>Ga0116227_10005211_pt1 | contig 27618 bp, 23 predicted proteins | sample S1TSphgellanicum_FD_89693 | JGI IMG/M metagenome (GOLD analysis project Ga0116227, IMG submission 89693) | Host-associated microbial communities from peat moss isolated from Minnesota, USA - S1T2_Fb - Sphagnum magellanicum MG | ecosystem: Host-associated > Plants > Peat moss > Unclassified...
GAACGGGCCGACTGTGCCTGCGTAAACATTTCCGCCATGCGGTGCTGCAGGGCCTGAAATTTGCCGATCGGCTGACCGAATTGGCTACGGGTTTTAAGGTAGTCACTGGTGATGCGCAAAACCTCCCGCATGACACCGAGCGACTCGGCCACCTGCGCCAACGTGGCACGATCGAGCGCGTCCTCCAGGCAAGCACGCGCCGTAGCACCGCGCATAAGTAACTCGGCCTCGCCGAGCACCACCGATTCGAATTCCAGATCCGCGGCGCGCGTTCCATCCAAAAGTTTGTAACCCCTCTGGCGCAGGCCGAAAACTTTCGCATCGGCCAGGAAAAGCGCGAAATCGCCGTCCTCGAGCGTGACCGAGACAATGAAATGATCCGCCATCGGCGCATCGAACACCGCTGTTTTGCGGCCATCGATGATGTAGCCGGCTTCCGAGCGCCTGGCGATGGTTTTCGCGGCGTGCCTTTGGTGGCGGATGCCCGGTTCCTCATGTGCAAGCGCGAGTTTGGCTTCACCGACCATGATGGCGCCGAGCATCGCGTCGCGCGGCGCTCGGTCGCACTGTTCCAAAATGCGGGCGCCAAGGATGATTGTGGAGGTATAGGGTTCCAGAACTAAGGCATGGCCGAAGGCTTCCGAGAGGATCAGCGTGTCCGTGATGTCACCGCCCAATCCGCCGGCAGATTCTGGAATGCCAAGGGCAAGCCAGCCAAGTTCCGCAAAGGCGGACCAATGCGCGGAGGACCAGCCAATTTGCCCCCGCGCGGTGAGGCGCCGGGCTTCAAAACCGTATTTCTCCCGCATGTAGCGCTGCACGCCGTCCTTGAGCATTTGCTGTTCGTCGGTGAGATCGAAATTCATACGCGCCGGCCCTAAAGCCCAAAAGCCCGCATGGCGATGATATTCTTCTGTATCTCGCGGGCGCCGCCAAAGATCGTGGCCGCGCGCGCGTATAAGAATCCTGCGCTACGACCGGGGACATAGGCCGGCCAGAACGGGCTGCCTCGCGCGATCTCGTCCGGGTCGGCGTCCTCGAAATCCCGCAGCCCACGCAGGCCGAGGGCTTCCATCTGCAATGTCGTGATGCGCTGCTGCATTTCCGCGCCTCGGATCTTGAGCGAAGACACAATTGCGTCCAGATTATCCTCGGATTTTTCGGCTGCGAGGATGCGGAGCACCGACCATTCGAGGGCGACAAGATCGATTGCCAGCCTGGCGAATTTTCGGCTGAAAGCCGGCGTGTCGATCAACGGGACGCCGTCGACGCATTCATTCGATGCAATCTCTCTGGTTTTTTCCAATGCACGCTGGTTGGCGTACAGGCTGGCGCTGGCCGTACGTTCCTTCTCCAGCAGATATTTCGCGTGGGTCCAACCCTGACCCGCCGTTCCGACGAGGTTATCCGTCGGAACGCGAACATTGTCCAAAAACACCTCGTTAAGGTCGGCGCCGCCGTTGATGGACCTGATCGGACGAATCGTAATGCCGTGAGAATTCATTGGGACAAGCAACATAGAGATGCCGCGCTGCGGCTTCACGGTCGGGTCCGTGCGTACCAGGAAAAAGCCCCAATCCGCATAATGCGCGTCGCTGGTCCAGATTTTTTGACCGTTGATGATCCATTCATCGCCGACAAGCTCCGCACGGGTACGCACATTGGCGAGGTCGGAGCCAGCACCTGGCTCCGAAAAGCCCTGGCACCAATAATGCTCGCCACGCAGCATCGGCGGCAGGAAACGCTGCTTCTGCGCCTCCGAACCGAAAGCAATCAGAACCGGGCCAATCATGTGCAGCGCCTGCCAGCCGTAATCAATCGCGTCGGCACGATACAGTTCTTCCATGAAGATGTGCTTGCGTAGGGCGTCCCAGTCCGTGCCACCATATTCCTTTGGAAAATGTGGAGCGGCCCAGCCCTGGCGATACAGTATGCCTTGCCAGCTCCGGTAATCCGACAAGAGCGGCGGATGCGCGCCCACATAGGTGCGACGCGCTAAATCCCTCGGCACATGGGTCTGCATGAATGCGCGTACCTGAGCACGAAACGATACATGGGCCGGGCTGAATTCAAGGTTCAAAAGCGCCGGCCTCTCTGCGAGTCATGCCAAGGTTGCCCGGATCGCGGCCTCGATTGCGGCTTCGCCCGGGATGAAAGCGGTCTCCAATGGTTTGGAAAACGGCACCGGCGCGTTGACGGCGCCGACGCGGCGGATCGCAGATTTGAGCTTGCCATGTAGCTCTTCCGCGACCGTCGCGGCAATTTCCGCGCCGACGCCGAAGCTGCGCACCGCTTCATGCGCCACAACGAGGCGGCCGGTCTTCGCAACCGAGGCGAGTACGGCCGGCTTGTCCCAGGGCGATACGGTACGCAGATCAATCAGCTCGATGGAAATACCATGATCAGCGAGCCGGTCCGCTACCGCCTGAGCGTGCAGCACCGTCCCGCTATAGCTCACCAGTGTCACGTCGGTGCCGGCGCGGGCGATGCGGGCCTTGCCGAGCGGAATGGCCTGGCCGCGAACGGGGCCTTCCGCCGGCGTCCAGTAGCTCAGCAAATGCTCGATGAAAATCACCGGGTCGTTATCGGCGATAGCGGCCAGCATCAGCCCATAGGCGTCCGCCGGATTCGATGGCGCAACCACTTTAATGCCCGCCGTATGCGCGAACCAGGCTTCCAGATAATCCGAGTGCTGGCCGCCGCTGCCCATGCCGGCACCGGTGAGTGTGCGAATAACCAGCGGTACATGCGTCTGACCGCCGGACATGAACCGCAGTTTCGCGGCATGATTGACGATCATATCCATCGCCACCGTGGTAAAATTCATCAGCATGATTTCGGCGACCGGGCGCATTCCGACGATCGCAGCACCGATGGCGGCACCCATGATGGCCTGTTCGGAAATGGGCGTGGAGCGGACGCGACTGGTGCCGTATTTGCTCGACAGGCCTTTCGTGACTCCGCAGACGCCACCCTCCTGCCCGTCTGCCACGTCTTCGCCAAGGACAATGACATTCGTATCCGCCGCCATCGCATCGTCCAATGCGGCATTGACCGCCTGCACGACGTTCATTTTCACGGCGGGGGCAGGTTCCAGTTTGACTGCCTGGCTCATGCGCTCATCTCCTCTTCAAACACATCGCGACGCAGTTCTGCGATATCAGGGTACGGGCTTGCGAGGGTGAACTCCAGGGCTTCGTCCAGCTCCGTGTCGATCGCTTCCTCGAGTTCCGACAATTCTTCCTCGGTAGCGTGCTTTGACGCGATTAACCACTTGCGGAAGGCGGGCACCGGGTCCCTTGCTTTCCAGGCTTCTTTTTCGCCCTTGTCCATATAGCTGTCCTGGTCACCGAGGACATGGCCGAAAAAGCGGAAGGTTTTCGCCTCGATCAGCGTCGGACCGCCGCCATTCCGGGCGCGCTCGATCGCTTCCCTGGCGGCGGAATACATCGCAAGCGGATCGTTGCCGTCCACCGTAATCCCCGGCATGCCATAGGCGACCGAACGAATGGAAATATTCGGTACTGAGGTACCGAAGGCGAGCTTGGTGTGTTCGGCGTATCCGTTGTTCTGGCAGACGAAAACCACCGGCAGTTTCCATACCGAGGCCATATTCAGCGCCTCATGAAATGCGCCGATATTGCTGGCGCCATCACCAAAATACGCGACTGCAACGCGCTTTTCGCCGCGAAGCTGGGCGGCCAGAGCCAGACCGTTGGCGATGGGCAGAGAAGCGCCGACGATGCCCGTGGTAACCATGACACCGCTTGCCGGATGCGTGATGTGCATCGGTCCGCCTTTGCCCTTGCAAGTCCCGGTAGCCCGGCCGCCGAGTTCCGCCCATAGCTCTTTAACCGGCACACCTTTCGCCAGCATGTCGTGAATTCCACGATAGATCGTGACGATGTAGTCATCGTTGGTAAGATTTACGGAAACAGCGGACGGAATAATTTCCTGGCCGCGCGGCGAATAATACACCATCGCGAGCTTCCCGGATCGGATCACGGCACGGAACCGTTCATCGTTTTGCGCGATCAGCGTGGCACGGCGGTAAATATCCACAAGGGTTTGCTTATCCGGCAGGGTTGCGTGACTCACGTTATATCCTCTTCGATAAAATCATGAAATATCGCCGAAGCTCCGGAACAGGTCACCTTCCGGCGGTTTGGCGTCAAAAATCGCCGTGCGGTAACGTCGAAGCTTGAAGCGCCAGCCAGCGTTGGTGCGGACCAGATCGTCGTAATACGTGCCCCACATCTGCATGCCGGACCCATCTTGCCCGCGCATGATTTCCTGCATCGTCACCCGCGCCGTAGCAGTGTCACCATTCAGCTTGATGACGACAGCGTGGGGCGTCTGGATGACGTATTGCTGCTCGGCGATTTTAGTCGAGACGATTTCGGTAATCATCTGGCGACCTTCCAACCTGAAGCCATACGGTGCACCGACATCCCAAACACCGTCCTCCGTGAAACAACCGTCCAGCGCCGCCCAGTCATGCTCGTTCACGGCGTCGCTCCACTGGTCGATCAGTTCGCGAATTGCGAAACGATCCTCGAAGGCGGTTGGTGCAGTCATCTCTGTCTCCCGAAACGATTTCTTGGCACTTGCCGATTATTCTTCGATAAACTCCCGTACGGCGCGGTGGAAATTCGAGATCGACGTTTCCTGTACCGGATTGGTCCGGGCACCGCTGAAGCCGCGCGAGCGCATTCCCTTTTGTACCAACCGTAGATTTGTGAGGTCCTGCTCCAGAAAGAAGCACTGCCCCCTGAAGGATTCCGGGCTTTCAAAATGCTCCTGAGTAACGCGTGGCGCGGCACCCTCGGCGTAGCGGCTCAGCGACCAGACATCGTAGAAGCAGGAATTCGGATTATCGCCGTCCGGTCGGGCCCGATACCAGAGCGCCCCATCAATCGTCGGCAGAACGATGGTGTTCGGAAAAATATGCCAGTCAAGACCGGCATCCATCATTTGCTGCGGCGTGAGATCCTTCGGCCAGATCGCGCCTGCTTTTTCCGTTTCCTCACGGTGGAGACTCATGAAGGCGGCACCCACCTCCATCGGCGAGGCGGTTTCCGGCAGTTCGTCGAGCAAGCGACGTGCCGCCTTGACCGCGTTGTGTGTAAACATCGCGCCAAGGGTGTCGTTCAACTCCTCGATATACATAATCTGGAATTTGCGCGCATCGAAGGCTTGCGGTGCGTCATCTGTGGCCGCGGCCTCGGTGACATCTTCCGGCGTCGAATAGAACATGGCATGGCGACCGAAGGCACGGGTTGGAAAATCGCTCAGCCCGAATTTCGACATCTGCGGATGCGTGGCTTCGGTATGATAGCCTTCATTGAACGCGTCCAGAACGGTTTTCCAGTTGCACGGCAGCTTGACGGTTTTGTACCAGTTGAACCGCAGGTTTTCGAGTAGGAAGCCGTCTAGGAATTGTGGGACGGGCGCAAGAAATTCACGCAGCGGACCAGCGCTCGGGTCCATATTAATCCAGACCCAGCCTGCCCAGGTGTCGACCTGCAAGCTTTTGAGTGCCAGCGCCCGATCATCGAAATCCGGGCACCCATCCCAATTCGGTCGTGCTTTCACGCGCGCGAGCGAGCCGTCTAGATTCCAGCGCCATCCGTGGAAGGGACATTTAATACCCTCCCCGGTATTGCCGCAGCCTTCTTTCAGCTGGCGGCCGCGATGCTGGCAGACATTGAAATGCGCCTTGATTGTATCTGCGTCCATGCGCAGGATGAGGATCGAGTCATCGCCGATATCGTAAGTAACAAAATCGCCCTTGTTGGGAATCTCTTCAAGCCGACATGCAATTTGCCAGACGCGGGGAAAGAGGCGGGATTTCTCTAGCGCCAGCAGCTCAGGGGAAATATAGTCGTCCTTGGGAATATAGTCCTTTCGCATCGTCCGCACGGTGGTGTGTGTCTTTTCCGGCGCCACGGAATCAGTTGTTGGGTCCGACACGTTGCCTCCTATTGCGCATTTTATCGGCGCTTGCTCATTTTGTTTCTATACGACATCGTTTACCCCGCTTTGCTTTTCAAACGAAGTGAGGTAAGCCTTTTATCGACAAATAATCATATAGCGAAGTTCAACATAACACAACGCCCGGCTCTGCTCAAATTTTTTCTCAGTCGACGGTCTGACGCTGTGCTACCGAGCTGACGGTGGCCGCTAATGTTACGCAGGGAATCTCAATGGATCAAGTTCTGCAAGGCATCCGCGTTCTGGATTTCGGCCGTTTCATTGCGGCGCCTTTTTGCGCCGCAATATTGGGCGACATGGGGGCAACCGTAATCCGGGTTGAGAAGCGCGAAGGCGGCGAGGATCGCTGGGTGCAACCGGTGACGCCGGGCGGCGATGGTGCGACATTCTTGCAGGTGAACAGGAACAAACGCTGCCTGACGCTGGATTCGACCACGGCGGAAGGTGCTGCGATTGCGCGGAAGCTGGTGGCGAATGCGGATATCGTGGTGGCGAACATGCCGGATGCCGCGATGCGCGCAAATGGCCTGGATTATGCCAGCCTAAAAGCCGTCAAGCCCGATATCATTCTGGCGAGCGCCACGGCCTTCGGCAATGGCGGCCCCTATAGCGACCGCGTGGGGTTCGATGGAATCGGCCAGGTGATGTCGGGCGGCGTATACCGGTCCGGCACGCCTGAACAGCCGTTCCGATCCGCGGTGCCGTATGTGGATTTCAGCACGGGGCTGACTCTCGCTGTGGCGACAATGATGGCGTTGTACCACCGCAAGACAACCGGCCTCGGACAACATGTGCAGGCAGCACTGCTGCCGACCGCGCTGATGATGACCAATGCGATGATCATCGAACAAGCCATCCTTCAGCCCAACCGAGTGGCGGCCGGAAATCGTGGTATCGCCGTCGCACCTTGCGATTTATTTCGCGTGGAAGACGGCTGGGTTCTGGTACAAGTGGGCGGTCAGCCAATGTTCAAACGCTGGTGCCGCATGGTCGGCGAGGAAGGATGGTTCACCGATCCGCGCTTCGCCAATGACGATTTGCGGGCGACCCATAGCGATGTTCTGAACGGCCGCATGCAAGACTGGTGTAACGGCAAATCTCGCGCCGAGGTGATGGCGGCGCTGGATTCGGCGCGCGTGCCGGCTTCGCCAGTTTATTCGCCGCAAGAGGCGCTGGACGATCCGCATGTGCAGGCTATGGGTTTCATGAGACCTATGGACTTTCCCGGTCTGCGGACACCGGCACCGATCACCACCACGCCGTTCGATCTGTCCTTGACGCCAGGCGTGATCCATACGCGGGCGCCGCTATTGGGCGAGCACACCGACGAGATACTGTCCGAACTCGGCTATAGCGCCTCCGACATTATCGGCCTGCGGGAAAGGTCAATCATCTGATCACGGCGAGCTGGCGATTCAGCTAAGTGAGAAACCGCCATCGACGGCAATGAGCTGGCCGGTAATGTAGGAAGACGCCGGGCTTGCAAGAAACAGGCAAGCATTCGCGATATCGGCAGGCGTGCCAATTCGTCCCAGCGGCAGGCGGTTGGGCTGCATCACCGGTCCGGTCATCACCACGCCAGCCTCTGCATAACCTTGCACTGAATTGCGTAGGCCCTCGGTATCGACGGTACCGGGCATAACCGCATTCACGCGGATGTTGTCAGGCCCGTATTCGTAAGCGAGACCCTGGGTCATCAGGTTTACGCCCGCTTTCGATGAACCATACTGGGTGTGACCGTTCACGACAGTCTTCACCGCCGAGACGGAAGAGATGTTGATGATGCTACCGCCTCGTCCCTGCGCTGTCATGCGGCGGATGGCTTCGCGATTGCAAAGATAGGCGCCTAGATTGTTGACCTGATGGAGCCGCTCCCATAGGTCGACGGTCGTCTCCAGAAACGGGACCGAGGGATAGATCCCGACACAGTTGACCAGAATATCAAGACCACGGCCGGCATCATCGATGACGGCGAAGAGGCGTAGGACGTCCGGCTCCTTCGAAGTGTCGGCGGAAACACCGAGGACGGTTTGACCCACAGGCGCGGCGATCCGAAGATCCCCTAACATAGCCTCAAATTTCGCTGGCGTGGCGCCGGTGACGGCAAGGTTGGCGCCGGCCTGCAAAAAAAGTTCGGCAACGGCGCGGCCGACTCCCGAGGTGGCACCGGTGATAAGGGCGGTTTTGCCACGCAGACTCAGGAGGTCGGCAACAGATGTTTCGCTCATTTGCACGGATCCCAGATAACATTCACAGCGTCGGCACCGCGGAACGTAAGGCCGCGTATCACCGGGGCTGGTTTGGCGGGGTCGAGGCGCAGATTCTTTAGCCTGTCCAGCAGCACATTCAGCGCCATTTGTAACTCCATCCGAGCGACATGCTGGCCGATACAGACATGCGAACCAAACCCGAAGACGACGCTGCGGCGCTGCTCGCGCATGATGTCGAATTCATGCGGGTTGACGAAGATCGTCTCGTCCCGGTTGGCGGCGGCAATACAAACGCGCACGACCGAGCCTTTTGGCATTGTGACGCCTTCCAGCACAAGATCGCGCGTCGTAATACGGTCAATCGAAGTGATCGGGGCCCCCCAGCGCAGACCCTCCTCGATGGCCCGGGGGATTAGACTACGATCTGCACGGATCATGTCGACTTGTTCGGGATGCATGAACAGCGCGGCCAGGATGTTGGAAAAACCGTGATAGCTGGTATCCCCGCCGGCGTTCATCAGTTGCCGGAAGAAGCCCAGAAGAACGTCTTCCGGGATACCTTCGCCATCCAGCTCCGCATTGGCCAGCACGCTGATGAAATCCGTTTCGGCGTTTTGCCGACGACGAAGATCGATCAAATCCGTAAGGTAATTGCCGAGCAGGCGAGAGGCCTCCTGGCCGTGGGGCGGGTCGAACATCACGCAGGTCTGGCCATGCGCCAGCTTGTGGAAGACGGCACGGTCCGCTTCGGGCAGGTCCATCAGGTCGCAAATAAACTGGAAGGGGAAGTGGACAGCGAATTCATGGACCAGTTCCGCATGGCCGCGGCTTTCGAAACGGCCGACCAAACGTTCGATCACCGCCTCAAATCGGGGTTTCAGGGCGGCGAGCATTTTTGGGTTGAAAGCCTCTTGAAAGAGCTTACGGTATTTTGAATGGATCGGCGCATCCATAGTGGTGATGGATTTACCGAAGGTGATCCCGACATGCACCTCATAAATTTTGTTGCTGAAATCAGCCGGATTCTGCAGGACCTCGTTCACCGCATTGTAGCCGATCACCATGAACGCCTTGTTGTCCGCCGACATCTGCAACTGGCGCGGCAGCCCGAACTGTATGTTCAGATCGCCCTCGACGACGGAGGCTTGGCGGCCGAGACGGGTGAGCTCCTCAAGCGGGGCGGTGATATTTCCCTCGCCGCCAATGGTCAGAAGGGCGGTGAAGGGATCGAACCCATCCTTGAAATCCTCAATCCGCGGTATCGTGTTCATAGGACATCCTCGACGATTGCATGGTGAAGTCAGGCGGCGCGGCGGTCGGCCAGCACGGAGCGGCGGCGATTATGGTCTTCCAGAATCATATCGGCGCCCCGCCAGGCCATCGCCATCACCGGCGCGTTGGTATTGCCGGAGACCTGTTCGGGTAACACCGAGGCATCCATAACGCGCAGATTGCCTACGCCACGAACCCGCAAGCGGGCATCCAGCGGGGCGGTGGTATCCGAACCCATATGGACGGTGCCATTGGCATGGTAGCCGGTCTGGCCGCGTTGGCGCATCAAAGCTAGGATCTCATCATCCGTCCTGGCATGCGCAGTGGCGGAATTTTCGCCCAAGACGTAGGGCGCGAGTGCGGATAGGGCCATGAAACGGCGAATATAATTTACAAGGCCTGTGCTGAGGCGCTTGTCGTAATCGGTGTCCAGATAGTTCGGGTCGATCTTTGGCGGGACGCGCATATCGGGAGACTGCGCGCGGATGGTGCCCTGGCTGGTTGCGCGCGAGGGATAGCCGAAAAACTGCATGCCGGGCTGCTTTTCCATAACCGCGCCCGCACCTAGCGAGTCCGGGTCGAGGCTGAAGGGCGCGAAGGTAAGCTGGGTATCCGGCCGCGTGCTTTCCGGCAGCGAGCGCACAAAGGCGCTCATATGCCATGGGGAATCCGCCAGCAAGCCGCCACCCGTCAGCATGTACTGTGCGGCATTTTTGGCCAATCGCCAGCCGGAATACTCCCGGTTCTCCGAGTCCGCGATGTGTTTCAAGCGAAACTGCAAAAAGGCGAGGTAGTGCTCCCGCAGATTGCCGCCGACCATGGTGCTATCGTGGATGACATCGACGCCAAGTTTCGCCAAATGTTCCGCCGGGCCGATGCCTGAGACCTGCAACAGTTGCGGCGACTGGATGGCGCCGGCACAGATAATCACCTCAAGACCTGCGTAATATTGCACCGCCTCATCGCCGGCGAGCGCGGCGATTCCCACCGCGCGCTTGCCTTCGAACAGGATGCGCTGGACGGTGATTCCGGTTCGGATCGAAAGATTGGGTCGACGCCGAACAGCTTGTGTCAGAAAGCCGGCCGCGGCCGAGACGCGCTTGCCGCGCGCCGAAATATTGGCCGCAATATAGGCAATACCTTCAACATTCGGCAGGTTCGGATCGTCCTTATAGGGCAGGCCGAGGGATTGCGCCGCTTCGATCATCGCGGCAGAAAGCCGGGTGCGGCGCTTGTGCATCCGCAAGGGGATTGGACCGCCTTTTCCACGAAATTCGGTTGCGGGCAGTTCGTGGTCTTCCACCGCGATGAAATAGGGCAGCATGTCCCGCCAGCTCCACCCGGTGAGGCCAAGCTCGGCGAAACGATCGTAATCTTCCGGCTGGCCGCGATGATAGACCATGCCATTGACGGCGCTGGAGCCGCCGAGGACCTTTCCACGAACCCAGCTCTCCGGCAGCGAACCTGGGAAGCGTGTGGCTTTTTCAGTCGGAAAATAATGGCAGTATTTTGGATCGCTCAAAATTTTGCCGCTGCCTTTCGGCATGGTGATCAGGAGGTTCTTGTCCTCCGGTCCGGCTTCCAGAAGGAGCACGTTCAATGCCGGGTCCGCCGATAATTGCGCCGCCATGACGCATCCGGCGGAGCCGGCACCGACGATGATGATATCGAAATTCGCTGTCATTGGGACAGATAATCCCTGCCCGCCGCTTCGAAGAACTGGCTTTTTGCCCAACCCTGTTCATAGGGCGCGTTGACCGCCGGCACGAATTCGATGCGCCGGTACTTCCAGCCCCGCGGCGTGCGGACGTATTTTTCCTTATACAGGCCGAACGTCCAGAGCGCCTGTTGCGCCGGGTCGGTCGCCATGATGATCGCGTGCCAGTGGCCGGTCGCGGTGTCGCCGTCTATTTCGATGATCGGATTCATCACATTATGAAAGACGAAGGGTACCGCCTGAAAGGCCGTGAACAGCGCCGCGATGTTGCGCTTGCCTTCCGCGCGGCCGGCAACCGGGCCACCGTCCCAAACCGCATCCTCGACGAATAGGTCCAAGAGTTCGGGGATATGGGCATGGGTGCCGCCCTCCCAGCCGCCATCGTTCAGATTGCAATATCGGGCTTTCAGATTGGCGATGGCTTCGCGGTCTTCGAGGGCGCGGAGCCGATCCTCTATGGATTTCGTCATGCGATTCTGATCAACGTTTTGCCAAGTTCAGCGCGAGCAGCAAAATGCGCTGCGGCGGCGGCGAACTGATCGAAAGCAAAAGTTTTCGCGATGACCGGGCGAAGGTTGTTGATGGTGATCGCACGGTTCATCTGCTCGAAATTCAACCGGCTCCCGACACGGATGGGATGCAGGATGACACCTTTCATGAAGAATGCGGGACCGATATCGGGATAGCCCTCGAACACGCCGACGATGCTGATGCGGCCATTTTCGCGGGCTGCCGCCACGGACTTCTGTAAGGCGGCGCCGCCGGCAATGTCGACGATGACATCAGCCCCCTCCCCGCCGGTGAGCGTTTGGAGTTCGGCGGGCCAGTCCGGCACGGTGCTGGTGTCGATCACCGCGTCAGCGCCAAGGGCGCGCAGCGGCGCGACTTTGGCGGGGCTGGAGGTGGTCGCAATCACGCGGGCGCCGAAACATTTGGCAAGCTGTAAGGCGAAGAGGGAGACGCCGCCGCTCCCCTGGACCAGCACGGTTTGCCCCGGCAGCAGCACGCCATATCCGCAAAGGGCAGACCAGGCGGTGACCGCCGCGCATGGCAAAGTGGCGGCTTCCTCGAAAGACAGATGCGCGGGGATGGGAACGAGTTCATCCTGACCGACCAGGACGTATTCGGCGAGCACGCCGTCTACCGTGACGGCACGGCCCATGGCGGCCGGGCCACGCACGAAAGGGCCGGCGATCCAGTCCGGATTGAAAATGGGCATGACGCGCTCGCCTAAACGGAAGCGCCAGACCCCCGGCCCGACCGCGGCGACCTCTCCTGCACCGTCCGAAAGCGGGATTAGGCCGCGCTTGGAGACGGGCTGGAAGGCGCCGGCGAAGACCATCATGTCGCGTGCGTTGAAACAAGCGGCGCGCATCCGCACCAACACCTGGCCATACTCCGGCTCCGGCACCGGCGCGTCTCGCACCACCACATCGGCAACACCGCCAAAGCCCTCGATCCTATAGGCTTTCATCGTTCTCCATGCGTCCCGCTTTAATCACGTTCACGTCGTTATATTATTATAATGTATCTCTGAACCATGATCCGCACAAGGCGGGAAGCTTATTCCGCCAGCGGCTTCTTGCCGGTCAGGCGTTCCTTCATGGCACGCATCATATCCGTGTGTTCCCGGCCGAGTGTCAGCGCGCTGACCGCGAGACGTTCCATGTTGCGGGCCTGCGCGGAATCAAGATCGGCCGCCAGCTCGATGGAGAGTTTTGCCATCGCCGTAACTTCCGGCGGAAGCTGCGCGAGGTGCCTGCAAAATGCCATGACCCGCTCGTCGAACTCTTCATCCGGATAGACGTCATGCACCAAGCCCATGCCCAAGGCTCGGGCTGCGTCCACTTGCTGGTTCGCCATGATCATCCAGCGCGCCCAATGCGGACCGACGATGCGGGTGAGCCGGCTGACGCCGCCGGTGGCCGGAATGGCGCCAAGTTTGGCCTCCGGAAAACCGTACCGCGCTCCCGAAGCTGCTAAACGAAAGTCACAAGACAGCGAAAGTTCCAGCCCGCCGCCAAGGCAGGTGGCATGGTGGGCGACGACGATTGGTTTTTCGGTGGCTTCCAGCTCCAGATACAAAGGCAACATGCCGCCAAGATCCCGGCGGTACCAGGTTCGGACATTCGTGGTCATGCCCTTCATATCGGGCATCGGCCGCTCCGTAAGATCCACACCAGCACAAAAATACCGCCCGCTGGCGCGGATCAGCATGACACGCAAATCCTCGCGGGCGATCAACGTATCGAGTGCTTCTGTGAGGCCCCGAAAAATCTCCTCATTCAGCGCGTTGAGTTTATCCGGTCGGTTCAGCTTGAATTCAAGAATACCGTGATTTTCGCTGACCAGAAATGCAGGCTCTGACATTGGTGGCTCCCTGCCGGTAATCTTAATAGCCTTTATAAACCGGGGCTCGCTTTTCTTTTGCCGCAGCCACCATCTCCTTGGCATCATCGGAGCCAGCGCAGCGGAGCATGTTGTATGTTTCAATTTCGATGACCTGTTCGAGGGTCATTGTCTCCGCGGCATTTAGGTTGCGTTTGATATAGCGATAGGCAGTTGTTGGCCCCTCTGCAAGCTGGCGAGCCCAAATTAAAGTTTCGGCTTCCAACGCTGCATCCGGCACGACACGGCTGACAAGACCGATGCGCTCGGCCTGTTCGGCGCTGATCTTTTCGGCGAAGAAATATAATTCGCGCGATTTGGCGGGGCCAACCAGGCGAGAAATTAAATAACTACCGCCAAAATCTCCGGAGCGCGCGGCTGCAGCAAAGGCGGTCGTGAATACAGCATTTTCGGACACGATGCGCAGATCGCAGGCGGCGGCCAAGCAGAGGCCGGCACCGGCGGCGGGGCCGCGCACCATCGCGATCGTTGGCTTCGGCATTGTATGTAGTAGTTTTGCCGACGCGCTAAGCTTTAGCACCTGAGAGGCCCGCACTTCCAGACTCCGCCAGGCGGCCGAATGGCCGATCCGGTTGCTGACCGGGTCGTTCGGATCCAATTGTTCCTTTCCGCGAATATTGCCGCCAGCGCAGAAACCACGGCCGGCACCCGTGAGCACAACGACCCGAACGTCCGGGTCAATGGCGGCTTCTTCCAGCGCCTCGTTCAACAGACGCATCAGTTCCCAGGTGAGAGAATTCAGGCTGTCCGGACGGTTGAGCGTGAGGGTGAGAATCCCGCTTTGCAGCGTTCTCAACAACGGCAGCCCTACGGGCACATCTTCCTTCATGTTGATTCCAGTCGAGATTGTTCGGCGTCCCGCAGAACAAATTTCTGCACCTTACCCACCGCATTAAGCGGGAGATTCTGAACGATATCGACGTAGCGAGGGACTTTATAATTCGCCATAATATCGCGGCACCATTCGATCACCGATGTCGGCGTGAGGGTCTCGCCCGGGCGCGGAACGACGTAAGCTTTGCAGACTTCGCCCATTCGGTCATCGGGTACGCCGATGACGGCAACTTGGGCATAGGCCGGGTTCCCGCACATCAAGCGTTCGATCTCCGCCGGATAGCAGTTAAAGCCGCCGACAATGAACATGTCCGTCTTGCGGTCGGTGAGCCGCAGATAGCCGCGCTGGTCCAGAATGCCGATATCGCCGGTATGCAGCCAGCCTTCAGCGTCGATCGCTTTCGCGGTTGCCGCCTCGTCGTCAAAATAGCCACGCATCACGTTGTACCCGCGGACCCAGACCTCACCGGGTTCGCCAAGGGGGACGTCCTGTTTGTCTGCGCCGGTACAGCGGATCTCTACCCCCGGCAGCGCACGGCCGCAGAAGCGAGCGACGACTTCGGGGCTGTCGTTATGGTCGGTCAGCGTCACGGTGCCGCAAGTCTCGGTGAGGCCGTATCCGGTCATCACGGTGCCAACGCCAAGTTCGGAGCGAATACGTGCGATGCTGGCGGGCGGGACCGCGCTGGCACCGGTATTGGCGACCCGGATAGAAGACAGATCGCCACGGGTTTGCGGCGAAGCTGAGAGAAGGGTTTGAAACAAGGTTGGGGGGCCGGGCAAAAACGTAATTTGTTCGGCTGCGACGACGGCGCCAAGGACCGGCACGTCCAATACCGCCTGCGGATAGGCGGTTGCGCCCGCAATGAGGCAGGCAAGCCAGCCGGATTTGTAACCCGAGCAATGGAAAAACGGATAGACGATCAAAAATCGGTCGTTCGCCGTCAGCCCCTGAAAACGCGCCCATTCGGTGTAGACACGGATATTCTGCGCATGGGTGGTGATGACCCCTTTGGGGTAGCCGGTGGTGCCGGAGGTGAACATGATGTCGGAGATTTCCTCCCCGGTGGCGGCGTCCCGCCACGCAACGGCACGGGTAACAAGGTCCGGCGTGGCGATGGCTAAAAACGATTGCCATTCGGTATCATCCGGCGCTTCGTGGCTCGGCAGCGTGATGGTCCGTTCGAGATGCGGCAGATCGGCACCTTGCAGTTTATCGGCGAAAGCCTCCCCCAGAAATCGGCCGCCCGCCACCAGAAAACGCGCGCGGCTGCGGTTCAGGATATAGCTCGCCTCATTTGCCTTGAACCGGGTGTTGAGCGGGACAATGCAACCACCGGCAGCCTGGGCGCCCAGCGCAGCGACGACCCAGTCCAGCCCGTTCGGCGCCCAGATGGCGACGCGGTCTCCCGGTTGCAGGCCGCCCCCGAGAAAAGCGCCGGCCGCTTGCAACATGGCCGTTTCCAGACCTGCGAAGGAGATGCGGCGCTTACCGTCGATGATCGCGGGTTTTGCACCATGGGTGGCGGCGGACCGACGCACCACATCCGGGATCGTCCGGCACTGGCTGGTATCAACCGCCATGCGGCGTGTTCCAGTTTTGTGGTTGGGCTGCCATTTCTGCGTCCTCCGTTATTTTTATCGGCTGCGCGGCATCGAGAGGCGTCGCTCGGCGACCAGGCTGCGCTGGATTTCACTGGTGCCGCCATAAATCGTCGTCGCCGCGGCGTGGCGATGGCCGGATTCGATCGCGCCTACACCCTCCCGGCCCTTCAACAGGGAGTCCGGCGCCGTCAGGTCCAGCAAATCCGTTGCATCTTGCAAGAACGCCTCGGTGGCGAAAAGTTTCGACATTGGCCCATAGGCGAGATCCGGCGCGTGGCTGGCTTTTACCCAAAGGCTTCGCCGAAAAATCACGTCCGAAACCTCCGCTTTGGTGGCGACGCGCGCCAACGTCCGGCGGACAAGCAGATCATCGATGGCGAAGCCGGCACCGCGCGGCGTGGTTTTCGCCCATGCCACTGCGCGCTCCAGGACCCGGCGATGTGGCCCGAGAAAGCCGGCGCCGCCTTGCTCCAGTTTCAGCGCCGCCGACATCACCTCCAGCCCGCCATTGACTTCGCCGAGCCTATAGCGGTCTGGGATGCGCACATCGGTGTAAAAAGTGACGTTGGTCCGCTCATCCGGATAGGTGAAGATCGGCGTGATCTCGACTCCCGGCGCATCCAGCGGAACCAGAAAGAGCGTGATGCCCTGATGTTTCGGCGCCGCCGGGTCGGTGCGGGTCAGCAGCAGCACGTAGGCGGCAAGATTGGCGCCGCTGGTCCACATTTTCTGGCCGTTGATGACCCAGTGATCGCCTTCTCGCACCGCGCTGGTTTTCGCCGCGAAAACGTCCGAACCGGAGCCGGGCTCGGAATAGCCGAGGCTGCAAATCACCTCGCCGGCGGCGATCCTGGGCAGCACTTCGTGCTTCAATGCGTCGGAGCCGAACCATATGATCGTGAAACCGACCATGCTCGCGACCGCGACCGCGTTGATGCTCCAGTCGAATTCGTCCCAGACCTGTTGCGACGCAACTGCTTCATACGGGTCGGCGCCGCGGCCGCCATGCTCTTCCGGCCAGTCTGGAAACAGCAGCCGGGCGTCGCCCAAGGCACGGTGCAGGGTCCAATCATGGCCCTCGAACGAGTGATGCGCTTGGGCGCGGAGTTGCGGCGTCAGATGAGTCTCGAAAAAATCCCGCGTCTCCGCCGCAAGCCGTTCCGCCGCTTCACCATAAGCGAAATCGATGCCGACGGCACCGGCCTGCGGCAATGAGGTGTCGGCCGCGCCCCAAAGCCGCCTGCCCGCCTCATCAAGCTCCAGCGCCGGATCGCCAAAGGTCAGCGCCAGGGCTTTGGCGCGGCGGTGGTAAAGCTGGATGTCGTATTCCAGCGACAGGCCGTAACCGCCGAACGTGTGCAGCGCCTGGGCGACGACCGCGCCGGAGGTTCGCGCCGCCCACCAATACGCCATGCTGACCAGCGCGGCGGCGCCCGGCGCCGCCTCCGCCACGGCGGCAATCGCGCGCCAGACCAGGAGTTTGGCCCCATCCGTATCGGCCGCCAGATCAGCCAGCGGGTGGGAGATGCCCTGATAGGCGCCGATCGGTTTGCCGAACTGAACACGTTCATGGCTGTAGGCAGCAGCAAGCTCCAGCGCCTTGTCGGAAATGCCGGCGAGCGTCGCGGCGGTCAGCAACTTCCACTCCTCGAGCCCCGCGTGAAAAAGCGCACGCGCGGCAGGGCCCTGTGCCAAGACCGTGCGCTCGCCAGTGTTCTCTGTGAGCGCCAATGCGGCGAGCGGAAGCGAGCCCAGATTATGCACTGCTTCCGGTTTCCTCGACAGGTCGATCAACACCAGGGCGTCACCGTCCAACACCAGTACGGCGTCCGCAACCGCGCCGCCCGGAACGAGTTGTCGCGGCTGGGCGGCGGCATTGTGCAGCGCGAGCGTTACGATTTTTTCGCCCGAGACGACACCGGCGAACCACCGGGCTGCTACAGGCGTGCCAATTTCCGAAAGTAATCGGGCGGCCACGATGGCTTCCGCCAGCGGCCCGGACGCAAGGTGGCGGCCGGCCTGCTCCATCAGCAGGGCGGCGTCCAGCAGGCTGGCGCCGCTGCCCCCGGCCACTTCACCAGCACGCATGACGATGGCGCCAAGGTCCGTGAGGCCTCGCCAGAGTTGAGCGTCATGGCCCACGGGTTCAGCACGACGAACCCGCGCAGGCGTGGACTCGGCAGCCATGAAGCGAATGAAAGAGTCTTGCAGCAGGCTCTCGTCATCATTCAGATCCAGTTTCATGAAATGGCCTGCAGCGCCTCAGCCGGCGGGGCATTTGGCGCGAACAGCGCTTTCACCGCCGGGATGCTTATCTTCAGGGATGGCGTGCGCGGTAGCGCCTCGACGATGAGGAACGCCGCCGGGATATGGGTGGCGTAGAGATGCCGCCTGGCATGGGCTTCCAGCTCCGCCTCCGTCGGCCGCGCGGCGCCGGGCCGCAATTCGATAGCCGCCACCGGAACTTCCCCCAGGCGGGCGTCCGACAGGCCAACCACCGCTGCCGCCGCCACCGCCGGATGCAGCGCGAGTTTTTCCGCGACGACCTCCGGAATGATCTTGAAGCCGCCGCGGCTGATCGCGCCATCGGCGCGGCCGCGATGATACATGAAGCCATCCGCGTCCAGCTCTGCCAGGTCCGTCGTCCGCACCCAATCCGGGCCGAGCCGCGGTGCCCGCAACTCCAGAACGCCAACCGCACCCACCGGCAGGATCGCGCCGGTATCCGCGTCGATCACCCGCAATTCGGTGCCGGCCCAGGGCCGGCCGACCGATGTGAGCTTGGCTGGGCCGAATTCCTGGTACAGCGAAGCGGTCATCGCGGTGACGACGCCGCCGAACTCGGTGGCGCCGTAGGACAGCAGAATGGGCACGCCATAAGTCTGCCTGAACTCCTCCTGTACATTGGGGTCGAGCCAGGCAGCACCGGAGAAGATGAATTCGAGGCTGCTGAGCGCCGCTCTAGGCGGCGCGTCGTTGAGGATCATTCGCACGCCAGCCGGTGGCAAATTCATCTGCTTTGGGCGGTAGCGCTGCACGAAATCCACCCAGGCGGCGGCGCTGAACTTCTCCAGCAGAACGATCGGGCGTCCGGAAGCGACCATCGGGATATAGCTGTACAGGCCGGAGATGTTCCCAAACGGGAACATCATCAAGGCCGGATCAAGCGCGGGGCCTGCCGCCAGCCGCGCCATCTGGGTGCTCTCGCCGATCAGCGCGCGGGCCAGGAAGTCGTACGACAAGGGGAGACGCTTCGGCGCACCCGTGGTCCCGCTGGTCAGGATTTCGATGGCACGGTTGTCTACCCTGCCCCGGACCGCATAGTCCCGCGCAGCGTCTGGCGTGACAACAGCGCGGACCGTATCCGGCGCGACTCCGCCGAGTGCGACGCCGAAGCTTCCTGTATCGGCCGCCGCCTGACGCAACATCGCGGACCAGTCCTCATCATCCGCGATGATGACTGGCAGGGCCAGCCGGGTGATATCGGCGGCAAGAGCCTCGGCCGACTGATACGCATAGATCATCACGGTGGACCGCGCCGAGGCAACGACCGACAACAGCGTAGCGACGAAATTCGGCCGGTTGCGCGCGATCAGCCCTACCGGCGTATCGGCGCCGAATCCCGCAACATTCAACAGATCATCCAGCTTCGCAGCAACACTAGCGAGCCAGCCCCAATCAAACCATTCGCCCGCATATTCTATCGCCGGTTGCGCCGGATCCCGCCGCAATGCCTCCCGCATGGTGTCTTCCAGCAGCATTTTATGCCTCTTGCTTTATCAGCGCCCTCGACTATCATTTAACCTATATAACCATGTTCGCCAACGGGCAAATGTTGGAGGAATTCGAGAGTGCAGTGCATGATAAAAGCTTTGCAAGGTCTTGGCGCGTGGCGAAGACGGCCACGGTACCCGCGCCCTTATGGCCGATGCCCGTTGCCCGGCCGGTGAAACCACAGGAAAATCGACATGGCGCAGGGGCGGCCTTTTTTGAAATCCCCTAAGACGTCTCATGGATTATGTGTAAGGGATTTGTTGGGATACGAAGTGACTGCCGCCGCAGGCAAAGGCTGCAGCGTGTTAGAAAAATGAGGGGAAGCGCGACATGCGGGCCTACAATATCGTTCATTTCCAAAACCCAGATCCGGCGCAGGAAAACCAATTCGCCGATTGGCAGCGGCGCGAACTGGCTGCTGCGGCGCTCGCCCTGCCGGGTGTACAGGCCTTACGGCATTACAATTTGCAGCCCGTGCAGCTGCAGCCGGGCAATTCCCAGCCATTCCGGCTCGCCACGATTTATGAGCTTGAGACCGACGACGTCTCTGAGGTTTTGCTTGAGATTGCAAAACTTGCACGGGCGGCGCCGAAGGCCATGGGGCTGCTACAAGCCGATGCGGCGCATGTGTTCGAACTGACGCGCCCCTTTATCGCCAGTCCCAACGCGCCGGATACCGCAGCGCCGTTCCATGTCGCGTTCGTCATGGGCAACTGCATTGAGGGCAAGGAGGTAGAGTATGACGAATGGTACGATAACGTGCACAGCGTCGAAGTCCTGGGGACACCCGGGTTTATTGGCATGCGCCGCGGCGTGATCTGCGCGCAACAGCTTGATGCCGGGGATGAGCAGCCGGCAAATCGGCTGGTGTTACTGATGCTGCGCACGCTGGATCTGTACGAAGCGATAGAGGAATTCATCGACCGGGCATTCGGTCGCAGCAAGACCGGTATCGCCTGGGCACCTCGCGAGAACGCTGCAAGTTTTGCATCGTTGAAGCGCACGACGCATGTCTTCTCTCCTTATTCGCCTCGGCTAAGCAAAGACAGCAAAAATGTAGCGATGAGTCCTGAGATCATCGCGCAAATCTAACCTTCAAAACATAAACTGGGAGGCCTTATGTCATCAACCACGTTTTCCGTCGCTGCCGTTCAGCCCGACAGCAAATGGTTTTCTTCCAATCCAGACAAGGCCTTCACCGAAAAGCTATTCCTGCCATATCTTTTCGTTTTTTTCGCCCTTGAGGCGCTGTATCAGCAAATGGGTTGGGTGAATGTAAATGATTTCTGGGGGATCGTGACGACTTCCCTGGTTTGGCTGCCCTATCTCGTCGTTTTGCCGGCCATTCTGCGCCGGAATTCCGGGATCGCCTGGTATCGCAGCTACTGGTTCAAGCTGAATGTCTATATCGGAATTCTGGTGTTTCTTGAGACCTACTTCAACACCATCTGGTTCTTTAAAGAACTTGGCATCCGCTATAATTTCATGTACCAGCACCTCGATTTGGATTGCTTGGTATGCAACGGTGGCAACCCGGCAGCCTCGCGGGCAGCTTATGAGCGGATACCGGTCAGCATCTATATCAGCACGATGGGATTTTATACCGTATACCATACTTATTCAGTTGTCGTGTTACGGCGAATCCGACATGTCTTCCGCAATGCCTCACCACTGGCGCGCCGGATTGCCTGGGTTGGCGCGGTGGTCTGCGCGGCGGTGTTCTTTGCCTGGGCAGAAACTTTTTTCTACATTCAGGGCCCGGTTTCCACCACCGTCTGGTATCTCGACAAACCGGCGATGCTGACCGTGGGCACAAGCGCATATGCCCTATTTTTTCTCGTCAGCTTCCCGAATATTTTTTGGCTGGATGAAACCGTTGAGCGCAAATGGACGCTCTGGAATTGTGTTGTGCAACCTAGCTTCGCCGCAATGTGGGGATTGTTTCTCATCGATATTTGGTCCTGGATCCACGGGCCCCTGGTATGATCCGTAAAACTTAGTCAGCGTTGCTGAAAGCTGGAAAAACTTCCTCGGCGACCCAGCGTATCCGGTCGAGATACGCATTGTAGTCATGTACTATCGGAAGCGGCAGGTTTGTCTCGGTCACGCCGAGGCGCGCCAGCCAGCCGCATTGGTCGATGATTTGCTGCGGGTTCCAAAGTCCGGTGGTCCGATCATCTTGCAGAGCGACATGTTGCGGACCGAGGCTGAGGGTTTCAAGCGCGTAGTAGAGTCCGGTGGTTTTGCCGTTATAGTCGGGCTGGGAATGAATAGCGTCGAGGCAGGCGGGAAAACGTTGCGGCGGCGTGTGGAGCGGCGACCAGCCGTCGCCGAATCTGGCAACACGTTTAAGCATAGGTTCAGCATCCCCACCGAACCAAATGGGGAACGGGCGCTGAAGCGGGCGCGGGGCGGCATGGACATTTGTGAATGAAATGCGGCTGCCGGAAAACACGGGCGTGTCCTGTTCCCAAAAGGCGATCATCGCCGCGATATATTCATCGCTGATTTTACCGCGGGCCTGAAACTCGACATTTAGATAGTCGAACTCCTCCTTTAGCCAGCCAACGCCAAAGATGGGCGCAGCGCGGCCACCGCTCAGCCAATCAAGCGTCGCCCAGGCTTTGGCCTGGACGATGGGATGCTGCAACGGCAACAACGTGACTGCGGAGGCGAGACGGGGTGCGTTTGGTATGGCCGGCGAGGAAGCCAAGTGCCACGGTACCATGCAGATAATGGCCGCCGGACAGACTGAAATGCGCGTCCGGAACGATAAAATGTTCGCCTATATTGACGATATCATAGCCCGGCGCGTCCACGAGTTCGATCGCGTTCGCGATTTCGCGACCGGTCAGTTTGGCCTGCCAAGGTTGCGAGATCGCTGGGATTTGAAAGGAATTTGGACAATTTATGCAGAATTTCATTTAGCCCGCCTGATTTTAACCGCCGATAAGCTCGGCGCAGGTTTTCAGCTGATTGGCGACATCGGGTCTGGACAGGACCGGGGCGTGCAGAAATTGCTGGCGCTGGAGCCGGCGATAAAATAGCGGGATCAAGCGCGCATCGTCCGAAGCGCCGGCCTGCTGAACGAAGGCCTCGAGCGCGGTATCGGCGCTTTGCCAGTTATCGAAGCTGGCCTGCAGCAGCGTCTCGACATCCGCGATATCGGCGCGTTCCAGACCCGGCCCGAATTCGCCGATCTGGCGAAGATAGATCGCGAGCTGCGCCGCGGAATCGCGCTGGTAGGCGGCGAAGCCATCCATCGCCGGCAAGGCCTGGATCGCGCCGACCAGACCTTCCGCCAGATTACCAAACCGGACCGGATCGGCGATTGGCTGGGGCAATGCGGGCAGAGCGATGCCGGAATGGCGGGCGATAAGTTCCAGCGGCATGCGCCCAAGATGAATGTGCCATTCCATATATTGCGAAAGATCGCCGGTGGGGAGCACCTGGGCGACCAAGCCGGCGAGCGACAACGGCGTGTTCATCGACCATTGGATGGTGTGGAAGTCAAAGGCTTCGGCGTCGATCTCCGTACCCGTGATGTCGCGATAGCGGCGGAGGGCGCGGCCGATATCGCCCAGCGGTTCACTGGTATCGCGCAGCTGAAGGGCGGCGAGATCTTGAATGGGATCTCCGAGATAAGCGATCTCGAAGTCGAGCAAGGCGGAGACCCGGCCGTTTTCAAACAGGAATTGTGCGGCATCGGCGCAGACGAAGGTAACGCGGCGGCGCTGTTGCGGGACGTTGCGGCGAATCCACCCGATCATGAACTCGATAAATGGCTCTGGCCGGCGCTTTTCTCCACGGTAATTCACAACAAAACGCTCGAACAAGTTAAGCGCGAGAGCCTGCGGACCCTCCGGGCGCCGCATACCGGCGGCTTCGAACACTGCGGGGTCTATGGCGTGAATTCGCGCCAAAAGCTCGATATAATGATCCATAACCGCAATGCGCTCGGCATCATTGGCGGCAGTCGAAAGATCGTGGCGACCGGGGGATTTCGCCATAACGATCGCCTGCGGCTCCGGAACCAGCCCGTAGACATGCGGCACGGGCAGTCCATAATCTTCCAATATCCGCAATATTCTGAACTCATAATCCAGCGAGAATACCATTGCGGGTTTGGTGCGCATGCCGCGGACATAGAGCTGCAAGATTTGTTCCGGCTGCGCCAGCGTAACGAACCAGGCGTCTCGCCAACGCGGCTGACGCTCCATGGCGGTGATTCGGCCGCCGAGGTTTTGCTCGATCCAGACGGCGACGCGCTCGCCTGCATGGTCGTCGCTCCGGAGGGTCATCCGTTCAGACCGAACCGACGGCACGCTTGCCGATCAACTGTCGCCCGGCCCAGACGAACAGCACCAATGGCATGACGAGCCAAAAGACATTAGAGCCCATGAACTTGATGATGATGCCGCCCGGACCACCGAGATCGGGTATCCCATTGTAGAATTCGGAGAGAAAATAGACGACCGTTCCATAGAATTCGCCGGCCATGGCCGCCATGAGCACAAGCAGCTGGGTATCCGTAAACCGGCGCGTCACGCGGCGGCGCCAAAGCACCAGAAGAGCGACCACGGCGACGGTGGATGCCGCAGTCTCCATCGCCTGAACGCTGCCATCCGCAACCGCGTAGCGCGTGTCGCCGCCGGCCATATAGGCCCACCAGACATAGGCCCAGAGCTGCCCCTTGCCCGCAACAATTTGGCGGACAAAGAGGACCCAGGGCAACTCCCAGATGAAGGCCGCCCCAATAGCGAGACAAAGCCAGGCAATACACATTTTCTCGAGACGCTCGGCGGGACTGAGATGCGCCTGTCCGCTCAGGTTAAGCCAGGGCAGCAGCAATATGCCGAAATAGACCAAGTCGAAGACGGCATAAAAAAAATCCGACGCGACACCCGGGTCCGCGCCATAAACCGTGCTGGCAGCCCAGCAGACCGGTATGCTTAGAAGCAGGAGCACCACCAAAAACGAGACAAGACTGCGAAAGTCGACGCCAACCGATCGCCGCCGTTGATCGACGATATCCGACATCCGAGAATCCTCCGATATTTTTAGTTTTCGATGGCAAGTATTTCATTTAAAGCTGCAACAGGACGTTGTAGAGTTACGGTATGGCGGTTTTCAAGCATGGTGACCGATTCCCAAACGATTTGACCGGTTATTGTTCGCTTTGATGCTCATTCGGCCATTCTTCGCAGCTTGCCCTGTTGCGGCGCACAATTTGTGTTCGAATCGCGAAACCGGATTTTGGCCCTCTGGCGCGGAACAAGAGTCACGCCAGGCTTTACCGCGCTCCAAATTATAGTATAACTAGGTTAAACGATAATGTCGCGCGCCCACCGCGCCGGTCAGACGACTTCATCCCGGAGGAGATAAAATGAACGAACTTAAGAGGCCGGCAATGGAACTGCCGGAGGTTCGCGTCGATTTCATCCCGAAATCCGATTATCTCTCGCCTGAATTCGCAAAACTCGAAAATGAGCGGCTTTGGCAGCGCGTTTGGCAAGTGGCGTGCCGGGAGGAAGAGGTGGCGCTGCCTGGACGATACGTTACCTATAACGTGGCCGACCAGTCCATTATTGTGCTCCGCAACAATGCAGGGGCACTGAAGGCATTCCACAATGCCTGCCTGCATAGAGGGCGCGAACTGACCTCCGGCTGCGGAGCGATGACCAAGATCCATTGCCCGTTCCACGGCTGGCAATGGAGTCTGGATGGCGAGATTCTCCGTGTGACGGACCGCGAAGACTTTGAGGGTTGCCACCATATGTCGGATGCGGATTTACACCTGCCGGAAGTGAAAACTGCGACCTGGGGCGGCTGGGTGTTCATCAACATGGACGCGGAAAGCGAACCGTTCGACAGCTTTATCGACCCGATTCCGAAATACCTGGACTGTCTGGAATTTGACAAAATGCGCTATTCTTGGCGCAAGAGCTGGGTGATGAAGGCGAACTGGAAGATCGCGATGGAGTCCTTCATGGAGAGCTACCATGTCGCGACGACACATCCGCAGGCGCTGGCTTTGGTCGACCCCTCAAATTTTTCCACGGCTCACGGCAAGCATGGCCGGCACGCTTATTATTGGGAACGGCCACTCGGCACGCCCGCGAAGATAACAGGCTTGCCAATGCCTGAAGATTTCCGCGAAGGCATCGCAGCGCTTGGCGATTTCAATGATACGCAATTGGGCGGCGTGACCGGGCCAGGGGCGCGGGACGGCCAGATGACCGGGCGATCCAACGACGCGCTAAAGCGCCACCGCACGGACACGCCGGCCGGGCTGGGCGCCTTGGAAGTGATGATGCTCTCGCAAAAATATATGGCGGAAGCTGCGATCGCAGAGGGCGCTGGCTGGCCCACCGTTACCATGGAGCAGGCTGCGGAATTAGGCGCGGATTGGAATTTTTTCCCGAACATGGTGATCGTCCACTCGATGGATGCAACATTGGTTTTCCGCGCCGTACCGCGTAACGACAATCCCGAGGAATGCCTGTTCGAGATGGCGTCCATCGGCCGGTTCGCGCCCGGCAAGGAACCAAAATTCGAGCCGGAATTTTTTGAAAATTGGCAGGAATCTTTGGATAAGATACCGTTTCTGCTTACCCAGGACCTCTCGAACATCGAAGGCATACAGCGCGGCATGAAGTCAGTCGGCCTAAAAGGTCTGCGGATCAATCCGAAGCAGGAAACCCAGATCAGCCACCATCACGCGGTCTTGCATTCCTATCTGGAGCGCTGAGCCGGATGGACCAGCTGACCGGCCCGCTCGCCTTTGATGGTTCAGCAAATGGCGAGACGCTGAGCCCTGATGATCCGGGCTGGTTGTCCTATATTCAGGCGCCGATTGTCACGGAAAATCCGGCGTCGCTTGACTGGGCGGACACCGCGGACGTGGTTGTGGTGGGATTCGGCGCTGCCGGTGCCTGTGCTGCGCTACAGGCGCGCGAGGCGGGTGCGGATGTGCTGGTGATCGACCGCTTTGCAGGCGGCGGCGCGACCGCGGTGAGCGGCGGCGTGCTGTATGCCGGTGGTGGCACACGCTACCAGCGCGAAGCTGGCTTCGACGATACAGTAGAGGATATGTTCAACTATTTGAAGGTGGAGACTCAGGGCGTGGTGCGCGACACCACCTTGCGAAAGTTCTGCGAAGACAGCGTCGCCAATCTGGAATGGCTGGAGCGGCAAGGTGCCACCTATTCCAGCGCTTTGTGCGAAGAAAAAACGGTTTATCCGCCGGAGGGCAAGTTCCTGTATTATGCGGGCAACGAGCAACTGCCGCGCAACCTGCCCATCGCAAAGCCTGCCCCGCGCGGCCATCGCACGGTCGGCAAAGGTGTATTTTGCGGTGCCTATCTGTTCGACGCGTTGCAAAAATCAGCGGCGCGGAATGGTGTGCGCCTGCTTACGCACGCACCGGTGACGCGTCTGGTGACGGATTCAGCTGGAAATGTACTAGGCGTTGAGGTCAAGCGGCTGAACATCGGCTCCGCAGCATACACCAAACATGTCAAGGCAACAAAAAAAGCGAATGGCTTTCTGCGCTTCATCCCGCCACAGGTGATCAAGCTGAACAAGGCACTCGTGGCGATGGAACAGCGCGAAGGCGAGCGCGTCCTAATCCGCGCCCGCGGCGGCGTGGTTCTAAGTGCCGGTGGATTTGCCTTCAATCCACCTATGGTGGCACGATATGCCCCCGCCTATGCGGATGCGTTTCCCGTCGGCAGCGCCGGCTGTGATGGCAGCGGCATTCGGCTTGGGCAAAGCGTGGGTGGCGTCGCCCGGCATATGGGC
>Ga0116227_10005216_pt1 | contig 27613 bp, 18 predicted proteins | sample S1TSphgellanicum_FD_89693 | JGI IMG/M metagenome (GOLD analysis project Ga0116227, IMG submission 89693) | Host-associated microbial communities from peat moss isolated from Minnesota, USA - S1T2_Fb - Sphagnum magellanicum MG | ecosystem: Host-associated > Plants > Peat moss > Unclassified...
CCCCCCCCAATAGGCCTACCACCCCCCTCTCCATCCCCCTAAACCCTAAATTCACCTCACCCAAATTGGCCTTCATTGTAATTTACACATGTGAATCAGCTCTCTTTTTTGGCGATTGTTTTGCCAATTGGTGACCAAAAAAAGGGGGGGAGGGGTGCTTTGTGAATTCTACAAAGGATCTTCTTGGAAAAAAATGGGCCAAATTGGCATATTTCCAGGAAAAAAAAACTGAATTTGCCATATTTAGACAATAAAGTTCCAGCACATTGGCAAAACATAATACCAATCTTTATTTATTTGTTTCTAAAGTCCTCTATGATCCATAGCAAAATTTGGCTAAGTCCTCTTGTGGATGATGGCCAACCCACAACCTACCTCACAAAATTGGACAAAAAAAAACCTTACATTGTTTCTTACCAAACAAAACAAGATTTTTTTTGTTAGTTAAGAAAAATGTAAAATTAAAAATATTTATGAGCCATCATGAATTTCTTAAAAAATAATTCAAAATTGAGGCAATTTAAATAGTTGTATAGTTGTTTTCATCATAGAATTATTTTAATTAACTTCATTTTAGGATTGGTAAAATATTAAGGATTAGTTATGGAAGCACAAATGTAAAAGTAGCAAATTATCAACAAAAATTATGATTAATACTTAATTTTATATTAATCAACCTCAATTACAAAATCCATGTACCTACCTTGTTCCACTTAATTTACACCAATTTTTTGAAAATTTTCATTAGTAAATTCCTGTAAAAAATAAACCCCAACTTCAAAGTTCAAAGCAAATAAATTACAATTGAAAAAATAGAAATTGCCCAATTCTATTTCCAGCAAAATTAATTTTTTTAATAAAAAGAAGAAGGTTTAAGTTCAAGGTTAGGGTATGGTAAATTTTATTTGGTAACTTTGAGTCCCCTGGCTAAATAAACCCACGCTGTTTTACTATATCACTATTTACTACTTGGTACAATAGTAAATAGTAAATACCACCCCCAGCTGGATTTCACCTACCACGCGCCCGCGGCGTAAATTAGCCGCCCCCGGAGGGGCCGGGCGCTCGTGGGCCCATCTCTTCGTCGGGTCGCCCGTGAACAAATTCGGCGGACAAGCCATGGGCCCCGCGCCCTACTGTAAAAGCAGAAAAACAAAAGCAACTAAAACAGCGGGTGACCCAGCGAACAAAAGGGCGTTACCGCCGCCGGGTTTAGTCAATCAGACCCCCCCGTTGGGAGTTCGTTGACTGAGGTCACCGTACAACCCGTGGTCCTCGTCAACGCACTGCCTTTATGATGACCCATCACTTCCTCGGGTCACCGGATCTCCTGATCCTTGTTTTAAATTTTTTAATTAATATTTAAACAAATTAGCACACTTAATTAGCACTAACCAAAGTTTCAAACCCGAGGTTTAAATTATATTTATTTTTAAAATGACCATAATTAATTTCTCAATTTAATTTTTTTAAAGAAAGAAAATAGGTAAAATCTGGGGGAGTAAAATTTTTTGCCTTGTAAAAATAGAGTAAAACAAAAAATTCACCATAAAGTTTGAAAGCTAATTACTGTTGCGGTAGTTTAACCGAGAGTCAGAAATTTGTAATTGTCAGTAAACTGGGGTTAAGTTAAGGACTAAACTGGGGTTTAGGTTTCCTCCCGAGGAGGGGTAACCCGGGTTTACGAGGGGTGGATGAGCCGGGTGACCCGAGGGAGAGAGGACCCTAAGAAGAAGACGAAGAGGGGCTGCAGCGTTGCGAAGAAGACGATGGCGATGGCGTTCTCCACTTTGCTTGGGTCTGTGTTTTTGTCGTTCTCTTCCCTCGCGCCTCCTTGTGTGGCCTTGAAATCCAGCGCCTGCTGGTAACGTCCTTTTGCGGCGCCTTCTAACGATGTCTTCGGCGCTCGTTTTGGTGCTTCCTTGATCGCTTGATGGTCTGCAGAAAGCACGCACAAGGAGGAGGAGGACGACGGCGCGAGGAACTCGAAGCAGGACGTGGGCCCTGAGAGAGAGAGAGAGAGAGGATCTGCGACGAGTCGCTAAGATGGTGCTTTTTTCTTTTGCGAGATAGTCTGCAGGATTTGAGAGACACAGAGACAACGACAGCTGCTGTCCGCAACATTAGCGATGGCGCTTGTGATGGCGGAGAACGAGCAACCAGTGTTCCGAGATTTTCTAGGACTTGACCGTGGCGTGACGTCTAAGCAGCAACAACAGCAACAACAGCAGCAGGCAGAAGAGTGCTACACCAGTGCCGCCACCACCACCACCTCGGACGTTGTTCTTCGAGCCACCTCAAGGAGTAGCGTTGGTTTTGATTCCGAAGGCGATGTTGGGACCACCAGAGGCTCGTCAGAAACAGGCGGTCGCTTTGAAACCTCATCTGCTCCAGGATACGTCACTCCCCCATTCGGTCTCGCTCTTCCCAGCTCCTCCGATCCCGGCTCTGGTGATGACCCCTTCTGCTGTTGCTCCCTTGCCTCATGCTCTCTCTCTTTGTGCCTCTGTGTGTGTAGGTCAATTTTGATAGGTTTGTGACAATACCCAACACCCATCTGACCATCTTTCTCTCTTCTTCTGCAGTTGGTTGGCAGAGGTGTAACGGCACAAGCTCCCTCCAGCAGCAGCAGCCTGGCATGATGAGGAGTGCTTTCTGCTGCAAGCCAGATTTTGACAACAGCAACAGCAGTAAACCAGTCTCCAACAAGAAGAAGAGGGAGTATGGATCCGGTAACGGCAGTAGGGAGTCTTCGTCTTTGCAGGAGCGGCTGCAAACCAGCGTAGAAGCAATCGAGAACTGTCGTCCTCTTCCACCTACTCCAAAGGTGTGGATTCTGGATGGAACCCAATGGAACTCAACCCAAATGTGTGGGAAACAATCCTGTTGTTCATCAATGGGTTTGGTTCTGGAATCAAATGGGCATTGCAGGATGTGAAGTTTCTTTACAATTTTTTTAGCTTAGATACATAGAATTGTTGCAGTTGGGTGCTTGACTGCTGCTACCTACCCATTGTGCAAATCCTTTGCCTCCATTCTTGCAGATGCCTCGCATCAATCAGGAGAATATTAATGTAGCAGCCCAGAAAAGATACATCCCGGAGGTATTGCCATCCATTGATGATCTGCGCTTATCTATGCAACCTTCAATGCAAAAACCTCCTCGACTGTCATCTGTCGGTCTGCCATGGCTTCAGCAGCAGCAGCAGCAACCTTCTTCTTGCAAGGTTCCTGAGGCGCAGGCTTCTAACAGGAATGCCATGAAGCAACAGCAGTCAGAAGTCCCCCGGCTTTTGCACAGTGGTAATAATAATAATTCAGGGAGCCTGCTACAGGTGCTGACACCTCTGCCACCATCCCTGCGCATCAGTCATCTGGGTGCATGCGCAGAAAGGGAGGAGTCTAGAGCAGCAGCTGCTGCTGCTGTTGTAGTCTCAAGGGACAACAACACTGGAATGTCTCCACCTATCATCACTCGCCCTGCTGCAGATGAAGGATCCCAAACTGGTCTCAAAGGGTCATCTCTACTAGCAGGTCTCATCAACAACTCCACTCCAGTGGTTCCGGCTGCTGGATCCAGTGGTCCTCCACCTCTTCCCCGGAGGCCTGTAAAACCTGCTCCAAGTGGTGGATCGGCAGACTCAATATTACCCTCAACAACGTTAGTGTTGAACCCAGTTTCCACAATCTGTAGTAGTCTACAATTGGTTGAGCTGCTTCTGCTTCTGTCTGTGAGCAATTTGACAAATTTTGATGATGATTCATGCAGTTGTATGTTGGGGTTTTTGGATTTTTCAGATCCAGTTAGTTCATTCAATCCCTTCAGGATCTGTGTTTTTGGTGTTTCGCATCCATTAGCTTTGTGGGTGCCCATTGCTTGCAAATCTTGGCACATTGTCCCTTCAAGATGATGAGTAGTTTGTAGCATGGAATAATTCCTGATGGCCACCTCATTTTGTTTTTTTGGTGTCCTGCAGCCGGCAAGGTCCACCACCAGCCACTCGACAGCTTCTGACTATATTCTATGGTGGCCAGGCTCATGTCTTTGATGATGTGCCTTCCAACAAGGTGAGGTTCTTGTCTTGGATTCTGCAAATTCCTTTTCTTTGGGGGGTAAGGAGAGGTGCATCTAGTAACATTGTCACAGTCTGCAGCTTCTTGGCTATCTGCAACCATCATCTTGAGTCACATAGGGACATGAGACTTTACTGTAGTGATGACAAGAGTCACAGGATTGCTGGAAAAGGTGTGTATGTTTTAGGTTGAGAAGAGAGACATAGCATGATTATATAGAGTTGTGGTTATGCATTTGCTGCTCAGTCTCAAGAGTGGACAATGACAAGGCCACAATTGTAGGAATTTCATTCTACTGCCAGGCTTGAGAGGTGAGTTGAGTATTTTCATTCAACTGCATTTCATGTCAGCTTAGTTAGCAATATTCAATGTCCTGAAAGTGGAAGCTCTTCTGCAGGCGGAGGCTATCCTGGCAATGGCTGGATCACATGGCAAGTCATGGTCCTCAACTTACTCACCTCGACCTGCAGCCAGTGTACCTGATTCAGCTCAGGAAGGATCACTGTCTGCCTTAGAGAAGGAGAAGACTGTACAAAGTCTTCGAGGAGGATCAGTGAGTGGTGGAAGAGGCTTGCCATTGTCAACAGATGTGCAAGCCTTGCTGCGTGGATGTGTAAACACTGCAAATGGCACTGGCCGCCCCACATGACTGTTTCCAATTTCAAACATTCAGCATGGCTCAGTCAATGTCAAGGAGCAACCAACAACAGGTACACACTATACACATTTTGCAAGTTCCCATTTGTGTCAGACTTTGATAGTAGACAAGTTTCAGAAGTGGGTTGCATTTTATTTGTATTCTGTCAACCCTAACAGAATCCAATTATATTACTATGTGTGCAGAGATGGACGACATCTCGCATTTCTCCAAATTTTTCAAACAGTTAGCAGGCTGCAATTTCTAATGTTAGGTGCCGCGAGGATACAATGACACCATGTGGGAGCTGGGTGGAAAACCATCAGGTCAACAGGTAGAGTTTAGCACTAGTAAGATTTTTCATTCAGGAAACAGACATTTTGAGTTGGATCAAAGAATTTGATGTCTTGTTGTTGGACAATCCTTGCTTCAGGCTACTCGCTTATAATTAAGAAAGATTTTTTTTTCAGCTGTAGTCAGCTGCGTAATTTGTGTCCTTTTTTAGCATTGAATTGTACAACCTTCTTGGCATATGCACTTGTGGTAAAAGGCCACACGATGATATAGATTACTCCCATTTTCCATCATTGCCAGTACTACTGCATCACACATTATTTAGTATATCTGTAAGTCAATTTCTGCTCTTGATGACCCAAAGTGACTTACAAACAATCACAGTTCCAAGTTGCATTCATAGCTTGTTTTGTTTTCTAACAAAACTTGAGCATTCAGAGAATCCTGCTCTCATGTATATATTGTTAGCTTTCTCTAGCCACCAAACCAAGCACCACCCACGTCAATGTCTCTGGTAAATATAACATTATGCAGGTTTCCCCAATAATCGAAATGCGACAGATTGGGTAGTAGTATTTAGTTTCCCATCTCTACTCTCAATTTATTTTGCCATCTCAAGTTGATTGTCTGTTGTTTCCATTTGGTATTGAGTGATGGGGGATTCATGCTGGTTCCCTATGACTGAAGTGTGCAATACATTGCAAGAACATGCACTGACTACTTTTTGGAACTTTTTTGATTGTCATTGCCTATTTTGTTAAGATGGTCTCGGAACTTGTTTGATAGAGTTTTACTACAAATGATGTTGGTTTTGTAGGTATTCTGAGGTTTTTTGATCTAGAGTTCATTTACTTTTGAGTAATGTGAGCTTTGCTCCTGCTCAAAAGTTTTTCAGTTTTTCAATAGATTGTGAGCATAATCGATCCATCTCAAAGTGATCCAACTCAAAGTGTTATTGTGATTTAACACTTTGAGTTGGATCACTTTGAGTTGGATCAAGTGTTATTGTGATTTATCATCATTGTGTGTTTATTCTACATTTTAAAAGTCCCATTGTATTAGGCTGTATTTACCACTAGCATAAAAATATCTTAATTATGGGCTATGGCATCAATAGAGCTAGTATCTAAGCTGAACAAATTGTTCAAGGCCATGAACTATTAACTACGGAAGTGTCAAACCAAATCAATTTTTATGAGAATCAATAATTATTTAAATTTATGTTGATTTAACAATTGACATATTACAACAAAAAGGTGTCCTTGTACGTCAAATGATTTCATTGAATTTTGAATGAATTCAATATTTGCAATGACAAGACCTAGTGGGGATGTAATAAATTCATTGATTTAGTCAACAACAATTAATGAACTATACCCACATTTTGTACTAATATACAACCCACCTAAAATAAAAAAACTTAAAATCATTGTTGCACCCTAAATCAACACTTAGAGCGATTTCTCCCAATTATTCTAATGTGTTTATTAATGTATGACTATTGTAGATTTTAGTTTAAAGTTATTTTTTAAATGTTTTAAAATTACAATCCACCCTATTTCAAAGTTTTCAAGTCCAACCCATTCCATGGCCTATTTTGAGCACATGTGGCCTTCATTTTAGAATCCTTTCTTTGACCATATTAAAGTCTTGGATTTGGGATGTTACACTCACCATTCACAAGGGAGCCTATTGATGTGATAAGGAAAGTTTATACCAATTATTTATGAATTCCTAATTAATTTTTAAAAATTAAAACGAATTTCAACTTGGGTTCAATTTTAAATCTTTTTTTAAAAGAAAAATGAATGTAGAAATTTTTTAATAAAAAATTAAAACAATATGCTTATTAATTTGGTTTTAAATGCTTTTACTTTATTACAATTGAGCCCAAGGATGTAGCACTTGCAAGAGTGAAAGCACTAACCATCATTGCATTATCTATCAAAAAGAAAGTTTATCTTATCATAAATCTTCAAGAAGTATGTCCACTCTTACAAGCACATTTTCAAACCAACAACAAAATAACATGTTTCATGTTCAAGGATAAGCTGAATGCTTTAAATGGTCCATTACTAGAACACCTCTATCTAAATTTCAAAAAAATCCAATATATTCAAGAAATGTAATGTTACTAAAAATTTATCAACCTATTCCAACAACAATGGTGGTTGAATGAATTCTCAACGCCTTGTTATAAACATCGAATCATGTTTCAAAGCAAAAGTAGAATATGTTAAATGCCAATGTTAAACCATTTGTTTACCAAAAAAATTCAAAAAGAAATTAAAATGAACTATTGATTCAAATCTTTGGTTGCAAGTTTGTTCAAGATGAAGTTAGTGGTTAAAATGCATAATCTTTCCATTCACAACCCATCTTTAACAATCATCACAACAACTTATTTGGGCACAAAATTGTAATATCTTGTAACTTTTGTGTTCCTACCAATTGTCAAATGTGACATTATCACAAACTTGCTTGAGAAATGGCATGGTGAGCTAAAAAGCACATCAATAGTTCTATTGGTTGTAATATTATTCACATGTTGTGATCATGAAAAAATCTTGACATGTATAAACTAACATATTCAATAGATATGTCAATGGATCTATTCAAGATAGATCTTAATGTTATACAATTAGAAAAGGAAAGAGAGTGACTAGTCGACTTGGACCTACCTCTAGGCACATCCATGAAAATAGTGTCTTTGATAACTTAGGACAACCAAAATGGTTAGACTATCTTTAAAATAATTGGAAACCAAAGTACAATAGGTGATGGAAAGGGGTTTGTGAATTTATCATGAGATTGTGAAACAAAAATCTTTTCTATATATTAAGATTCACCACGAATTTGATATTTGTCGATGTTATTAAAGTCTTATGGGAAAACACAATAACAATGCAAAGAATTTGAATGTGATGGAAAATGAAATTAAAAAATATTCCTTAAAATTTATTTAAACCTTGAAAAAGGTGTGGAACTACTAGTGATGGGCAATTCTTAAAATGAAGGACAAATACCCATTGGTTATCAATCTAGATATATACCCACTTACTAGCCAGTTTTCAAAATATTTAAACAACCCGTTTCAATATATAATCGTGGTTTTCAAAAAATATGAAAAAGTAAAAAAAATCTAGCCTAGAAAACACCAATTTTTGGATGGTCCTTTCATGGAAACTCTGAAATTTTTAAGGTTTCTGAAATCACTAGAATCAACAATTCCTTGATTTTAATTTTTGGAATACTTAAAGAACTAGAATCGATAGTTTAACTAATTTCACCTTAAATTTGTGTGATTTCATTATTATTATTATAATTTTAAAGGCAAAAAATTGACAAATGACATGTAAAAAATTAATCGACGCCTAATTTTAATTTTAAAAGTTCCTTTTGTGAATAACAACATTTGGGGCTTTAAGACAGATTTGAGGGTGAATAAAGGCCCTAATGGTAGTGTGATTTTGAAGATAATTTTATTATATACACATTATATTTATTAATGTCCAATTACACGAAATGTTTAATATTCAAATATTTAAAACATGTTATCAATTGGGGTTTCATTTGTGACATGATAATTGAGTTGTACCCATGTGTTGTTGGCAAACCTAACTTTTAGATCTATACAATTGAATATCTAGAAATCACTACCCTTTGACATCAATGATTTGATTTTTTGAACATTCACAATTTGTGTTAATTATTTGCATAACAATTGGCATTTGATATTTCATTAATCCCATCATTAAACAAATTTACCAAAACTGCATTGAAGTGAAGATGATGCACTTTAAGGTCAGTCAAATCAAATTAATGATAATTCTCAATTATGTGACATGTTAGGATTATTAGTTGGCCTACCCAATTAAGTTTGAATCGGTATTAAACTACACTAAGTTAGGTTATGTTCCAACGTTAATTTGAGGCTTGGGCTTATGATCAAGTTCTAAAACAAACAAATAAAATTGTCATTTTAAAAATGAGGTTGGACCCAAGGCTTGATAAAAAATTGGGTCTAGTGCAAGTCAAAGACATAACACATGCCAAGATAAGTGAAACATTCATTCATACAAAGTGGAAGTGTTTAAGAGTCAAGGGGAGACACTTCCAAGATTCCCAACATAAATTCCCAATACTATTCAAGAGTCCCAAATGTGTAAAGTAAGGCAACACTATTAAAGCATTGCACTATGGGAGCCAAAGGTAGAGCACGAGGTTCAAAGTAATGCCTTGACAACAAGGCCTCCTTAGCATAAAGTACAAGACAAGAAATAAGTAGCTTACACCTACTTTGCAAGCACAAGAAGCACCAAGTATTAAGTAGGTGTAAATTGCTTCCTCTTTTCAAGGAGGCTATATTCCTCAAATTTTAAAATGTTTTTCATTAACACAAAAAAATTTAATTGATCAATCCACATTCAAAGTAAGGTTTGAGGGAGCAAACCTTGTTTGAATTGAATGATTTTTGCATCATCAGAAAGGTTAGAATATTTTCAAGAGTAATTTGAACATGAGTTAGTTTTTATTGAAAAATAATCCCACATATTTCCATGTTTTGTTTCCTCAAATGGTGAACTATTTGACCCTACAACTAGTATCACTTAAAACTCCTTTACATGACATTTGCACCTCATCTTGGGGCAACTTCATGTTTAGTAGGAGTGGTGATGCATTAAACAAAAGCCCACTACGGTAGATGCACTAGGAGGTGGTTGCGATCACAATCAAACAAGCCAAAAAGCACATCAGGCGATCGAAAAAAACTATAATTTTGTTACAATATTTATGTGGTGCCACTTTAATGTTATGTTAATCATAGGAAGTTGTATTAAATGAGTAATATGAATGTCTAGGAATTCAAATGAAAAATTCATTTAATTTATTTTTGGGTTTCGATTTAATAAAAGGACTTTTGAACTTGAAAAATAGTTACATCAAAAGAAAGGACTATGCCAAGGACTTTATTAATAAATATTTTTTTATGATAAAAAATTTACATGATAGTGACCTATTGCCCACACTCAAAAAGTGCCCATAATTAAAAATTTATGGAATTTGATTTTTTCTAAAATTCAACATATGTTTTTATAATTTCAAAAGTTCAAGAGTCATTTCAACATGCAAATAATGTGTAATACACATGACATACAAAACAAAAGTTATAGCTTATTATAAAAAAAACTAAAACCCAAAGAATTTAACATATATTGGCAGGAATTGAAATATAATATTTTTAAAGACAAAATTCAAAATCTAACAAAAGTTTTACACTTTTAACAAATCATAGTTATTTGAAAAAGATTAACATAAAACAATGATGTATTAGAGAAACTATAAATATTTATAATAACAAGTTACAAAATATTTCATTAAAAATTTCCTTTATATGCAAAAGTCATGAGGACTAAAAAAAGGGCCACATTGTTTTTGCAAAGTAATCATATCGGCTCGTTTGATTATGATCACACCCAAGTCATTTTGGGGTCCTCTTTTTCATTATTAAATTAATGGAATCCAAAGATAAGACATGGTAACAAGCTTAAATTTAAAAACAATTTCAAATATTAATGTTATGCGTATCATAAGAGGAAATGTGAATTTTTTAAAAAAATGTTTGTAATTGGACAAAAATAAAGGTACAAAGATGATGGATGTTAATAAAAAATATATAAACTTTTTAAAAGACATGTGCACAAAACCTCATTATTTCCTATGCATGCATGTTCAAATTAAACATAATTTATATATTCAAATTTAAAAGTTAATAAAACAAACTCTCATGCATGTACTACAAATGAATAAGAATACAAAAGGTTATGCACTACTTCCTTATATAGGTTAGGTAGAAGTTACTAATAATTAAATTAATTACCTAACACCAAGTAAAAACTAATTCATGATATGAACCATTAATTAGTAACATAACTAACAAAGTAACTAATTACGCATCGATTAACATTTATAAAAATTAATGATGGGTAAACATTATGAGAAATCATGTCCATTGAAATCACATTACCCTGCAATTAAAATTCAACAAAAATTCATATACAACTATTATGCAATTATTTGTGTAATTTGTCCCTTTAAAAATATGATGTATTAATAAATACATTACCATGTTAAAAAAATATTCAGCATGGGGAATACCCTCCCCAAGTTACATCAAGTTAATGAAATCGCATATAACAACGGTCCAAATGTTACTCCTAGAGGGACAATCACCTTGTCCGATGTTTACCACAAGGCGTTAAAGTGGTTCCTCCACCACATGAATAGCTTAGTCTTATTCAGAAGGTACACTCGGAGTTTGGACCCTTTGGAGTTAAATGTACTTATAGCCTTTTCATTCCTCATTACCATTGGAGAGGTATGTATGTTCAAGTCCGAGACGTCATTGCTAGGTGTGAACAATGTGATAAAGTGAGAACTTCCTTCTCCTTTCGACAATTCATTTTTTTTCACCCCCTATTTAGGGCATGTTCTATCACTGGTTATGTGATTTAGCTAAAAAGTTACCACAAACCTCTAAAGGTAATGTCTACATCATGATTATGATTAAACATTTGTCAAAGTGGGTCGAACTTGTTGTGTTGCTGGACAAATCATCACACAACACCAACCAGGCTTTGTTACAACAAGTCTTAAGTAGGTTTAGGGCTTGTGCTAGGTGCCTTATTGATCAAGGATCAAAATCCAAAGGAAAATTTCAAGACCTACTTAATCATGCTTTCATTGACCATCGCCAGACTTCAAGGGATCATCCCCAAGTTAATGGCCTTGAAGAGAGGATGGTTCAGACATGCAAGAAGAGATTTCGAAATATTTGTCTCATTAGGAACAAAAAGGATTGGGACTTGGCCTTATCTTACATTGCAATGGGTTACATGATGTCCAAACACATTTTTTTGTCTAATTTCTCTCCTTATTTTCTATTTTTTGGCAGCCATCCCATTCCACCTTTTTCCATTGTTGCTCAAATGGACCAAGTTATGGACTTGAACTCCCCAACCACTTGGGCTAGGGTCATCGCAGAGAGGGCTGCTCTATTCAGGAGGGTTATGCCCATGGCCATGGGAACTTGTCCATTGCACAACATCGAGACACCTTACGGTATGCACACACACGAGGTGGCAGTTACAAACTTAAGGTGAGACAATTTGATGTTAATGACTTTGTGTATATCTAACAACAACCTAATGATACTCTAGACATTTTTTTCGGTCACACTATCTTGAGGATTAAGGTGATCAAGCCTTTATGACGCGTTCCCAAGTCCCAAGTTAGTCCCGAGTTGGGGCTAGGTTACTCAAATTGCGGAATTTCTGGGACTCGGGGCACGCTCCCAGCTTCTAGCACTAAAGGGGGTGAGAGGGGCGTGCTGAAAGCTCCGGGATAGACTAGGAAGAGGGACAAGCTTATTCAATTACGCGGTCCTGCATCCAAACCAACCAACAAGTTGGTTAAAACTCATTTTGCACCCTTTTGGTGTTGGGACAAGCCACAAGCTACCTCGGATTCACTTGACTCACCACGGCCCGGACTCAGGGGAAGCCACCACCTTCCCCCATATAGTATTCTTTGCAGCTCTCCGCTGCACTTGCATCCAAATGGTTGTTTTTCTCGGGACTCTCAAAGTGGAGTCCCGAAACTGTCCCAGTTTGGACTCTCGAGACTTTGGACGTTCATAACTTCTTGCCTTGAACTCGGACCGGGATGAGGTCTAAACCAAAGTTGTAGCTCTCTTCGAGAGCTTTTCAATGATGTGTTGCACTCCCCCTTCACGCATCGAAATCGGGTCGATTTCCAACTTGACTCTCGGCCCTTCTTTCGACCATAACTTGTGCTGCAGATGTCTAAGTGGCCCATGCGAGACCATTTTGGACATTTACACTTCAAGACCTTTCCAACGATATAAAGTACGTTTTAATGCGAAGTGTTTTGACCCTTGCAATTGTGCTCTGAATTTTCAGGAGTCCCGAAGGACTCCCAAGTCCCATTTTCGGGAGTGTGAGTGGCGACCTCATACTTCTCTCAATGTGGGGTTGCGACACTTTATGTGTGTTGAAGTTGTAAGGAGTTGACAAATGCACAATTTGGGATCATTCTAAAAATTGGGCGCCCTATCACCTGCCGAACTTAGATCCTACCATCATCACGTCAACTTGGATTCCTCCACTTGACTATCCATGTCAGATAGGTCAAAGGATAGACGATGTTGATCAGATGTTGATTTGCGATAATTGTAATGGTGGATACCATCTATTCTACTTCAAGTTGGAGCTCACTCAAGTTCCCGCCAACATTTGGTATTGTTCATCATGTTCTTTTGTAGCACCTTGAAATTAGCTTATCTATTCACCCATTTTATCCAACCCAAAGATAACCTGATTAAGGCTTCTAATGTTCATATACACCATGCCTGTTATATAGATTGAAAAGGATTCATCAAATTTTCTTTCACTCATGCAAAAATGCATAACCATTATATGCCCATTTAACTATAGCTCAAACTTCTTCATTATGTCATCACACCTCGACATCAACCCCTCATAGAGAATGCTACTACCTACATTACATGCTTGCCATTGAGTAGTCATTAACACAACAAAAATAAATTAAATAACTACAAACACAACAAGAAAACTTCTATCGCATAGAACATTTCGGTGGAATCATTTAGCTGCCTCAACCACTTCCTAGCTCCCCTTTTTATCTGGCCTCACACCATCCAACTTCCAAAACCTCATTCAATGTTGTTCCATCCTTAACCATATCAAGTGCTGGATAGATAAATCCTACATTACACACAAATAACAAATTCTCCTACTCTCCCTCACATGTTTTCTTGAAATTGTTATGGCAATCATTATATTGGAGAAACATACGACAATGGGACACTTTCCTTTGTCACTATGCAGAAAGTTGACAATAACTAAATCTAAAAATGAAAACCTAAAATGCATGTGTTTACATTATTAACTTATCCAGTTCACATTTTAAAAATTCACAATAGGTCACTTACATTTAAGTCATGGCATCATGCACATCCTGGCCATTTAACCTTGTTTCTTGGCTTTTTCTTTCATCAATTTTTGGTTTCTTCTTGTGTTCTTTCCTTAGAATAAAGTTGGGCAGGTTTACATCATCTTCTTTGTTGGGGAGGTGCTTTCAAATCGAAAGGAATAAACATTGTCACACCCCATGTGGGGTAAGGCCTCAAGGTACTTGAAGGGGATTCCTGAAATGAGGGAGGTAGGATGAGGTGGTAGCTGAATCTGGCCCCATGTTTAGGAATATCCTACCCATGGTGAATTTCTTTTACTGGTGAATTTTTGCCAAATTTTGACTTGAAAAATATTGTTTTGACTTATACAAAGGATTTTTTCTGGAGAAAATGGCCCAAATTTTCCAGATTTTTATGGTAAATTCTCATAGGTAGCCAAAAATATAGAACGCTTATTTATTTATTTTTCTACTTTTATATCAAGCATGTAGCCAAATTTGATTAAATTATTTTCTGGATGATCATCACTTTGACTACATCACAAAATCCTTGAAAGAACCCTGCTCCTCCATCTGTGGGCCTTCCCCACTATAAAGCGCAAGGAAAAAGGTATATAGAAGCCTAAACATACAAAGTCTAGATCATGAGGTGATTACATATAGTAAAGGAAGAATGAAGCCTCCCCTGAATCCGGACGGACAGTAGCTAAATATAGCGAGGATGTCGTGAAGCTTCCCCTTAATCCGGACGGACAGCACCTTTTTATGCCCACAAGAGGCCACCTCTTGTGTCGTAAAGTGCCTGCAGATTTTGAGGAGGCATTTTTAATGTCCATGTACGGTGCCTTCCAAGTCCACCACGAACTTTCTAAGAATTATTTCCACAGTTATAAAACTTGTCCATCACACTTACTGCAAGACACAGAAAGATGTGATGATTTAGTCCGGCCACTGGAAAATAATGACATTACCAAGATGTAAAGAACCAGGTGAAGAGAAGAGCTTTATTGTAAAACCCTAAACCCTACAAAGCTTTAGTGTAAAAACTTAAACCCTAAACCCTACAACTCCGGTAATTTACCTTCACAATAGGGAGGGTAAATATTTTATTTTAATGTGGGCTATTCCACTTTGTGAAGTTCCTGCTATTTTCAAAGTGGGTTCAAAAAATCCTGGAGGTTTATCTCAGCTGTTGATTCTACATCTAAGTTTGTTTGATCTCATCCATTGAGCTCTTCTTTATAAGGGGTAAAGGCCTTTGTATGAAGTGATTACAAGAATTAGGTCTGCCTGCACTCAGCAATGGCCTTTATCTCAGCTGTTGATTCTACATCTGAGTTTGTTTGATCTCATCCATTGAGCTCTTCTTTACAAGGGGTAAGGCCTTTGGATGAATTAGGACGGCCTGCACTCAGCAATGGCCTCTTGCAGCAGGTCCTCACTCTGAGTAATGTCCTCGTCCTTAGCCTTACTTACCCAATGCTTGCTTGAATGAATGTGTATTTACGAGTATTGGGTGGTTCTTTGAATTTTGGAACTACCATCTTCGGTTCTGGTTCTGCAAAAAATTTCAGAATGAAAGAATTCATTGATTTCAGTTTTTTCAAAAACTTCAAAGAATCGATGATTTTCATGAAAGAACCAGCAAAAAGAATTGCCGATTCTTTGGCTGGTTCTTTAACTTTTTTTAATTTTTTTGATTTGAATGTTTCGAGAACCAGCAAGTAAGTGAGTATATGCCCAGGATGATAGCCGGTGGGTATCTGTCCCTCATTCTAAGAACCACCAGACACTGGTATTTACTATGTACCTAGGACCTTGTTCATGGATGGTTGGAAAAAGCTTTTTCATTGCAGACCTCGCCACACAAGAAGCTTCCAACCAGTTGGGGCGGATGTTTCCTTTGTTTTTCTAATGCACCTTCTTCATCTCTGGTTTTCTTGGATGAGAAGGCTCGTATCTTGGACTTCAGTCCTTTCTTTTTTCTTCTCTTATTCCCTTGCCTGGTGCTTTTCCTTGATTGATTTATTTATTTATTTTCCTATGAAACTATCTGAACTTATTAAAGTTCCCCTTCACTTCGGTTTGATCCTTGCCGGGTGTTTTTCCTTGCTTGCTTACTTGCTTGCTTGATTGATTGATTTATTTATTTTCTTATGAAACTATCTGAACTTATTAAAGCTTCCCCTGCACTTTGGTTTGGTACTTGCCGGGGTAATTCAGGCTGGAATTGACAGTTAACATAACTGCCAAGGAAAGCCCTAGGCTCTAAGTCTTTTTTTTTGGGTTATACTTAGGAAATTTGTGTGGAATTACTCATAAAAATTAAGCACTGATCATCGTTATAATCATACTTAGGCTGATGATTAGTACTTAATTATTATTTATAGGCATTTTAATTAAGTACTGATCAAATTCTAGTTTAAGTACAAAGCTGTTCAAGATCCTTGTTACTTTTCGTTTGTCTTGTTGACGTTGCAGAATGTGCCACGTCTTTTCGTTTGCTGCTCTCTCTGAGTTGGTTGATTGCCCAACCAAAGGAGTCAGCAGTGAGTCCCAGTAACTCTATATCAATGATATTGTTCTGGATCAATCTCCGAGTTTGCTCGAGTAGCCAGGAATTTAGCTCCAGCGATTTCATCTCTAGAGTTGAAGTTCAATCAATTACTTAATACTCAGTATTTGCTGTAGGCGGTGAATTTGTTTTTTGAGGTTTGCAAGTTGTACAAGCTTGAATCCCAGTGCAAGGATCTCTGAATATTGGAGGGAATTTTGGGGATAGAGAGAGAGAGAGAGAGAGAGAGAGAGAGAGAGAGAGTGTGTGTGTGTGTGTGTGTGTGTGTGTGTGTGTGTTTGGTTGGGGGGAGATGGGAAAGGGAGATGATGTAGTAGGAGCTGCAGGAGTTGGGAAGGAGCATCACTTGAAAGGGGGAAGAGGGTTTCGCAATCCATGGCCATCTTTCGGCTTCGAGCCGTCATTCGGAGATATCTTGAGTCTCTTATACAGAGTCTGATGAGCTTTCACCCAAAAAACAAACCCTCGATCCGTACCTTTTTCCTCATTTCGTTCAATGTCTTCTTGTTTGGTTCAAGTATATCCTCTAGAGCAGTTGCAACTTGAATCGGCCAGAATGGGCTGAGTGAGGAGAGGCATCGGACAATAAATATGTTCATTGTTTTTGTGCAATTTTCGACACATGAAATCTAACAAGCTGCACGAAAAGCAGGGCTGGAACAGCGGAAAGGATAAACCACTACCTGACGTGAAGGCTGCCTTGGGGACTCCGCTGAAACCGGATTTGGAAGCACTGAACAATCCACCAAGTCAGTCTGTTCAGGTTTCAAATTTCTCTCAACAATCTTGACCATTATCATCATCATCACCTATTTACATGTTTGGTCTCTATGACCTAATAATGTTTTCTTTCAGCCCATATTGCTTTTATGGAATATCAAGTACAAGTTCCAGCGTGATAATGGAGGTGTGGAAATCCATGGATGTATCTGCAGGCAACATGGGTAGGGCATGCCACCTTCTTGCTTCAGTTTGACAAAGTTAATGTGCTCACTGATCCAGGTAAAATATTTTGCCTTCGTCCACCTTTCATAGATATCTTGTAGATTGTTCAAAACTTCAGCAATTATGATTTTTTTTCTTTTTTTTCTCAATTTCCCCCTGAATCACAGCAATTTCAACAGCAAGGTGTTGCTCATGTCCCTCCTGTGACTGACGATGGAATCATGAATGTGTGGTGCGTATGTGTGTAGTGTGGTCGGACCGTTGCTCCCCTTCTGCTTATGTTGGTCCCAAAAGGTAAAAGACCTAACCCTTGAAACCTCATATACCAACAACAAAAGCTCGCAATGACATGAATGAAATACCTCATGATGATCATGAGGCTGATGATCAGTATGGTTGATATCGGTAGTTGGTACTGGTATAACTCCATGAACTGGTCCTCAGTTTTCTAGAAATTTGTGCAAAGTAGAATTTTCTTGTGTAGTATTGTACAACCTGCTTGTATGTTGTAGGCTGCCATGGTAATGGTACCTTGACCATTCGGAGACCTGAGAAAGATCTAAACATTCTAATTTAATTGTTTCAGGTTTGTACCTGTTCCATTTCCTATCAAGGACTTGCCTCCGGTAGATGTTGTGATCATCTCTCATAACCATTATGGTGAGTTTAATAAAATAAAAAATGGCCACATGATTTTGGATCCTTTCTGGGTGTAATGTTCTGGATCTTGGTGCATTTACTGGTGATTTAACATTAGGCTTCTTGCTCTGTATCCATTTTGAACAAAGCTTCAGCACTAGAGAAGAGCTTGCAGATTTGTAGCAAAGTTTGCCCAGTTTCTCAGCATTGGAGTACACGTATTGTATGTTACAATCTTGATAGCTTGACTGACATTTTGACAAATGTTGTGGCAGACCATTTGGATACAGCAACTGTGAAAGCCTTGGGCAACAAACCTCTGTATCTTGTCCCTCTTGGTGTCAAAAGCTGGTACCGACCACACTCTCTTTTGGTGACCCTGAATACCATATTGTTGCCAATACTTACTTAGTTGGCACTACTTGGTCTATTTAAAATCAGGTGCCAATGAATGCCTGAAGGCAGATATTGTTGTACCTCACAAGTGGAGAAAGACTAACAGATGTCTCTACAATTGCAGGTTCACTGATCTTGGCATCACCAATGTTGTAAGTACATGATTTGTGCCTTATTTTTTGGATCCTCCAAGTTGCTCTCAGTACTGATGTTGCTAGTCAATACTAATCTACAAGAGATGCTGCAACAGTATTTTTGGTAGGATCCAGGGTGAAATAATATTTCGCATGTGAATGTTGTTTGGAAATAGCTATTTTGGTCACAAAATCAATTAACCCATGTCTACTTTCCCCCTTCTGATTTATTGAGGTACAATATTATTGACAAATATGCTCAACTTGTAGATGAGGGTTTAGGGTAGACTCACACAGTAGACAGATACACAGTAGAGTCACAATCTCATGATGCCGTTCATAGACTCAAAAGGTATTGGGAATTACTTTTTGGCTCAGGTGGAGCTAGATTGGTGGCAAGAACACAAGGTTTCATTTCCTGTGGGAGATTCATCAAGGTCATTACGAGCTATCTGCACACCATGTCAACATTTCTCAGGCCGTAGCCTTATGGACAGAAACAAGGCAGGCATCTGCACATCCATTCTGAGATATTGAATTGTTTGCAGGGTGGTAGCATGTATGCACTAATGAGATCCACTGAATTATTTGAGCTGGAATGTTGAGCAGCATGGGATGTGGGTTTCTTACAATTGAACAATTTAGTGTCAGTCCATTCAAGGGTGATCAAATTTACAAGGACATTAGTGTAGATGTGGATGAGTTCTGCAATCTAAAGATATGGTTGGGGGCATGAGTTTGATCTGTGGACAAAGTTCTTTGAAAGTCCATCTCTAATGGGATTACTGTTGCTACAGACATTGTGGTGCTCATGGGTGCTAGAGGGTCCATCTAAGAAAATCTACTTTGGAGGCGATACAGGCTTTTGCACAGTACCAAAAGGCAGTGATTATGCAGGTGGTCATCCAGAGCTTGCTACTGTGAAAGCAGATGGCACAAAAGGTATTGCTAGTACTACCAACTCTCCTTGCATATTTTTCTTCTATGATTGGACAGTTTGTTACTGCTACACCAATGTTTGCAATATGCCTCATCCTTTTAGCTGATACCCTGCTTTCAGAGTAACCTTCATGCCTTTTGTTGAGATGTGTGACAATTCATTTGTGCACTGAGTGGACTCATATGTGTGTTGCATATTCGACCAGTGGAGTTTCCGGTGTGCCCAAGCTTCGCAGAGATTGGCAACCGCTTTGGCCCCTTTGATGCAGCCTTCTTACCAATTGGGGCATACTCTCCACGTTTCTTCATGAGTGCTATCCACTGTTCTCCAGGTAACTTCATTGTGTCCATTTGGTTTCTCTCCATACCAAGGTATAGCTTGATTTGCCTCTTTGGTCCAGAAAGTATAAATAACCATGTGAGTTCTTATCCATGCAGAGGATGCTGTGGGAATCCATCTTGCAGTAAGGGCAAAGCGCTCAATTGGCATGCATTGGGGTGAGTTGATTCTGTCCAAAAGCATGGTTGTGTCTGAATATCACAATTCTTGATTGAAATGGTCAAATGCTGGTCATCAGTTTAGGGCATCCATCCAATCTGTTGTTCTTTCAATTGAGTCCATTTTAACATTCACCCATATAACTGGGCAGGATCTGTTTGGATCTATTTTGGGTTTGTAGTAATGCTTCCTAGATCATGGATGGAGTTACAGGAGTGGGTATGGATTTATCCTGTAGGGAAGAATGCATTAATAGGACAAGGATGTGTGTATGCAGGAACGTTTAAGCTAACAGATGAAGCAATTTTGGAACCTCCTCTCCGTCTCGAAAAGGTTAGCATCAATTACCAAGAAACCAAAATTTCTATCTATAAACCACCTTCCTTTTTGTATAGCCTAAATTGCTGCTGTCTGCAAAGTACTTTTTATTCACATGTATACTTAGTAAAAAATCATTCAGAGCTTGTCACTGTTTGAAGAAGTCTGTTTAGGAAAACTGATCATTTCAATCCAAATGTAGAGTAGCAAGCAATTTGATATAAAATATGGGTAAGTCCTAGTTCAACACACCACAATTGAAGGTCCAGATCGTTGAACAGACGGAATAGAAATCCACCAACCATATATGTTTTACGCCTGGAGGTGGAATTGGGGTGTATTCAGAAGCCATGGATACCACTAATGTCACAAGCACTTGAATTACGTGTAGGTAGACCATTAGAGATCATTAAGTACATAAAGTACAGAACTTGTTCTTCACCTTCCAGTGCAAATAGGGAATGAGTTTGTTGACTGAGATGAGTTTCCTATGTGTTTGCAGGAGCTGTCCCGTTTGAAGCTAGATCCCCTGTCTTTCATCACTGTGAAACATGGTGAAACCAAATGTTTGTAGTTGCATTAAGTGTGGTGGTATGTCGTGGAGCAGATACTCTTGATAGTTTGCAGTTTCACATTATTATCATATTGTGTGAATACAAAATCTAGAAGAATTGAAGACATCAAATGGTCAAATCTGAAGTGATATGCACTCAGTGCACCAACAAATTGTAACTACATGGAACATTATTTGCAGCACAAAAATCTACTAAAGTCTTCAAGGATATTAATGGCAACATAGATCTTGTAGTTCCAAGGTATAGGTGTGGTAGTGAGTTGTTATATAATTTGTTATGTTTGTGAGATGTCACAAAGCATCTCATTCTGGTCAACACGCCAGTATCTATACGGATTGTGTGATCATCCCCTTTTGTGGGTCACTGCTTATAGACATCTCTGGATGTTATCTTCAAAGACATTGAATGATGTTGAGATCTCCAGATAGGGAGTTCGATGTATTGCAAAGTGGCAACATGACAACCAATGCACACCAGTGCTTGAAAGTAAGTCAACTGTGTTGAAGGCGTTTAGCAACAGACTTTATGAAGCAGCAATTACGGCCTTATATGCAGCTTCAGTTCAGTTGTGATGTGATCCATGCCAATTGCGCCAGCAGTGACTCGCAAAAAGGAGGTATGTTTCATTTCAACTGAAGCACACAACAGATTGAAACCTCAAGCATAACTCTATCATACTTGGTAGCAAAATTCTGATGTAAGGACAAAGGGTGCAAAGGAAGTGTTTGAGGAGGAGGTGGCATGCATGAGTATGGTGAGGAGGAACGAGTTTCTTTTTGATGGCCTATTGTCACTATGGAGACTTGATTGACTTTCCAATTTTGACATTATGCATGGTCCTATCTCACACATCATGCCGTATTCAACCTTATCTCCAAAGTCCTTGAGGCCTAGATGAAAATAAACTAGAAGTGTCAAGGTTTTTAAAGCAACAAACAGACTAAAAGTCATCGTAAATGTTGTTTGTCCTTCTCTTGCCCTTCTCTTTTCACACCCCATTGACTATCCTTGACTACCAAGGTTAGAGTCATCAGGCTCTTTATCATTGACTCATCAAAAGTTAGTACGTGTGAAAGTCTTCTTTTTGAGAACAAGGCCCACAAATTCCTGGGAAACATACACATTAAATGCAACATTGGGTATGAGTTTTTTTCCAAGTGAATCACAAATAGTTAAACCCATTTCTTTTGACCTTTCATCCATCTCTTTATGTTCGCAATGGATTGGTGGTGGGAGGTTGTTCCATGAATGCACCTGTTCATCATTTTCAGATTTGATGAACTAGTTCCCCTGAGAACACATTTAGTTAAGTGCCTGTGGGCTGGAATTCTATTGGAATGAGTGGTGACCTGTATGGTGTGGCTCTCTCTTTTTTTGAGGAAAGGACTGGTGGGTAAGAGTTGGGTATATGGACCCTTGACTGGCAGTTCTCCAAAAATTAAAGAATCAGTCAAATAACCTACCCTGAACCACTGGTTCTTCACCAGTTCTTTGAGGAAACTGGCTGGTTCTTTGATATTTTTCTCAAATACCGTGAACTGGCATTTTTAAAATATTTTCAAATACTTTTCAAATGCAAAATTTGGGGGTTCTTTGATTTTGAACATTCTCAAAAACCCAGTACTGGAGGTGAGAACCTGTGTTATGCACCTGTGGGCCAGAATAGTATTAGGATGGTGGCCTGCTAGTAAGCCCCGGTGTTGTATGTAAGTGTGCCTATTACAGCGGCTGATCAACAAGCTGAAGCATTCAAAAGAAAGGAAAAGGAAAAATGGCATTTTATGCTTGTTACAGCAGCCAGCCTTCTCAACAAGCAAAAGGATCAAAAGAAGAAAGCTATCTCTCTTTTTTTGTTGCAAACCACTTTTCATGTGTCCACTCATCCCAATAGCATTCCATCCCACACTGCTTCCTTTCTTCTTGTAAGGTGGGCTTTGTGGTTGGTCACACATTCCCCTGCTTTTTCCAGCCCAAGGCAAACACTTCACAGTTCACCCTCCAACCTTAGTTGTTCTTTAAACCAGCACAAAGAGAGCATGTGTGTCTTCCAGATCAGTTAACAGGTGCATGTGCATGTGTATGACAACCTAACAACCCACCTGTTTTCATTTGTGTATTTTCTCTCATTTGGCTGCAATCCCTTGCTGTCTATGCCTCTGTTTTGGGTAACTCAAATTGCTCATTATTGATGGGTTTTACAGCTTTGGTTTCATGTAACAAGAGTTAGATGGTCCACAGAATCCAAGTTGCCATATTTTTCTTCAGACAAGGCAGAACTGACAGGAAAAAAAGGGAGAAAAAATCTACAATTTAGAGCTGCAGCAAATTTCTTCTGTATAGGAGAGATATTCATGAAGAAAACTGAAATGCTGCATAAGTATCTGGTCAGTTGGAAACCCAGCAGATGGCAGCTGCAAGTTTGTCATCTCACTAACTAAGCCTGAATCCTTTGTGACAAGGCCTCTTCTATAACACAAATTCAGAACATGATATGAATGTAGTGCGGTTTTGTTAATTTTCAGGAGCCCTACAAGTGTGGTCTTTTGGCTATGGAACTTCTGTTGCATGGCTTGCTCTTTCTAGTTTTAAGTTGACAGCAGCATTCTCATGATCATAGTGACAAATGTCAAGACAAGCATGTGATAGTTAGCAGGTGGAAAAATTGAGCATTTCATTTGGAATTACACAATCTTGACTTTTCAGTATATTTTACCTGTAAATGTGTTAAAGCCAGGTTGCTGAGCAGCAGAATCATGGGTGGAAAAACTATGGTTTTGTTCTGGCTACTAAACATTTCTGGTGTTCACACAGCCACCTGAGGGAAAAAGCCTGCCGACTACTTGATGTTTGATCTCTCTTCTGGAAAGATAAAAAGAAGTGCTTTCTTTCTGTTGAATCACTACACTTGCTCAAGAAGAATAAAGCAGTGCAAAAAAATAATTCTGAGCACTACAGATGCATTAGAAAGCAGAATATAAAGAAATTGGAATGAGCTTGAATTGAATTCTTGCAATTGGGTTTTGGTGGACATGCTACCACCAAAACCCAATTCCAGGAGTTCAAGTTTGATGGCAATAACAATATCTGGAGCACAAGATAGAGAGATTCCTGAAACAGCTCCCAACACAAAATAGGTTTCCCCCCAAAAATATAAATTAGACAATGAAAGCTTGAGATGAATTGCAACCAGTTGTTTACTTGCTATCAATTGCACATTACAAGAAAGACCCAAAAGCAGGCCCTGAATGATCAGCCTCTGAAAGTGTTTGTAGGCGGCAGAAGAAAACCAGCCTTGGCACAGATACTGATTCTCTAATAAACTGATTCCAAACCTTCTCAATAGATGCTTGTGAATCTTGCCCAGAGAAATCCATGGCGAAGTATGAAAATGTTCAAATCTGCTGCTGGCTCTCTTGACCTTATCTAACCACCCAAGAAAATAATTTTTCCTGCAAAATTCTTTCAGGTGGTTGTTGATTCCATGGAATTGCAAATAATCCTTGACTGGATTTTGCAGGAAATGGGCTACTACTGAAATAGGCTGAGTCTCTGGAATCTGTACAGCCTGATTTGAGTGCCTAGTTTTGAGCAAGAAGATACCAGTGCTAGTAGTGGACATACCCTTGCTGATGATGGAACATGAAGAAGCAGCTGGAAATGGCAGTAGTTTTTCAGCCTCTGCACAACAACCCCTTGAAGCTCTTGGAAAGGAAGACAGTGAAGAAGAAGAAGTGAAAGAAGAGGTGAAACAAAGTGGTGGTTGTGACAATGAAGCTCTTTGCATATCCTCCATCATCAGAGGTGCAACTGGTGGAGATTTGCATAGCTCCTGGATGATGTGGTGGTGCTTTGTGGAGGACTCTTGCGGAGCACTTGTTGACATGGAAGAAGAACAATAACCCAAGATGAGCTGCAGCTCAGAGTCGGCTCCAGAACCCACAGCCACAGTGGTGCTGGTGGTGTGCTCGGATTGCATCTCTGAGTGCTCATGAGAAGACTCGAACTTGCTATGAGATGGAGAACTACCCTTTGGAGATCGAACGACAATCCAATCTCCTTCTGAAACAGGCGGAAGGAGAGGAGTAGAAGTTCTCCACCTATCCTTGCTGCTCTTGTTGCAGTCTGCAGGCTTTGGGAATTGGAACTCTGCAAGCTTCCAAAGCCGAGGCGACGAGAGAGGCGGTATGGAGGAGGAGGAGGAGTTGGTGGGTATGGAGGATAGCACCATGCTGTTGGATCCATCATCATCGAGACTTGGCAAAACACTAGTAGGAGAAGAACAAACAGGGGGACTCTTGAAGGTGAAGAATCCAGGGTTTCTCATCACACTTGGAGGAGAAGGAGGACGAGCTGCTGCTGCTGTGAGAAAGGGATGCTCCAGGAGCTGAGCGCTAGTCCAGCGCCTGCGAGGGTTACGCTCGAAGCAACGGGCAAGAAAATCATGCGCTTCGGGGGAGAGAGAAGCAGGCACAGCCGGCATCTCGTCCGTGCATCCAATGCGGTAAAGCGCGACGAAAGGGTCGGTAATCTGTGCCCATGGAGCTCGACCCGTCGCCATCTCTACCACGGTGCATCCCAGCGACCAAATGTCGGAAGGCAATCCTTGCTCTTGTTGCAGCACGACCTCCGGTGCCATCCAGAGCGGCGTTCCATTCACCTTCCGCATCACACAATCCTCCAAGTCCAAGTCCTCCGTCTCCAACTTCTCCTCCTTCTTCCTCAATTCCACAGCATCGACGTGCTTGGCGGATCCGAAATCCGCGAGCTTGACGCAGCCGGGTGCATTGCCAACGAGAACATTCTTGGCCTTGATGTCGCAATGCACAATTCCGCGGCAATGGAGGTAATCGATTCCTTGAACAAGACTGCGAGTGTAAGAGCGGATGAGCTCCTCGTCCAGGGGCTGCGCTCCCGCGAACTGCTTCAACAGATCCGACAAGCTGCCACCGGGCATGTATTCCAGGAACATGTTGCGCATCCGCTGACCACCTTCTTCTTCACTCCAGTCGCTTCCCAAACAACGTACCACATGCTCCGATTCCAAGCTCTGCAGCATCCGGATCTCGTTCTCCATTGCCGCCAACGAGGAGTTCCACTGAGGATTGCTGCTGCTGCTGCTGCTACTGCTGCACACAACAGTCGATTTCACTGCAAACAAAGAACCCGTGACTCTGTCCATTGCCAGATTGACTTGCCCGAATGCCCCTACTCCCAGCAAACTCCCGCGAATCCACTCCCTACTTCCCCCCATCACGGAAGCAACAAATCTCTTCCACCCTGGGGACCTTCTTCTTCACAAACCCATTCCTTTTTTCACAAACTTATTCCTTCTTTTTTTCCCCCGCAAAAAATCAAGGATAGATTATCATCAGATCCTTACTTCAGGCTTCTTCGCACCACCAACCAACCAACCAACCAAGCCAGTTCTTCTCCAGCCTCTCTCCACCCTTCAACACACTCTCACACACAAATAAGGTTGCACTGAGCCAACAAAGGCACTGACTGACACAATCAAAAACAGTGACCCAACAAATCTGAGGAGCTCAAAAGCTCAGAGAGTAGTAGCAGAACTGCACTTCCGAAATGGGGAATACAATCAAATCCCAGACTATTTCTCCCTCACACAAAGTTTGACATCAAAGCAAGCGAAATGGGGGAAAAACAAGCACAGAACAACAAAAGACCTGAGCGAAGAAACGGAGGTTTTGCAGTTTCGCTATTGGCGTTTGCGAGTTCGTTGTTTGGCGGGGGGCCCAGTTTAGGAGCCAACCACTTGGTTTCAGGATCTCGACCGGTTCTTGATTTCACCCCTCGAGTAATAATGGCATCTCGATTCTAGCCGCCCCGTCATTCAGGATCTCGATTTCTAGTTGCTTCCATGCAGGATCTTGACTGGCTTGTGAATTTGCCCCTCGAGTAATCACAGCATCTCGATTCTAGCCACCACATCATTCAGGATCTCGACTGGTTCATGATTTGACCCCTCAAGTAATCACATCATCTCGATTCTAGCCGCCACATCATTCAGGATCTTGACTGATTCGTGATTTGACCCCTTGAGTAATGACCCAGCATCTCGATTCTAGCCGCCACATCATTCAGGATCTCGACTGGTTTGTGATTAGACCCCTCGAATGATCACAGCATCTCAATTCTGGCTGCCACGCCCTTCAGGAGCTCAACTGGTTCATGAATTGAGCCCTCAATTACAGGATCTCAATTATCTAACCGCCATGTCATTCAGGATGTCGATTGGTTCGTGAATTGACCCTCCAGTAAGGACAGGATCTCGATTCTAGTTGCCACGTCATTCAGGATCTTGACTGTTTCGTGAATTGGCCCCTCGAGTAATCACACGATCTGGATTCTAAACGCCATGTCATTCAGGATCTCACCTGGTTCGTGTGAATTTGACCCCTCGAGTAGTATCACAACTGTCTCTTTTTTCCTTTCAAACTTATTATTAGTAGCCCCCCCCCCCCCCCAACAAACTTTTTTTTTTCTCGGGGGGGATCGGGGGTTTTTTTTTTTGGGGCAATTTGTTAAAAACCTCAAAAAAACATTGAAATATAA
>Ga0116227_10005217_pt1 | contig 27612 bp, 19 predicted proteins | sample S1TSphgellanicum_FD_89693 | JGI IMG/M metagenome (GOLD analysis project Ga0116227, IMG submission 89693) | Host-associated microbial communities from peat moss isolated from Minnesota, USA - S1T2_Fb - Sphagnum magellanicum MG | ecosystem: Host-associated > Plants > Peat moss > Unclassified...
CCCCACCTTCCTATACCAATTCCTAAAGAACATGGTCCATGAAAAGAATTATTTTTTGAAGGAAAAAAAAAAAAAAAAAGCTGCTACATTTTCAACTCCATGTGAAAACCATTGAAATGAAGTGTACCTGGACTTTGACCTCCATGATCTGGTCTATGGATTTCATCACCTCTGCCTGCAAGAGACCATGTCCAAAGTGATAATAGTCTAAACAAGAATGAATGGCCAAAATTTCCATCAAAAACTTTCCCTACACTTTTCCATCGAAAAACAAAAAACTGGGAAAAACATATTGTGCACTTATTATTATGCCTCCTGGAAAAACAGAAATTGACAATGACATGCTGAAGTGGGTGAAGAGATTTGATTAGACCTCACAAATGGAATGAATGCTCACTCCAACAGCAAAATTGATGATAACATGAAAGACAGAAAGAAGTGTGCAAGAGTTGCAAAGAAAATCAACAAAACCCAGAAGAATAGAAGAGGTGATTGGGTTGTGTGATTTTAGAAAGAAAGCATGAAGATGCATGCATACCTGGGGCTCATAGTAAACTTCGTGAAGCTTATCAATCCAGGTGTGAGCAAAGAGTGTCACACACTTGTCTGCACTGAACCCCACCAATGGAACTTGATGCTCCATGGAAAACTTAAATGTCTCCAGCACGTAATGAGATGTCACAACACATGAGGAAAAAAAAAAAACACCAATCAACAAACCTCCAACAAATTGAGAAATATTGAACAGAGTCTTTACATTGACTGATGGCAGGAAGAAACTGCAAAAGAAGTGATCTTGCCACAACAATGACTTAAAAAGTATTTTACCTCAGACACAACCTTGGGATCAAGCAGTTGACTATGAAGAATTGTGCCTTGCTTTCCATACACTTGTAAACCCTGCAATCAATGACCACCCATTGTTGCTTTGTTGGTGTTTTTGGCTTTGTGATTACTCTAGATTAATGCAATCGCAAATTTGAATGAAACAAGAGCAGTCAGTTGGGTAGAAGGGAAGAAGAAGAGGTTGGCCAGAGGGTAGACTAAAAGATCTCCATGTTTCCTCTTCCACCAGTCTCACTTTTTCTCAGTCACTCACTATAAGAGAACATGGTTTTTCTCACACAAAAAGCCGTGACTCATGACAAGTGTATGAGGTAAACTTTGTGGTTTCATCCATTACAATGTACAATATGTGGTGTTTATTGTGGCATATATGACATTAGAATGACAATTTAACATTAGTTAATGGCACATATTACAAAGAGTTCAACTCAACCATGTATCATGAGCCATGGCTTTTTTGTGAGATGAACCACATTCTCTTGTAAGGATTGCAATGGCGAGTCATTCATGAAACAGCAACACAAGAATACCACTCCAGGTTTACATTTCAATTTGCAAGAATGCTTTGAACACCAATTAGGTCACACAAGGTGATCTGTTAGATTCCAGGATGGGTACATATATAGATCACACAACACGGATCTTTACCTGTAAAAACACACCAGGGGAGGTATGAGACAGTACCCCTCCTTTCCCTGTCAATCCTACAGTCTCCAATGCTGCAAGAGCTGCAGGTCGTGTCTGCAAAAAATTACAGAACAACCCACCTATTTAAACAAACAAGAATCGATCAAGCCAGAATTTGATAATATGATCAAAACATCAAAAGATCAAACATGCACATTGCAGCATTTACATGAGCTCCACATTTTTGTAGGTCAAAGACAAAGATTGCAAACCTTGCCAGTGGCAATAATGACCTGGACTCCCATCTTCATTGCTGCTCTCAAAGCATTTGCTGTCTTTATAGTGATCCTGCTGCTGCCATTGAGTAGTGTTCCTATATAAAAAACCCCCCATCCCCCTCCCAAATGGGACAAAGCTCAAGGCTCAACAGATTGATGTCTCTGCTGCAAGATGGCAAATCTCTCACTTTTAACAGGGAATTCAGCTCTCACTGGTTGGAGAAGTTCCTCGATACAAAACCAAGAACCTTATAAAATCTGTGATGACCTTTGAATAATTGATGCTACTTAGAAGAAGCTTACAATAGTATATACAACCTAGGTGCTCCATAGGATTTCAAGCACAAAAAAGTTACAGGCAAAAAGACACTACAAAAGAATGCAACATATAACATATTGCATTTGGATTACATGTGCCATTACCTGATGTCAAATTGCCATTTTTATGTAATATATGCCACAATAAACACCACATACTGTAACATTTAATTGGATGAAACCACAAACTTATTTACCTCACATGTGTCATGAGCTGCAGCTTTTTGTGTGAGAAAAAACACATACTCTTGGAGAGAGAGAGAGAGAGAGAGAGAGAGAGAGAGAGAGAGAGAGATGCATGTGTACCATCCATGTCACAGAAGAGAATCTTGAATTTTGTTTGCAAACAACCACCACTGCCAGCAACAACACAATCTGCATCCCCATGGGAGTTTCCTTCATCGACCAGCATGGCGTACAGCTACAACAAAATATGCCCAATAATATCCCCCTGTCATTCAAAAAGCTGGACTTTGCTTTTTTCTCATGTGTTTGAGTGATCTTCTTGATCATACTCGGTCCCAAGGATCTGAATCCATCACTTTATATGAGAGGAGTGATCAATTGTGGAGGGGGAAGTTCAAGACTGCAACATTTGTGCAGCTGTTGAGTTTTTTTTTTCTCCAAGGTTTCAAGCTCCCCTAGTAGTAGTAGAACTTGGGTTGACTTGCTCTAGCAGCATACCTGAATAACAGGAATGCTGCTGCTGATGCATTGACATCACAGTTGTGGGTGGATGTGAACAACTGAAGGGTCCTGGCACACATGGTCCTCCACAAGATGGTTCTTCAAATGGTTTGCTGAATTTTCCGCCATCGATCGACATGCTAAATTTCCCTCTGTTCATGTATTGCCTTTGTCCAGCTCTCAAGCCTTGTGGTTGCCCTGGGCTTTGGTGGTGTCGTCCTTTAGAATTTGATGGACTGCAACTTGCACAATATGATGGCTGATGATGGAGATTCAGCTGAGGAAGCTTCAGAAGATTGGGTTTCTTGATGGGTTTTCTCTGATGCTTCATTTGTGGAATTTTTGACAATCCTTCTTCATGCAATGTGGATGCATACTGACCAGGATGTGCTGCAGGCATGTTGAACCCAAGACGGGATGTGATCAGTTCACGAAAAGCGGCTGTGGCTGCTAAGGAGAGATTCTCACAAGCTGCAAGCTGCAATTGCAAGCTAAGCTGTCCATTAGGTGGTGGTGCAGCTGCAGAACCTGACAGCTTTCCAACAGAATGACCTTTCTTCATTCTGAACAAGCCAGCAACTGCTTGGGTACCGGTACCACCATCTTCAGTCATTGGATTCTTGTACTCTTCAGAAACTGTAGCAGCAGCTGCTCCAGCATGATGTAGTAGGACACATTCCTCTCTTAGAGCAGCCATGACAGCCTCTGCAGCTAAGCATGCCCTGATGGCACGGCTAGTGAGCTCATCATCTGAAGAATTGCCAGCAGCTTTGCTGCTTTTTTTCTTGGATTTTTGGGAAGAAGACTGAAAACCCTCCCCAGGGCTGGTCATCAGATTTTCCACCTGGGTAGCTGTTCTTCCACTTAGAGATTCTGCAGTAAACCCATCAACCACATGCGGTTGTACTTGGGGCAGAACAATAGCGTGACCTTCTGCAACAAGGTTGATTTTTTGAGGAGTTGTTCTTCGTGATGCAGGTGATGATGATGGTGATTTTCTTCCACGAGTATCTCCTTTCAGAATCTTTCCTGGAGCAGCAGCAGCAGCCTTGTTCATCTTCTTCATCAGCTTCTTTTTGTGGTTTTCTTCTTCTTCTTCTTTTTCGTCTTGTTGTGAAACTATATTCTCATTTATAGCTGCTTGTGGAAAAACAGATGAGATCATACCAGTTCCTTGCTGCACTTTTGTTTCTATATTTCCCTCATCATCTACTTCCTCTTGCTCTTCTTCATCTTGTTCCGAGTCCAACATGTTATAATATTAAACTACTCTAACTAAAAATATGTCTTCTAGCTAGTTCCCAACAAGCAGTAGAACAAAATCAGAAAGGAGGCTGATGGGTCGAGCTTCAGGACTACTGTTTCCAAATTCAGACACTACTGCATGAATATTATTGGTGAAGAAGTTCTTCCTGCTGCAAACCCATCATGATCACCCACCCACCAATCGCTACAATGCTCCTCCGCACATGAAGAAGACCTGATGAAGGAGAACGAGCTGTGATCTAGTGTGATGAGCCTGGTGTGACTCTTGTCCTTTTGGTTGCTTTTTTTATTGTGCTGCACTGCAATTCTCCTTCTGCATCAGCGTCATCTCCTCCTCCTCCTCCTCCTCCTCCGCATGGAGTCCGTGCTCAAAGCTCCAAGCGCTGCCTGTCTGCAAGCAAAGCAACCAAGCGGTATGGTTGCTGGGAGACGACAGCAGAGGCGACGGATGAAAGCTCATCGCCCCACCCGACAAGAGGACTTAACCAAATTTGGCTACAGGAACAAAGAGGGTTTAACCAAATTTGGCTATAGATCAGACAGGTAAGTAATTAGAAAATGTTACGAAACCTGCTCCTCACATCTTCTATAAAATAGCAGTTTTTTTTTGGGTTCCAATTTTTTCCAAAATGAGAAAAATAATAAAAAAGAGAATAATCTGTCACAATAATTTCATTCATTTTTAAAATTTAAAATTTATTATTTTTTTCATGATCTAGCCTACTATGATAGTGTTATATGAAAGAATGAAAAATTTCAGACTGTAACATGCCATAATTATTTATCATGGTTTTTCACATCATTGAGAAAATATTTTTGAAAACAAGGTCTGCCAGAGTTCAAGGGTGGATCATAAGTTTGTGGCAACATTTTTGTGAGCTTAAAGGTTGGGTGGAGAGTTCATAAATCAATGTTTTTATCATTTTATTATATTATCGATCCATAATCAATTTTCAACATGGTATTAAAAGATGATTATTTTTTTAAGGAAGGAGAGATTGAAGTTGTTTTTTGTAGTTTTTTGTTTTTTTATTTTCTAGCATTTGATTGAAAGTTTCAAAGCTTTAGGTGTTTTGTTCTTTAACAATGTTTGATTCACAATCATGACATCCATTTTTGATGCTTAAAATATTGAAAAAGTTGAAGGGCAATAACTTTCATACATGGATGATGAAAATGAAATTTATCTTGCATGAAAAAGATTTGTGGGAGATCATTTCAAGATAATTATTGTTAATAAAAATTGAATTTGGAGAGATTGTTCTGAAAGGAGACATTCTTAAATAACACTTGTTCATGAATGAGGACAAATTGGCTTGTGAAACAATTTTCCTAAATGTTATTGATTATTTGTTGCATCATGTAACACGTGCAAAAACTACAAAAGATACATGGGACAATCTTTGTGCAACGTTTGAGAAAAGACATGTTGGCAATATATCACAATTATATCAAAAGCTTTACAATCTTAAGATGGAAGAAGACACTTCAATGCAAGTTCATATTAACAAGTTTCAAATGATTATAGATCAACAATGCACATATGAATGATATAATAGTCCAACATTGTGCAGTCACAATTCAACGAGCCAGAAAGAACATTAGATCGCAAAGAAAAATAGTCAAAATAGGATAAATATTAATGTTTTGCCATTTAAACCCATAGCAATCATGGCGAGTTTTTTTATTCATTCATATGAATGTCAAGGAATTCAAAGAAAAAATCCATTTGATAAAATTTTAAGTTTAAGTTTTTATTTAGGACCTTTAAAAATGAATAACAATGCACTAAACATGAGTCAATCTTGTAAAGGATTATCAAAAGGACTCATATAATAAAAACACATTTATTGGGAAAAAAATTTGGAGGATAAAAACATATTAACCACATTAAAAAACATTCATAGCCTAAAATATGTGGAGTTCTAAAACTTTAAAAATTCAAAGAACTTTCCAAAATTGATTGAGAATTTTATCATTTCAAAAGTCCTTTGCCACACATAAATGGGGTAAAATGTATATGATGTGTTAAGAAAAATTGTAGTTTATTATACAAGAAACATAAAAATGTAACAAAAATTAAAATATTATGATTTGAAATTATTGTCATTTTTAAAGATGAAACATTCAATTTATAACAAATCAAGACACTTTCAAAAATTCATACTTATTACAAAATGATGAAGAAAAAAACATCATGTACTTGGACAACTATAATCATTTATTATAACAAGTTGCAAGAAAAATTGTTCCAAAATTCATTCATTTAAAAAAACAAAATTTGGGGGAAAAAACATGTAGTCCTTTTCTAAAGTAATTATGTTGGCTCATTGTATATTGTTTGCACTCAACAAAGTATTATTTTGATTTGGAGAGCTTTGTCACATTTTTATAATTCCAACAAAAGGACTAAGCATTATTACATTTAATAATTATTTTTCCATGAAATTTTACACATACATAAAAAAAACCATAAAAAAATCTTTCCCATCAAATTTTCTTAAGGTTCTAGAATTTAAATCAAACGATTTTAAAATGTTCATTAGTACATCACGGTATGACAATGTTGATGATGATGATTTTTTTAAGTTGAAAAATGTTCTTCATTGAAAATTTACTTGGGTTAAGTGTTTTTTAAATCATTTAACAATAGTAAGATGAAGTTTTGAATTTTTTAAAAATGGAAAACTATTGTCAAATAAAGGTTTTCAGAAAACCTTTGCTGAATTATTAGTGTACATTTACACAAATGTACAATTATGTCTCAATTTCATATTCATAATTCTTGTGACTTCCTTTATTTTCGAAGCCCAAATCATTTATATGTGATCTTTAAAATTATTCAAAGTTAGTGAAATTTTACATGTTGCTACTTTTGATACTATAAATAGTTTCAAATTTACCTCAAATTGTGTACACTATAGCTTACCAACACATGTTACTTTACTAATAGATTAACCTAAGTAGGTTCGCTTAGGTTCCTAGCTTTAGGTATTTTGCCCAGGTCAACTTAAATAGCCTCATTACAAAATATTTTATCAAGTTTGTAACCAACTCAAGTTTGTGTGACTAGATGCAATTATGATATTAACTATTATGTATTCTAAATGCTCAAGTAGGTTGTACTTTCCTACTAGAGTACTTAAATATATACCCAATGGATATCTAAGTAGGTGCTTAAAATACATAATAGGAACCTAAGCTCCATGGGAGATAGGTTAAATACCACTACACCACAATTTGATTTCTATGATTGAGATAGTTTGCAACTACTACCCAAAATAGTCATGTAGTTGTAAATGGATTTGAATCATAATCATTTTCACGACTATAGTCATAATTGCGATTATGTGACTATAAATATGATTATAATTATGACTAAAGGTAATTATGACTACACATATGACTACACAATTAATGTAAGCATATTAAAAAAATTAATTGACCTTGTTTGACCAAATTAAAAAAAATTAAAAACATACCACCATGGTCAAATTTGTATTGAATGCTTAATTCAATTTAATTTACTCCAATCCTAGTTTAACTTAACTTAACCTACTTCAAACTAGCTAACCTCAAGTAGCCTAGTTTATTTTAAATAACCTTATTTCTTCTAATTAATCTTATTTTAACTTAATGTACCATAGTTTGACATATGTAATTTAATTTAATTTGGTTTAGCGAAGTTTAACAATTTTAACAACCTTTAGATTTCACCAAGTTTAGCCAAACTTAAATTAATTAGCTCAATTAACTTGGTTTGGCCATAATTCAACCAAAACACCTTCTAAAACCTTAACAAAATTAAACCAAGTTTAACTATATTTATTCAAATTTAACCAAATTTAACCAAGTTTAGCTTAAGTGGCTTAATACAACTTGATTTCACCAATTTAAACCAAATTGAATTTTAATATTGAAGTTTAGACAAAATGTCTTAGTTTATCCAAGTTTAATCTAATTTATTTAATGTAAGCCAAATATATAACCAATTTTAACTATTTTTAAAAGGTCTAGCCAAATTTATTCAATTTCAATAATAATTAACCAAAATTAATTTAAGTTTAGCCAAATTTAACCAAAATTGCTTAGTTTAGCCAATTTATATTTGTTTGGCAACATTAGAGGAAGAATGCCAATTTGCAATTTCAATTTGTGACTATAAAATAGATGCAACTAATATTTAATTAAAATTGCTTTAGTTGTATAAGTGAAGTCATACCCAACATGTAGTTGCAAATCGTGACTCAACATGACATCGCCAAATGCACCATGGATGATGCATACAATCAACATATACATGGTCATCTTTTGGCATAACATTTACAACTAAATCTTGTTTTTGCAACAATTTTTGCAACTATCAAATTTCCACACATTATTTGCCACATGTTGTGGTGCAATTGAAATTTGGCACGTGGCATATTAAATATATATTAAAAAAATCAAATGAATATTTATTTGAGTAAGTAGGCAAGTATATATGCTTATGTAAATAGCTAGGTAAAAATTAGATAGGTAGGACATACCTACCTAGGCTACATACCTACTTACCTATTTACATAAATATTAAAACTTATATACCTACTTATTTACCTAAGTAGGTAGGTAGGTAGGTAGGTCGGTGGACTAAAAAATAGGCATGTAAATAATGTTATGTCATTTTATGTTTTGCTTTTAGGGTTAAGCTTCTTTGGGCTCATCCCCAATGGCACATGTTATTTAATGTGAAAACATAAAAGAAAACACTTTTGTTATATAGTTTTCAAGATGAAATTTGAATGCAAAACATATGGGTTAAATTTTCTATTTACACTTTAGTTACAAATTGAGTCCCAACTAAGAAATTTAACGCATATGTTTTGTGCTTGTTTTTTTATTTTGTAAACTATATAACTATATAATGAAATAGATAAATAAGAAACTAATTAACTAACTAGCTAATTAATTTATAGCCCATTAACTACTTACCTACCTACCTACCCACTTAGAAACCTACCTATAATTACCTATAAATTTTTTATTATTTAATTTTAGAACTAACATTCTCTTTTACTTCATTCTCTTTACTCACTAATTAGTTATTTCATAATCAAAATTCATCAACAATATGTAATCATTTTATAAAATTAATTGACGGGTTATTACTTTAGTTCTAAATTTGATCAACGAGTCATTACAATTAATTTTTTTTTGAAACTTAATCTTTTAAATTTTAGTTATCAACTAAATAAAATTTAAAAATAGTAACTGATTAACTATCTAATATATTTAATTTTATTAATTCTTAATATTAAGTAAATAGTTTATCTCACGAATATTTAATTAATTAATATTTAATAGTTCACTAACTATTACTTAGTTTGATATTTATTAACCATAACTTTTCATTAGTAAAATTGAATTATCAGATAATTCATTGAATATTAATTAAATTATTGTTTGAAACAATGATTAACTTTTAATAAATTCTAAACTGATTAGTGAGTATTAATTATTAATTATGAACTTATAACTAAATAAAAAATAAATTTAATTAATCATTAATAATAACTAGATAATTGGCTTTGCAAAATTGGAATTAATATTTTTATAAACTACACAACTATTAATTAACTATTAATTATTATCTATTTATCATAACTCTTGATTAGTGAATACGAATTGTGAAAGAATCAATTGAATGTTAATTAAACTACTAATCAAAGTATTAATAAACAATAATTATTAATTTCCAACTTATGAACTAAATAGGAAATAAATTTAATTTATCATTAATAATAAGTAGATAATTGAAGTTATGAAATTGTAATTAATAATTCTATAAGCTACAGAACTATTAATTAATAAATATTTGTTTGCTATTTACCATAATTCTTGATTATTAAATATTAATAATCAGGTAATCAAATGAAAATTAGTTATTTAGTAATGAAGTTATACTTTAGTTATTTATAGTTTGTAGTCTGATTAATATTTTAAAATGAGAAATTTATCAAATTAATCAGTAAATATTGAATATTATTTATAAAATATTTAACGGGCTAAATAAACAGACTAATTTTTTAGTTAAAGTTTTATAAAATTTTATTGATTATTTAGTATGAAATTATCAATAATTATTAATTTATTAATCAATAATAATTTATAAATATAATTGTTTTACTTACATAAAATCAGTTGTATTTAATTGATTATTATTCCATATTTTATTTTATTTTATTTTATCAATTTCCTGATATTACTATTTTATGAATAATGAATATTGGTTTGACATAAAGATTATGTCACCTTGACCTCACCACTATAATTTAATTATACAGTAAATTAAATCTTCTATATTTAAACCAAACATAATATAAAAACAAGGGGAAATTGTGTATTTTAATATGTTCATAATATGATGTAGTATGTGTTCATTATGTGTTGAATATAGGCTAAATATATTTAAATATGTTAAATAGGTACCTTGATTACATAGGAAATATATTATTAATGTAATCCAAAATATTTTAGTGTACATAAAATGTATAGGCACACCACAAAAAGTAACCAAGTTACAACCAAATTTGTGACTAAATGAAAATAAGGGCCTATTCTTAGATGAAAAACTAAAGAAGTTAGTCAATATGGTATGTATATGTATGCATATATATGGCATTAAATGTTTAAAATTTAATAAGTATCAAATAATTAATTTGTAATTTTTTCAAATTATATATTATATTATGTTATAATCATCACGAATTTTATTAATTATATACTAACAATAAATATAAGATTGAAATTAAATATATGATTATTAAATTAAATGATGAAATGAAAATTTATTATTCGTGTATAAAGTATTAATATTGATTATATACATATATTATATATAACATTTTTAATATCATAATACATTAATATTAATATATTGTATGCATATATATATATAATATTTTGGTTTTATATTTTAAATTATACATGTATTTAAAAAAATTATCATGTATTGAAACATAATGAATATGTTAAAAATTTTGAAATCCAAAAGTGTTTTTTTATGTTCAAAGTTTGTTATTTGAATTTTTATTTGGTCCACATATGTAGATTATGTTTAAAGGTTTAATAATTCATATTTTGATTAAAATGTTTTTTTGAATAAAATTTAAAATAAAACATTTTTAAAATATTTTTTTTGTTGAAGCTACCATGGTGTTATGGTAATGATTATAAAAGGTTATAAATGGTTAGATTGTTCATATTAAAGTTTGAATGTTTGGCATGCAAACAATGGTGAATGATTGGATGGTCATAGGGAATTGTATTAATGTTGGTATTCACACAATATCAAGGAATTTTTTTTAAAAAAATTTGACAAACTTATATATATATTTGTTATTAGCCTTGCCACGTTCTCTAATCAAGGGTGCATGCATCATAGCAAACACAACAATAAATCCATAATTTGAGTTTGCTTTAAAGGGCATACCTATAAAAAACCTCCCAAAAATGGGCAAAACAATGTTCTTACAACAATGTTTGTTAGCGATTACATTTTTGCATCACTTTGGATTTTTGTTTTACTCCATTAGTATAAATACCAAGTAAATACAATAACTATAACAACCTAAATTGTTGGAGAAATATCATATTGTTAATATCTATCCAATTTAATAAAGATACAAGAATGTTATGAAATGTTTTGTTTTTCTTCAATTAATTTATGCATTACATTGGAAATTACAATGTCTTTTTTCTCATGTCCATTTACAATAGAACGTCACTCTCCCTTTGCTAAGCATACACAAGTTCTCTCCTCCCAAAAAGCCTTTTATCAAGTCTCTTTGGAATCTTTTAATTCTACGCTGATATGCTTTTTAGTAGTTCTAAGAAGAAATTATAACTATCTACTAGTCATATTGTCATAGGTTACTATTTACTATAGTCATCTCGTCTTCTATTACTACCACTACTACAAAAATGGGCTACAATTTACTAGCTTAAATCATTATGGGACCTGAAAAGTGAAATAAATTCATTACATTTTATTGATTTCACTATAATATCACTATGTAAGCATCATGTTTCGTTACTAATTAACATAATTCACTATTATAATTTATTGTAGTAAATAGGTTTATTTCTATGTTTTTTTTAACATTTCAAATTTCAAATTTCAAATTCAACTAATTGTTTAAAGAATTTAAATAATATTTTTCAAAATTGAAATATAATTTTAAAGATCAAATTTTTAAAAAATTAAATGTAAAAATTGAGAATTGAAATATTACTTTTGAAATTGAAATAATTTTTTAAATTCAAATATTTAAGCAAATAATTCCAATAACAATTGAAAAATTAATATATATATTTTTGGATTCAAATGTTTTTCAACTACATATATAATGAATTCCAGTAGCAATTTTCAAAATTTACCCATCAATTTTAATGTTTAAATATAATTTTGATAATTTGAATTATAATTTTATACTGAAATATATATATTTGAATAAAACTAAAAATTTTAAAAATTCATATTTAAAACTTCAAATTCAAATATTGTTTTTTAGATTCAAAGAAAATGTTTCGGAATTGGAATAACAATTTTCAGGTTCAAATATAATTTTCAGAATTGAGACAAGATTTTTCAATATTGGAATATCAATTTTCAGATTTGAATAACAATGTTATAATTTTAATACGTATATACGTAATATTAATAATTTTAATATGTATATACGTAATATTATAATTTTAATACGTACATAAAAATACACCCCTATGTCACCATAGAATACCTTTAGGATGTGATTAATTTGGTGACTTACAACTAATGGGACATATGAATATATTCATGGATGAAAATAAACCTAAAAACCATCCAATTGATAGGATGAAATTTTCAATAGTTACATCATAGTTGTAAGAGTGACCAAAATAGTTGTAAATAAACCCAAACTTAGTCGCAAATGACTACAAGTTGCATGTAGTTGCAAATGAAGTGGTTACATTTTGGCTAATTTCTACTAATCTTGGTACATTATAAAAATTTGGCAATTATTTTTGTTATTGTATTACTTGCTTTTGTACTTGCACTACATGTATTGGTGTCATTTCCTTTGAGGGACAACTACTAGTTGATTTATTAAGACATTGATCTTTGTTATGGTCACTTGCTTTGCAAATCCTACAAAAATTCATTGATACTCTCCATTTTTTCATGAAATAACCTTCATTAAAATAATTTTTGATAATATATTCTTCGCCCGATTGTGTCAGAATCCACTTTCTTAGATTTCCTTTTAATCTTCTTTTCATGTTATTCATCAAAGTCATCAAAGTCATCAGATTCATCACTATCAAAGTCATTTTGACAATATCTAGCCATATTTTTCTGTTTCATAGGTAATTTTTATTCTACTATGATTACAAATTCAGCCACTAGTGCTAATGTTTTTCTAGGCATACTTATGATAGCCATTTTTATTTTGGTCCATAGACCTTTTTTAAAAGCTTCTTTCAAATAGATATCATTTGGTCGTTGAGGGATTACTCCACATAGTCAAAGGAACCAATCGTAATAATCATCTCCTAACTCATGTTTTTTCTATTTGGCATATTGTAAGGTAGCAATTGCTTGCCCTTCACTTCTTATTTCGTTGAATCAAGTTATAAAAGTGCATTGCACCTCCACCCATGTTGTTGCTGGACGAACAATTTCATACCTTGCAAACCAGTTTGTAGGTCATCCTTTCAAGGAATTTGCAAAATATTGTAACTTGTGGTCATTAGTATTCTCTCCATTGGTTACACACACTTTAATCAACTATCAAATGTGTAAAACTAGATCTTCATTATCATGATATTAACAAATTGTATATGCAAAACATTGGCAAGAGGTACAACCATGATGGGTATAATGTTCATCATTGGCACAACAACAAGTGGTTGTGCATTCAAAGAAACTTTAATACTAATGCGTTTAGGGTTTCGTGAAAATAATCTAAATAACTCCCTTCCTAGAGGTTCATTAGCACCACTGATGTTGCTAGTTTTTTCTACCACTTCTAGTCGATGTTTTAAGATTTGTGGTTAACATTTTTCGGTCAACTAATCAAATGTTCCAAAAGCATTCATAGTAATTTTTGGGGTGTTCAACTTTGTAGTTTCAGTTTTTACATTGGGTTCTTCCTATACTTCACTAGATGATCAGAATTGTGTAGACAATTGGGTACCCTCATTGGGTGAACCAATTGGTTCTTCAACAGTTGTTTATGACATTGTCACTTCCATTCCTTCAACAAATTCAAATACTTGATATGATGTGGCTAAATTAAATAAAGAATTAAGTCCTCTCCATGTCTTGCTTGGTGAAAGGTTTTGCTAAGCTATAATAGTAGGTTCTTTAGCTTTTTCTATAATTTTCCTTCTTTAATCTCTTAATCTATTACTATTCTCTCTTTCTTTATCTCCATCCAACATAAATTCTAACCTTTTTCTTTTAATTTTTCCCTCATTCAATCGGTTTTAAAAGGATCTGGTATAACTAATGTTGGCAAGAATTCTTTGAACATAATGTCACTAGGGTAATATTCTTCACGTCCTTTTAATTTCATGATATATTCAGTTTTTGGTGTTTTTTATGACCACAACATATCACAAGGCATCCATTTCCTAACTAGGGCATTAATGTTGGATCTTGTTTCCTCTTGTCTATTTAAAATTTTTACTTCATGATGGGTTGCAGAAAAATTTCTAATTGATCTTAGTGTATTTGCACACACCATCACCAGTATCCATTTTCTATATATTTTTAATTCAATAGTATCAATAATTAATGATCTATGTTGTATGTTGTATGCACCACCCTAAACCCTAAACCTTAAATCTTGTACCACCATGTAATTTTTAAAAATTAATTCTTGAATGGTCTCCACTAAAAACTTAAATTTCTTTACCAAATTTCCCCACTCGTCCAATTCCGGTGCATTTCTTGGTGTGCGCAAATAACTTACAAAAGACCAACCATACTTATTATTGTATTGTCTTAATATTTTTTTCCCTTCCTCAATTGTTATCATTTCCTATAACCACTCACTTTTTCTTCTTATGCTAAACATTTGATCTACCAAGCCCCATGAACATTGTAGTAATATTCCAAATACATACTAAACCTAGCGTTGTCCTATTCATAGAATGTGAACCAATATTGATAAACTATTACACATTGCGCAACTAATTTAGTCATCTTTTTAGTCTAATCACTTTCTTTTTCAACTCGATAATTTCCCATTTTAAATGTTAATTTGCATAGGTAAACATGATACAACACACGAATTAAACAAAATCCTAAATATGTTTTGTCTATTTCAATTTTCCCTTTTTTAATTTTCATTAATTCAAAATTAATATGGAAAGATTTCACATGGATTTGAAGAATTTTTGTTCTTGATCTTCAAATTTTCTCCAACAACGAATTGAATTGTATTTTTCCCCAATCTAGTTGCCAAATGTTAATGACTATAGTTTTACATCACTTTGGATTCTTATTTTATTCCATCAATATAGATACCAAGTAAATACAATAACTATAACAACTTAAATTGTTGTAGAAATATCATATTGCCAATATCTATCAAGTCTAGTCAAGATACAAGAATGTCATGAAATGTTCAATCTTTCTTTGATTAATTTGTGCATAACACTAGAAATTACAATGTCTTTTATCTCCTATCCATTTACAACATAACAACACTCTCCCCTTTCTAAGCATACACAAGTTCTCTTCTCCCAAAAAGCCCCATGTCAAGTTTCTTTGGACTCCATTAACTCTACAATGATATTTTTTTAGCAATTCCAAGAAGTAGTTATAACTATCTACTAGTCATATTGTCAAAGGTTACTACTTACTATAGTCATTTTTTTTTTTATCACTACTAACTTGTCAAAACTTGACTATGGTCATCTTGACTTCTATGACTACTATCTTGACATGACTTGATAGCTTTTAGGAACTTGTTGGGACTTCATCAAGTCTTGTCCTTTTTCCTTAGTGCTACCTTGCCGATATGCCTAAGCATTTCATCCCTTACAATGTTTCACGACCTTTTTTGTGTTCACAATTCAAGCATGATTGTTTGTAGGGTTATTTTCATCAATTTTGTGTTGTTACCAAATTGATCATCATCAAAAAGAAGATTTAACCAAATTGTAAACTTTTGAGATTATTGAACTATAGAATGTTTTTAAAAAGTTATATAACTTTGAAAAATCATTGCAAAATGCCACAAAATGTTCAAAAACCCCTAGTTGAATAATTGCCCATAAATATTTATGATTTTTCAATATATTTTTGTGAAAATTGAGCCAAAGGTGATTACAAACATATGTCCACCCATGCAATTTAGAAAACTGAAAAATAAAATAAAATAAAATAACTTTGAAAATTCATCACAAAAAGTTAAGAAACCCCTAGATGAACACCTTCTTGGAGAAAAAGGATGGGGATGACTTGAGACCCTAGCATCAAAACCCTATAAGACCTTATTAGAAGTGCCACATCACCAAGAAATTTGAATGGTGAACTTGTGCACTATGGTTACAAATGAAAAATAAAAAATAATTAACCAAACAAAATTGGAAACAATGTAGTACAAATTTGGAAAATAAGACGTCATTAACATAATTAAAATTTCAAGCCTAAGTTCCACTAGCCAAATTGGTTGAAACCTTGGAATTTAGCCCAATCAAAAGTTCAAAGTTCCCCATGATGAACTTTCTTCTAGAAACTAAAGGTTGCACATCTTAACACATATCCATTATTGGCTTGAAATATTTAGCTTAGAGAGATGAGCATTGTATCCAAAGGGCAAAGTGGCCACACACAAGTCCTAAAAATGGTTCATCTCTATTTTTTCAATAAGCGAATTGAACAAAAAAAAATTAAAATTAAATAAATGTAATATGGTTTAATCTACCTCAATTTAATTCTTTTCCCTAAATAATAAATACACCAAAGAAAATAGAAATGTGATGATGAGGCATACCAAAACATCACATAATTTAGATTGATGAACAACATTTATTTTCTAATTATTATTAATTTGGAAGTCACTAATCCAATGTAAATTTCTCTCACTAATAAACCATTAAAAAAGTCTTGTTATATTTTTCCAACATGTCCAACTAATTAAGTAGTTGGGCTATTCATTCGATTTAGGGAGTTATTATTGTTTTGACAATGTTTGTGAAAATGTTTTTTAGCTTTTATAAAAATCTACATTGTATTGGTCTAGTTCTTTTGAATATTTCACTTGATATGTTTGTAACCTATACATTACTTAAAAAAAATTCAAGCATCCTTTTTTGGAATCTATATGGAATTTATAGTTATGTGGTTAAGTATTAGGATATAACGAACACTTAGTGATATTATAGCAATTTTGAAATTTGGCAACTAAAAAACTAGAAAACATTAAAATTTTCACCACTTTCTACCAAAAACCAATTTTTTAGAAAACATTCCCAATCATTCTATTTTGGGTGCAATGTAATGAATGATGGGAAGGTAAAAAACTAACATAAATCAATGCATTGAAGTCCATCAAATTTTGAAACCATTTTACCCATGGTAAAAATTATTATTATTATTATTTTCTTGATAAATTTTGTTGTTTTTCGACAAAAAAATTGATTTTTTTCTCCTAGTGCAAATTCAACTAATTTTGCTAATTTATTGAGAAAAATTGATCAAATTTGTGATATCACAAAGTTGGAACAAAACTTGAAAAATACAGGGGTTTGGTGCAAAATAGCTAAGTGGCAAGTCCTCACAAAATCAACCAAGTTTGTTAATTTTTGGGAATTTATTTGACAAGTTTACAATATCTCAAAGTTGAAGAGACATTGAAGTGTTATACCATTTGTTACAAAGCAAGAAGGTGGCAAAACCACATTTGTTTTCTTATTTGAAGGTTTGTTGAATGAATCAAACTTTCAAGCTTGTTCTTTTTTGAGTAAAATTTGTCACACCATTGCTAGGTCGTAGGTGTGTTTGTTGGGAAGATTAAACTCGATCACATTTTTGCACCATTATTGGGGACATTTGTGCTAAGAGTTTAGCTTCAAGTTGTTAAATGGTTTGTTGGGCACCATTGTTATCACCATCAATGAACCTTTTAAAGGTTGTTTGTTGCATTTCGCAAAGTGTTGGGCATTATCATCATTGGGGTGTGATTTTCTTGTCAAACATTCTAGAACACATCAGAGGAAAACCAAAAGCTCCAAAGCTTCTTGGTGTGTTTTAAATAAAATTTATATTTAACACTAGCACGGGGAAGGTGTTGACACCTATTGATGTGCGTTGCGTTGAAAATATGGATTTATATTCTTGTCAATGCTTTTGGTAGGTGATATTGATTTTTTTTTGACAAAATGCATGACAAGGGCATTGAGGTCCTCAAATGTTATAGGAGGTGGCATGGATGTTCTCAAATGTTGTAGGAGGTGGTTACAAACACTTCACACAAGAAAATTCTACATGAATGTCACCAACATTGTCGGATTCTTCACCTATTGGAAAGGGTGCCTCTTTAAAATTCACAATTGTTCTAAGTTTTCCTATTGCAACTGTTCCAAACTCTTTTGTTGCAAAGGAGTCAAGTGGAAGCTCCTGTTGTTTTTCCACCCCACCACTTTTAAAAAAATGTGTTGAGTTGGCTATTTGTACACCTTTCAACTTTTTTTTTTGTTCAACCAAGTAGTTATGCAATGTTTTTCTTAAACAAGAAGCAAAAGGTTTTTGGACTTGGGTTCTTTGGCCACAAAACTCCCTGGTTATCTTTGCTTTATAGAGTTATTCTTCATCAACTAGGAACAAAATTTGACACACAATCAAGTTGCCTTGATTTTGATCTTTTCTAAGCCAATGCTCTAGCTCATGGAAGAATTTGGAACCTATATCCTTTCTAAAATTAAAATGAACAAATTTTGAAAGCTCTTTAAAATTACTGTTATAATTCCCACCCATGGAAAATTTAACTATGAAAAAGTTGTCCATTGAAGTTGATTTTGCTTATTAAAAAATTTGGTCACTAAACAAGGTAATATGGACCAATGGTAAGATTGATGTTACAACTACAAAAAAAAAACATTATGAACATTTAAACTAGTTACCAACATGCTTTTGTTTTTGTGGTCAATTTCTTGATCACCTACCCAAATTTTGTAGAAGGTGTTCCAAGCTTGGAGCTTTTGAAGTCATTAAGCCTTTTTTTGCATACTCAAGTTTCATGCACTTGAAACTTGGGATTCCTCTCACAATAGGTCGATTGGAAGGTGATGGAATTTCATGTTTGGCAACTCAACATCACATGCATGAAACTTTTCTTTGGGTTTGTAGGAGTTAGATGGTGTGCACTCATGGCAAACCAATTTGCTCCACCTTGACATTTATAGGTTAATAACCTACCAATCAGTTCTTGACTTTTTGATAATTGGTTAAATTGATAACCATTTGGTAAAAAATCTAATAACTTATTTGGATTAGTTTTTTTTTTTTTTTTTTGGCGAATTTTCGTAACTTGGCGACAGAAAAAAGGGTTGGTGAATCCAACAGAAGGGATTTTTAAGATTAAAAAAAAATCGCCATATCTTGACCAAAAAAACCTAGAAGTTGCCATATTTAGACAATGTGTTCCTATAGGTTACCAAAACTAGGTAGGATTCCCAAAAAGATCTACTAGTCCGCCAAGAGAGTCGTCATTTATTGTTAATTAATGTTGAGGATCCTAGCTAGTGCACCTACTTGAAGAATTTGAAGAAAAAAACACTAATTTGGATGACTTGATTATCATCCAAGTAGTTATCAATCTTTAAAATACTAACAGAAAATTTTTTTTAAACAAAAAAATTTAAAGAAAAGTAGTTTGATAAAAAAAAACCCTATAATTGATGTATATACTGTAGGTGAACTGAGGACTATTAACTGGTTACCTGAGGGTGCACCTAATTGACACTCAGTAAGAACCGGACCGGGCCTGGGTTGTTGGAGTGAGTGGAGTTTTGGTAGGAGCTGCTCGTGCCTCATGAAATCGTCGTGAAGTATAGCGGGGTGTGAAAGGATAGGCATGCTTTGCCACCGCCATCTCGCTGAATGCTTGTGGCAGGAGATCCGCGGCGAATAGAGTTGCGTCGCCTCCGCGGCTGCTGCGACGGAGGCGCTAACTTAGTCTGAATTTGTGTGAGTGAATTAATTATACACTAATAATAGATGCTACTGCAATAGATGCTACTGCGGTGTGCCGATTGCTCTTTCCAACATTCAAGTTGGGAGTTTTGCATAGTTTTCAGCACTTGTGTAACTCTTGGCAGTTGTCAAAAAACGGAAATCATTTGGTTACTTGTCGTCGATCGATGCTCACGGGCACGTTACACCTGCACCGCCCAGACGTTGCTCTAGGTACTAAGTACCTGCTGCCCTTCGTTTCCTTTTTAGTAGCCACTTTGGCTGAGGCGGGCCTAGAATTGGCACTGTTTACACCACAACCAGCAATCCACCATCCCCACCAGTTTCACCAATTGGGAAGGGTGGATGGTGAGGGGTGTGTGTATGGATAGGAAACACTTTTTCATTACATTTCTGTCCAATAGTTAACCGCTGTGATGAGCAGCTAGCTATGTACTAATTCCCAGCTTTTTTTTTTGAGGATGAAATTTCATCAAATTTCGACCTGAATAAGATGATTCCAACCTATACAAAGGATTTTTCATGGGGAGAAAATGACCCAAATTCGCCAGATTTTGAAATTAAAAAAAATAAAAAAAATTCCCAGATTTTTATGGTAGGTAGCCAAGAATATAAAAAATTTCTCTTTTTTTTCCAACTTTCATATCTAGTATGTAGCCAAATCTGGCTAAATCATCTTATTATGGATGATCACCACTTGTGAAATGCCCGCCCAAAATAATGGGCCCCCAAAGGCCAGATGCCAAGGGCCTGAGGTTTGAGCAGTCAGGACATTAGACTCTTAACACTTGGGATAGAATTGCCCATCATCAAACACAATACTTATGATCGAACACTTTCCAATATTTTACTCATTTTTTCCACCAAATTGGGTAATTTTTGTATCATGGGATGCTCAAACTGAAGGGCTACAAAATGTCCTTTGAGCATCAGAAGTAAAGGAGTAACTTTAAAAAACACAGGAGGAGGATGAGAGATAGAAGTTTGCTTCAATTTTTCTGAAAAAATGGGTCTCCTCGATTCCTCTCTAGTTGTAATTGCAGCCTCATATTTTCCTCATTTTTAGTCCATATTGAGTGATTAAAAACCTGATGGACCAAACACTTCATAACTTGCCCGTTCCTTGATTGAATTGAGCAATTTTAGCAATGTTGGAAGCCCTAGGTGTTTTTTGAGCTTCAAAAGTAGAGGAAAACTGTGTAAGGATTCGACCTTCTTTGAGTTCTTAAATGTTCGCTCACTGACCTATGTACCTTACTGAAGCTAGACTGAAGCAATTCTATGAGTTTGTATTGTGAGTGTGAATTTCTATTTGGGGGAATGGGGGGATCATCAAAATTTCAGAATTCTTTTGGTGATGGGTAAATTAAAGAGACTCATTGCAATGAAAAATAATTGGAACTTTGCAATGTTACCCTCACAACTAATTAATCCCTTGTTGTAGGGTACTTATTTATCACTTGTTCTATTGTTTAGTTCTATTGGTTAGTTACGTGGTGCAATGAGATTCTTTCTTTTTTTTTCCCATGTTGGTGGGAATAAGCCATTTTGATTGGCCCATCATAGTCTTTTCTGGAAACATTAGGCCCATCCCAATACATGAGGACAAAGGTGCTATTTTGGGCCACCTTTATATATATATATATATATATGTATATGTGAAATTTCAACTTTGACCATCCCATATGGGATAAAAATGTGATGTTATTGAGAATATCTTGGGGGAATACATTAAGAACCTTGTGGAGAATTTGATTGGAACTTGATGGGAACACATTGCGGATGATAAAAAATGCTCTCCCCACCACCTCCCACCCCAAACCCAAAAGAAAAAAATTGGGCTTTCTTGAGTGCATGTTGGGCTTCTCATTGCTCACATGAAAATCATTGTGGATGCAATTTTTTCCACCTTATCTCTTGTGTTAAATGCATGTATTATCAATCATAGGTGAGGTTATTGGTTATCAAATGATGTTTCAAACTCAAGAATTTCATTAGCTATCAAGTTTGAACAAGAGAAGACAACTCTTGAAACATAAGTGAAGGTTGGGAGTAGATTGGACTTTGATTCCCTGATTGAGCATTTGACCGTGCATATGCATGATGAAGTTCTTAACGTCTTAGGACCTTTCTTGGATTTCATCCATACATACTCTTTGAGATAAACACACAATATGTTAACTTTGATGTTGGACCCTTGATATAAGTAGTTTCCATTTTTACGTCTTATGTGGGTTGAGCATCAAGTCTCATCTCACAACTCTTTATGACCAATTTGTTATTGTTCTTACTTTTGCTTTCTATTTTTCAAAAGAAACATGTAGAGGAAAAAATGACAACTTCAATTGATGAACGTGTTGTTTTTGACTCTTGTGTTTTTAAAGAAAATGATTCATTAAAATTTGCACAAGTAATTTCTAAACTCAATTACAAGTCTCCCATGATCAATACCTGTGTTAAAATGTTCAATTGTTATAAGCTACAAGTAAGGTTTCCAATATCGAATTATACATCTTATGTTTTGGTAATTGAAAAATTCAAATATTGTGTGTGATGTAAGTGAAACAAAAGTTGGATTGTTTTTGTAACCTTAAAGTGGAACCTAAGGATTGTGAAAATCCATTACATTGGTGGGAGCCTCAGGAGAGTCAATACTCAATGATAGGAATTTTTGTACAACAAAATTTTAACATTGTTGGGAGCCAAATAGAAATGAAAAGGGTTTTAACAATTGCTGGTTTAATTACTAGTCTTAGGCAATGTGACTTAGATTCTAAAAACTTGGACCAATTGATTCTTGTAGCGAAAAATTGGCCTAATGATTCCCAAGTGAGCCATGTTGTGGAACCACAAGGATGAGTAAAATTTGGAAAAGATGGCTCTAATGAAGTGGAAGCATTATATTTATTGGAGTTAGAGTTTCAAGATGAAAATGTGGAAGGAGATCTAGATAACTAGCTTTGCACCTCAATATATATATATATATATATAATATTGTGATTGTCTTTTCAACCGTAGGACTTGGTTTGTTATATTTTTGCATGTGTTTTTTAACCTTGCTTTTGGAAATGTTGAGTAACATATGTTACATGTGTGTTGTTTAGTTTCCAAGTTTGTGGACATTGACGTTAGTTAAAACTTATTTTTGTGGTAAAATAAATTCAATCATGTTTTCTAGTTTCACATTTCAATTTTGTAATAATTAAAAAAAAAAAATTTGCTTGTGGTTTTTGGTTTTGAAAAATTGTTCTAACAATTTCAAATCCTATAAATTGTGCTTGATTTGTTTGTACCAACCAAGAGCGTAATCAGATAAATACCCAATATTGATATGCACAAATGGGTATATGATTGTGGGTACCCAAATGCAAACTAAACCCGACTCAACAACTTTGGACTTAACAAAATTTTCATTCATTTTAATTTGCATTTGTTCTGGATTTAGTTTTTGGGGGTCAAGACATACTCTTAGTTGATGGGTCAATAATTTGAGTACTTAATTGTCACCTGACCCAAAGGTTATAGAAAAAATTAAATACTCTTACAACATTGGTTAATACCCTTGCTTAACAATGTGGGCACCTATTAAAATTAACAATAGGGTACACAAACTTATATGCTATTGGTAGATAGTGTTTATTTTTTGCTTATAAGTTGGGATCTATGCTTGTTTATTTTTTTGGTGATGCTATGTTGTGAGGTCACCCACTTCAAGGTAATTTCAACTTAATGTAGTTATTAATTTGAAATTTCGTATGGGATTTGGCGTGTTCATACCTGTTCAATGTCTTTTTTTCAATTTTGTGATGTTGCTCAAGCGGTGATCATCAATTCTAGTATTTTGCCAAATTTGGCAATATTCAAAATATGAAAGTAAAAAAAATCTTAAGCACCAAAATAATCATGTTGTAGGTAGTTGTGGTGGTTTTGGGCAAATTTTTAGAATTTTTTTTTTTTCAATTTTCAGTGAAGCTGTTTTTGAAAATACTTTTCACAAAATGGCAAAAATTCACCACCAAAAAACTCATTGCACCACCACGGTCACAAATCAAGTATTTTTCATCATATACGTGGATTAGGAAGAAAACCCCTAAGGTTAACCAATGTTGTGCAAGTATGCAATTTACCATACTTAGATGATGGTTGTATTGTCATCATAATTGTATGTACAACTAAAATCATCCATTTCACAAAAACCATTATCCAAAGGGTATATGTATAGGGAAAGGCCTGCTCCCCAACACCTCCCCAAATTTGAGGCTCATAGCCTTGAGGGTAACCCGAGGGTCTTTGCCTCAAGGTAGCTTAAGGGCACAGGCCCAAAAATTAGGGGAGGCTCAAGCAAGTAGGCCCTCCCCAGTGTAAAGCACAAAAGGTTTCAAAATTCAAAAATGGGGGACATGTTTGCATGTGATGAGAAGGCTCATTCATGGACAAAACCTTGGAGTCCTTAATACCCATGTAATAATCTACCTTAGATCATGTCCAATCTCAAATCTCTAATAAATGCACCTAACTTGTGGTGTATACTATATGCAAGGGTATAGAGCTCAAAGCCTCAATGGCTTTTTATCTTACCTATGTTGTTGCATTCACACTTAATGTTAAGTCCATATGAAATGAAAATTTAGGTGGCATCCTAGGTGGCATTCAATGTTCAATGTGGACGATAACTTAATGTTAAGTGAATGTTGGCTTAACATAAAATTTCCATGATAAACTAAGTTTAAGTCCTAAATGGTTAGTATGGTGTTAAGAGACTCAACACTAGAGTCCCTAATGCCACATATGAACGCACCTCCAATAGCATAGAGTGTGTAACTTTGAACATAGACTTAAAATAAGTTGGTTCACAAATACAAAAGGTTGGAATAGAGACATTTATTGTTGTCCAACTTGGAATACTTCCTACTTACTTAAAGTACTCTTGTCTAATAATGTGCTAGAGTGTTTCCTTGAACTAAAGTATTTTTCTTCAAGGAAATACTCTAACGCATTATTAGAGTACTTGAGTGTAATAAATTAAAAAAAAGGAATTGTGAGGGTAATGCAATAATGACAACTTTTTTTTCTCTTCTTTCCAAACCATGATGGGTGAAGTGCATCAAAGATGAATATATATGTAGCTCCTTTTTCCTTGTTCCAATTGCATCAAGTATTGTTCAACAACCAATTTTCATTGGATGATCACACTACAAATTAGGTAATAGTGGGGGCAAAAAAATAAAAAATTGTTAAATCCCACTTTCTTTATTAAGTACACCAACATTATTCAACCATATGTTGGACATAGTAATTTGTCACCCAATGTTTTGCAAGGAATCACTTGTGTATGACATCATAAGCTACTCTTAAGTTAAATAGGTAGTCAATTTTTGTATCAACAAAAATGAGCCCAAAAAAATGGCAAAAAACTGAGTCCAATGAAAAAAGTGAGGATGAAAGGTTGCATAAGATGAAATGGATGACAAACATGGATGACAAACTTTTGTGTGTGAGAGAGAGAGAGAGAGAGAGATGTTAGGATTAACATTAGAGGTTCTCACTCCTCATTGCATTGACGACCATTGGCCACTTTTTAAAAAAAGTTCAAGGGAATGTCTACAACTATGTAGAATGCAAATGAAAAGTGTACTTGTACAATTTGTCGAGTTTTGTCTATGGTGGTCATATCAGATAATCTAGAATAAAATCATTTCTTGTTTCTTTTCCCAATGGAAAGATAGAAAAAGGCCTTTAGCATCATTTTCCTCTTGGCAACTTCTATGTGTTTCCAATTCCTTTTGAGGATAGGTCAATTGAAAGAGGAAAAAGGAAAACATTAAATAATTCATGTGTATGTATGTATGTATGTATATATGTCATATAGATTTGTAGATATTTGATTTGTAGTTTGTACCAAATGCATATTAAAAATACACATTTTCATGGTCCATGACACAAAATTGGTTGGCCTTAAATGGTTTTGTATCCACTTAGTACCATCACTTTCATTTGGACTAGTGAGTTCATGTGTTGTTTGCCTGAGTATACCATACCTACGACTCATGTTCGTCGACACTAATTAATTCCTAAGAGGGCTAGCCAAAAATAATAGAAATAAAAAATAAAAATTTCAAATTAATTAAAATTTGAAAAAAACAAGATAATTTAAAAATGGACTTAGAGACTAGGTGGTCACAAATAAAATTAAAACAAAACATTGGGCCCCCAAATGTAGCAAGAATATTTTGACATTTAACAATGACCCATCACCTATGTGATGTGGAAAAATACAAACATAAGGATCAATGTGATGAAAAATTATTGATTGGTTAAATGGTTCAAATCCTATTGGTTCAAATGTGGATTCAAGTGTCATTGACCCAAGTGTTTAAACATGTTAATACATACAATTAATTTTTAATGACAAATTAATTTTTAGAATTTTAATTTAAAATTACTTTCAATGAAGAAATGATTATAAAATCCTTTTTTTTTTTTTGCATTTGTTGGTTTGAAAATCGCAAAATGACAAATGTGCACCACTTTGTTGGGAGCTTTCTAACACACTAAAAGTGCAACGAGAGGCCTCATGCAAACTTTGGGTCCCCAAGTCCCCACCATGCCTTAAACCCTAACCATGCCTTGCCCTAAACCCTAAACCCAGTTTAAATGATTTTGTGCCTAGGATAGTCCAAGGTTATGCTCCAATCCTGTGGCCTCATTACCCTAGTCAACCATTTAACCCAACCCAAAGAAAAAGAACCTGGTCATTCCCACCCTAGGGTTGGTTCCAGGGTCCACCACTAGGTCATAATGCACACTTATAGGAAATTTCCCACCTTGGGAGCTTCATCACTAGTTATAGTATTTTCAGAAATGTTGGAATTTTCAGGGAAAGAAAACAAAATTCAAATAACATAAATTTGTGAAGGAAAATACTGAATTTTCAATGAATATTCCATTTTTTGGAAATAATAATTTCAAAATAAATAAATAAATAATTGACAAACATGTGTTGAAGAAGCTGGCCAAGGTAACTGAAATGATAGTTGATCTTATATATTAAAGTAACAGTGATGTCTGTCTGTCTATCTGTCCGGGCAGTGTTCGGAAAATTCTTCCAATCATAACTTCCCCTAGATGTAACTAACTCCAGAGAAAAAAGAAATCAGGCAATCTGATTTTTTGAGGAGCTTCCCCAGATATAACTTCCCCAGATGTAACTCACTCCAGATAAAAAAGAAATCGGGGGCAATCTGATTTTTTGAGGCAAAAGATTTGGTAGACCAGAAAAAATATATTTAGGCCTTGGACAGCCCATAATTTTTTTGTTTTTGTTTTTTTGTATTGACCAAGACTACCTTTTTTTTCTTTTAG
>Ga0116227_10005218_pt1 | contig 27605 bp, 26 predicted proteins | sample S1TSphgellanicum_FD_89693 | JGI IMG/M metagenome (GOLD analysis project Ga0116227, IMG submission 89693) | Host-associated microbial communities from peat moss isolated from Minnesota, USA - S1T2_Fb - Sphagnum magellanicum MG | ecosystem: Host-associated > Plants > Peat moss > Unclassified...
GGGGGAAAAAAAAAAAAAAATCGGGCAGGGAGGATGGGATTTTCGTCCATCTAGAAAACGGCCTCAACGGGCTCATCCGCAACTGGTGCATTGGTGGGTGCTAATTCACTCCAGCCCTACCCTCCAACCTAATCACCCTAGTTCCCTGGCTACCCTACTGATCTAGCTACATTATTGACCTGCATTTTGGCTCTACCTACCAAACCCTTACCTTCCTACCCTGTATTTTTTCATGGTTAAACTTATATCTGTTGGTTAAACTTTTGCCTTTTGACACAACTTTTAACTTTTCTTGGCTAAACCTTTTCCTTTTGACACAACTTTTAACTTTTTTTGGCTAAACCTATATCTTTTGGTTAAACCTTTTCCTTTTGGCACAACTTTTAACTTTTCTTGGCTAAGCTTATATCTATTGGCTAAATCTCCATCTCTTCATGGCTAAACATTTACATGTTAACAAAGTCTCTATATCTTTTTAGCTAAATGTCTATATCTTGGCAAAACCTTTATTTTTCAACAAAACCTATATATATATATATATAGCTAAACCTCTACCTTTTGAAAAAAATTCTAACTTTTCTTGGCTAAACTTATATCTTTTGACAAAACCTCCATTTCTTCATGGCTAAACCATTTCACCTTGATAAAAGTTTTTATTTATTTATTACTAAACTTTTACCTCTTGGCAAAACCTTTATATTTTTTGGGCTAAACTTTTACCTTTTAGTAAAACCTTTATCTCTTCTTGGTTAAGCCTCTACAAATTGGAAACCCTTTTAATCCTTCCTAGTTAAACCTATACCTTTTAGCAAAACTTCCATCTTTTCATAGCTAAACTTCTACTTGTTGGCAGAAGCTCTATTAGTTCTTGGTTAAATTTTTATCTTATATATATATATATATATATAGAATTAACTTAAAGACTACTTTTTCAACAAAATCTTATAACAAAACTTTTTGCTACCCTATTGACCTAACCATCTTATTAACATAATTACATTATTTGACCTAATTTGTTTTTTATTTGTGTACATACCTACTTGCTTAACCACCAACCTACCTACATACTTATTTACTTACCTACCCACCCCCACTCACCTACCTACCTATCATTTACACAATGTTAATGTTTGCTAATGTATGATATATAAAATATGAAAATATTGCACTAAATGAACCAATGACCGTTTTAATCATGATATTTGACCCCTTGATGTTAATGAATGATAACCTTGAATGCGAATATTGCACATTTGATCAACTTTTATGACCCACACATAGGTATTGCATATTTTGGTAGTTATTATTAAAAGTTAAAGTAGTTGAAAATCCAATCACAAAATATAATGCCCACATATGAAAACAATGTTATTTCAAATAAAATACACCTCAATAATTATTACATATTTTGTGAGCAAAATGCAAGCATTATTATTATTATTTTTTTGGATTTTTTCTTTTTAAAAATATTTTTCTATGTCTTGTTTTTCTTCTAGATTTTTTTTTCTAATTTCGTTTATTTTTTATCCTTTTATTTCTTTTTCTTTTTCTTGTTTTAAATGATTTTCTTCTATTATTTATCATAATTAGTTTATTTCTTCTAATTTTCTAATTTTTTATCGTCATCATATTTTTCATTGGGCATGCATATTTTATGTTCAACATTTGGGTATTGCACAAACCATCCAAAAAAACCAATTGACATTTTATGCTTCAAATGTGGGTATTGCAAAATCATCATAACAAAACTAATGTTTATTTTGTGACCCTTATGCAAGTATTTCACATTGAACTTCATGTTTTTAGAAATTCTTTTAATGCAATAATGCAATATGTTTAAAACTCATATTTTTAGGGAAAACTTCAACAAAGTGTTAATGCAATGCTCACATTCAAAGCATGAAAACATAATACAAACGTGAGGTTACAATTGCAATAAAACAAAACTTATATGTATTGATGCAAGTATCACATTTATCAAAACTTTTTTAAATGTCCAAAAAATGGATAACATGAAATCCATGCCATTGTTTATGCTAAAGAAACCTAAGTAAGACATGCATGCTACTTTCTAACCTGAGGAAACACCTTTTTAAACCTATTTTCATTAGCCACCACATCATGTGTTCATCAATAAGTTCTTGTTGTTGTAACCACCTTAATAGCATGTTGATGAGTGTAAAGTTGATAGTGAAACAATTGGAGTTGAATGGCATTGGTTACATTGGTAGTTCATAATTATTCAAAATCTACATCAAACACATGATACACATAAATATGCAAATTTGAAAAATATAAACCAAACCCCAGAAAATTACATGGGTATGAACATATATAGTCTACTGAATTTTTTTGAAAAAAAATTTGGAAAAAAATTAAAAATAAGAAATAAAAGAAATAGAAAAAAAATTCTTCTAGCATTTAAAAAACAGAAAAAATGGAAAAAAAGGCAAAAAAAACTAAAAAATCTTTTTATTATTAAAGAAACAAAAAAAGGAAAACAAAGCAATGAAAAGGAAACAAAAATTAGAATTCTTCTTCTTGAATTAACAATAACAAGAAATAAAATGTTCAAGAAAAAACAAAAAAAAGGAAAGAAAACAAACTTATTTTTAAATTTTAAAAGTAGAAAAAACTAAAAAAACAAGAAAAAAACATAAACAATCTTTGACTTCTATTTTTTTTCTTTTCATCTTCTTTATTTTTTTGTTTCCATTTCCTTTTCTTTTATTATTTTTTCTTCTTCACTTTCTTTTTCTTACTTTTCCTTTTTGCTTCTACTTTCAAACTAGAACCAAAAAAAAACAAGGAAAAGGATAAAGGCATACCTTGCGTGATGTGTTTAACCAATTAATGATGATGCAACAAGAAATGGCAATAAGCGCAACGATATGATGGAAAAATTGTAACAATAGAAGAAAACAAAGAAACAAAAATGAAAGAAAAAAATGATAAGAATAAAAATTTATAGCACAAACAAAAGAGAAGAAATAATAATAATAATAGCAATAAAAAAAGAGGAAAAAAAATGATGAAAAGAAAAATTCCCCCTTATTTTTCCCTCCTTTTCCTTCTTCTTCTCCTCTTTTGTTCCTTCTTTCTTCCTCTTCTCTTCTACCATCATCTTCTTCTCTTCCATTGTTGTTGGAGTTTTTTCTTCATCATTTTTCTTTTCCATTATTGTTGTAGCTTTTTCTTCATCATTTTTTTCTTCCATTGTTGCTATTGAAATCTCGGTGAAGGGTGGGCTAGTGAAAAGAAAAGAAAAGAAAAAAAAAACCCACCTCAATGTTTGGTTTGGTTTAAGTTAAATGATTTGGGTTCATCCCAAAACGACCAAAACAATCTCATCCACAATTGGTGCATTGGTGGGTGCTGGTTCATTCAAGGCCCACACTAGTACCACAGTAAAAAGTTCAAAATTCATCTAAATTTTACTTTTAAATATTATAAATAATATTCTATGCCTCAACAAAATTAGGGTCTTTTGAGTACAAATCTAACATTTCTTGGGTTTAATATGGTCATTAAAAGGCCTCACTCAAGAAAGTAAAGGTATTATTAATGAAGGCTAAAATGAGCAATTGGTAGGTTGGTACTTCAACTTTTTTGAATGAAGACTCTTATAATTTAAAGGCTACATCAACTTGAAAAATGTTAGAATTAGATCTTGAAAAATGAATTATTCTTACTTTTCAAACCCAAACTTTTAATCTTCCTTTCTTGAATAGGCTTTCTAGAACTTTGAACAGTCAACATGTACAAGTCAAGGTGAACCAACACTTACATCAATATCTTCAACTTATTTAACCCACAAAATGATAAATTTGAAATTAAAAACCATGATTTAGTCTTAAGGATAGGATATTTATAATAATTAAAAGTAACCCTAATGTTCTTGGGGTTTTCACTAATGTTGTGCGGGTGTTCACACTTGTTAATAAGTGGCAATTTTAAATTTTAAAAAAATTAATTAAAAAAATTCTGATCTTGGTTGTATCAAAAACATCAAAAAATTTACTATTTTCATGAAAGAATTTATAAAGTACTAATCATTATAAAGATGGTTTTCTAAAAATTTCTAAAAATTTGAAAACCACAATCATACATCAAACTTGAGTTTTTGATTAGGATATATATACCTATACCAATTCTAATTCTTCTTTAGTTTGATAATTGATTTTGATTTTGATTGGTAATCAAATCAATTTCTTGATTGAAATTGAAAAGTTTGAACACTTTGATACAACTGTAATCATGTTTGAAATGTGATGCCACACAAAAAATTGAAAAATTATTAGTTTCAACTAATTGTACAAAAATCAAAACCTTGTTTGTTCCACATGCTTTGATATTCACATTTTTATGTGAAAGGTCAAACTTTTGTCAGTCACCAAAAATTAATTTGTCACCCAAAAAAAAAAAAATTTAAAAACTCGTGAAAATGTTCCATTGGGTACAAATTACAAACATTAGCCATGTAACCTGACCATGCAAACTTTTGTGGACATATATTTGTCGTGTTTCTTATTAATTTGCAAGCACAAATAAATAAATATCTCATGGCAAGGGAACAAGACAAGAAAAAATAAAGGATTAAAGTCTAAACAAAAGACAACATTCAAAACTGCAAAACATACATGGGGAGCCCCAAAAGTAGAAACTAAATAACCTAGGACCTAAAGCCATCATCAATAGCATGAAGCAAGTTGTGCAAGGAGATGGGTGAAAATCTTGGAAGAACATCAAGCCTAGAAAAGGCCTCTTGTGTTGTTGCAATTGCCCATCAAAAGATAATGGCAACTTGAATTCTCTAAAGAGCCATAGACATCCTTTGCTTATAAAATGAATGTAAAATGGAAATAAAAGGTCCTCCAAAACCCTTCACCAACCATGGCATGTTGGCACATTGATGAAGGAAATCATCAACATGTTGGTGTAAACATCCAAATATCTTTATTACAAGAGGGATAAATCATCTTTTGAATGTCAATCATAATATGACAAAACTTTTGCTTGAACTATAATCATCCCAACCATTATTTGAAAAGAAGATGTTCACAAAATAAGATTTACACAAATTGGGTCAACAATGACTACATTTGCCATATGTTGTAAGTACAATATTCACTTGTTGCTTCAATAACTAGAAAGATGGTGCCAAAAGAACATGAATTTGCTCTTGTGAGACATGGAACTCGACATTTTTAGTAATGGAGGTGAAAGAATTTTGAATCGAATCATTTGGGCCCAATCTTACACAAGATCTCAATTGAGTGTGATGACAATCATAAGACAACTTTGAAATAATGCTAGAAAATGAATGCTCACATGCATGTTTTCCTTAAGATGATTTGTTCCTTTCTTTGACAACTATTTAAATGGAGGGATTCAAGCCTAAACAATAGTAAGTAGAAGGTCATGGGGTCCAACCACGCTATAAAGAGCCACACCTACCCCCTTAAACCATTGCTTTTTCACTACTTTAAAAAAGAATATTCTTAAATTTTTTTTCATACATCTTTCAAAAAAACATTAAATTTTTTTAAAATTTTTTTTATACTATTATGTTAAGGTGTATATTAAAAAATATCCAAAAATATGTCATAAACAATATTTTCAAATTATGTTTTTAGTGTCAAAACTATTTTTAAATAATTTGCTTATGAATCCTCAAAATTTTTAATTACGTATTTTTTACTCATTAGATTGATTCCAAATTTTTATGATATGTACATAATGTATTCATAATAAAATTTAATAATTTTTTTCCTTACAATTCAAAATTCGAAAAATTAAATAGTGGTTACGATTACTAATGGTACATGTTAATATTACTGCACCCCATGAACACACCTAAGGTGAACTTGAAATGGAAGTAAACTTGAACTACTAGCCCCTATAGCCCTAAATAAAAATGGGTGATCGACTTTCAAAAAGAAGTGATGATCAAGGCCACAAGCCCCAAATTCCCCAAATACACTATTGGGCGATAAAATTCGCAAAGACAAAACCTATCCCACCTCTAGAAATGGGAAGAGAACCTTCTCAACTAATTAAAGGAGCCTCTGGACATTCCAAATAGTATTACAATTCATGGTTTCTTTGATTGGGTTTTTTAGTCAAAAAATACCCAAAGTGACAAGCATAGAAAAACTACCATGTCAATTTGGACTTATTGATGTGACTAGGTAGTCAATTTGGACCTTGTCATTTTGATTGACAACATGATTGATAAAAGGGTGCAAACTCTTTAAGGGGTACCAAAATGGTGTCAAAGGGTCACCCTTTTGAAGTCATTGTCTTTAAAGGATTAGATGGTTTAGTTGGGGTGATCCTAAACAACATGTGGCCCAAGTTATTTAGCATGGTCCATTTATGTTCAATTTAAAATACCCAAAATAGTTACTAGGTTCAAGATTCAAATGGACACGTAGTGGGTTATTTAATGTCAACTTAAGATCAACCGCCTAGCTAATGCACATGGTCAATGGGATTTTGGAAAAGAACAGGTTTTTTGGATTTAGTTTTGGTCACTTGGTCTTTTTGCTTCATTGATCCTCTGATTCTTTTCTACATGTCATTTTTTAAATGATGCCCTATTTTGTCACATGACCGAGATATGATGATTCTTTCCTCTTTGTGTACACTAGCATTTAGAGTTGTGGTGTTCATGACACCTCATGTGAAGAATGTCTCCATGTGATAACAAGGTTGACATTTACAAAAAGACATGAAGGCTTTGATAGTGATGGAGGGTTCAACAACAGCATTGCAAAGCTCTTCAAGCAGAGCAAAAAACTAAGGCAAAGCAAGAGCAAAAAGTTGAAGCATTGGCAATTTTAATTGTTGATCCTTTTACTCTATTGGATGTTGTGGAGTAAGTAGAACATCAAACTTCCTACACTACTAAAAAATATGTCAGTCAAATCTTGAAAATGATGAAGCCTTGTGATATGTAATGGAAGCGAAAAACTTGGTCAAAATTGTTGGAATATTCAAAGATTCAAACTTTGATGCCTTATGAATTGCCATCTACAACAAAAACTATTGAAGGAACCTACATTATCACAAATCTTTCCATAATTTAAATCACAAGGTCAGGGCTTTGAAGAAAGATGGTGTGAAAGCACAACAAATGGTTTGCAGTATGGCGATTTTTAAAAACATTAGTGGTGGAAGGACAATAGCAAAAAATTTAGGTGTTGATAAGTGATTTTTGTACAAGGTAATGAAAAAGAGATGTAAGCTCTTGAATTGGAGCTTTGAGCATGCCTTTGTGTGGCACTGAGGAATGAATTCCATGATCTAATTCACTTGGCGTTGATATGAAAGAATTGGTGCAATCTTGATGGACTTTAAAAACAACCATCTCACCTAACAAAAAGGGTGTAATAAGGTCAAAGCATGGTTGGGGTACCCAAAAGGACTATTTCATTTTATATTCATTGGACCCCCTCATTTAAACATGTTGAAATTTAATAACACATTCATATTTAAAGTTTGATTTTATTCATAGATATATACATTACAAAGGTACTATTCTATGTATAGAACGTCAAATTCCAACAAGTTTAAGGATTCCTACCAAGTCCTTGAAAAAAATCTAGGACTTTGTTTCAAAAATAAAAATAAAAAATGTTCAAGGGCTCTAAGGAATGTCTAAACAACTTTTGTGGTCCAAGATTTTTACCACAAACACCTTATGTGCTAATGTGTAGAAAATGCATGAATGTGACAAAAACCAAATGCCCTAAATTGTAATGTAAAAAATTTCAAAAAGTCAAATTTCTAGGAATTTTGGGCCATTGATAAAACATAGCCCACATTGAATAAATTTTATTATTTCCACTTTCATAAATGAAAACAATAGATACTTTAAAAGCCTATATAAAATTTGGAACAAAATTATTCTATTTGGTATGAGAAAAAAGGTGAAATGTAAAACATGTCATGAGAAAATTGAAGAAAAAGGTGAATTTGGGAGTTCTTAGAGTGGGTCCTTAAAATTCAAATGTGGTACCCCATTGCCCAATCATGCTTGGACCCAATACGTTTGCACAAAAGGTGAAGAAGTAGGATTTAACATATAAAATTTGATTTCAAAACCTTCCACAAACCAAAATCATGTTGTTTATTTCAGGAAAGAAGAATTACAATTATTAGTATCACATTTTCTTTTACAACTTGTTTATTAAGGATCAACCAATTGGGATTATTTGAAGGGGTTCATGGTAGTCATTACATTGGCTTTCAATTGTGAATGAACACATGACCATTTCATTTTCGGTCGTGTGAATCGTTTCTTATGACATAACTTAATGTATTTCATTGCTTACAATTTCTAAGTTCTTTACTTGAAGCTTAGTTTGACCTAACCCTAATTTGAACTTGTTGTGATTGTGGAGGTGATATCTTCTCACATGTGAAGCTCATTTGCATACATTTAGTTGTGTCACACCTCTTTGGGAATTTGTTTTATGTCCTAAAGCTCCATTAGAAAAATGGCATAATCTTGATTGTTTTCATAATGACTGCCAAGATTGTGGGGTTCAAAATTTGAAGTTGTGCCTTAAAGAAATGGCTGGCAATGGCGAGCTCATGGATTGGCAATGGTTCCCAAGCAATCACAGTTGAACTTACAAAAGTAGGTGAAAATAAAAAGGTCACTAGATTTTAACCATTTTAAATTCAATCTTCTGATTTCAATCCCTACTTGAAGTACAAGTTAAAGATCTTTTTAACCCACAACTTTGTAACTAGATGGCAAGATAAGAAATTCAAAAAGTGTATTCTTGTCTTCCCCAAAGATGTGGTTTTTTCTATGATTGATTTTGCAAAAAAAATAAAAATTCCAATGTTAGAATGAAATTCAAGAAATGCATTGGTTTTCTTTTTAGATCATTATACTTGTTCACATTACATACCATCATGATCCAAATTATCTAGTAGATCCTAATAGTAAGAGAATCATCAAAAAGTTCCACTACTATGTGTTAGATGATAGAGACCATGACACTTTATTTGTCCAACATTATTTTGAATTGCATTAAGGATATTTGTAAGCCTTGGGTGTCTATCCAACAAAGCATTGGGTTTCTAGAGTGATGGCTACAATGGGCAATTTAAATCTTCACAATGTTGGTACCATGTAACTTGTTACCCTCAGAAAACAATAGATCTTCATGTTGCCCAAGGTTACAAGATGTTGTGGAATTTCTTTGGGTCAAGTCGTGGGAAGGGGGAACATGATGGGGTAGGGGCAATTGCCAAAAGAGAGCTTTGAAAGGAACAATTGAGATTCAATGCAACTCCTCTTCAAAATGCCTGAAATGTAGTGAAATTATTGATAAAAGCTTTTGCAAAGGAGTATGTTGAACCTACTAGTTCACATGCTAATGTCATGTAAGTTTGTTGGGATATGAAGAGCATAGATGTGGATAGAAATCAGCCATATGGTTGTGTAACAATGATTGGTTTTCGCAAAATGCATTCCATCTCATCATTAGACCATTTGGACTCAGAACTACTCTTCATGCGAGAATTATCATGTTTATGCCAAACATGCATTGATGGAAGTGAAGAAGAAGAATGTGACAATATTAGGCATGCCTTACCCTAGAAGACCATCAAGTTGGTACCTACAAAAAAAGCAACAAGGGAATTGATGGATGATTATAACTTTGAATTTGCTTGGGGAGTTGATGGTCAATAGTTGGTTGATTTCATTTGTCAAGGTGAAAATTTTGCAATTCATGCTCATGATCCATCTAGCGATGAGCAATACTTCCTTTTTCTATGTGATAAGCCTTTGTTTACATACAAAGAAAAATTTCAAGATGGGTGGGGCAATGATTGGTAGGTTGGAGATTAGTTGCTTCAGGGTTATTGGTACCATAGGAGGAGGAAGAACTCTTGAGCTTTTGTGTTGTTGAATATTCCTCCATTTGCATTTTGGTACTCTCATTTAGTGATTATTACCAAATTTTCCATGCCCATATTAGCCCACAAATGCAAAGGTTCCCTTCTTACTTATACTTTGGAATGTGAAGTAGAGGAAACAATTTTACAAGCATTGGCTAATAGGCAACTTCTTGAATCAAGAGACAGGTAGAGATACAAGAGCTTTGTATAACATGGGTTACCTTGATGTTCCAATTTTTTCATGTAGGGTCTTATTGCTTTAATAAGAATTTTGCCACTTGACTTTTCTTCCAACCATTAGTTTTCTTTCATTATGAATATTGTGACTATGTTAGGGATTTTTCAATCATTTTATAAATCAAGTGAAAAAACATTATGGTGTAACAAAATTGGTGATAAACGGCCAACTTCAAGGTCCATATTGAAATGTACTTAGAAATTGGCTTCAAATATGAATATTTAGATGATACTAAAATTAATAGTTTTTCAATTTCCAATTTCATGTCATGATTCCATAAGGAATTTAAAAATGTTTCCCAAAAGATAATTTTTCAAAAAATAATCATTTTTTATATTTAAAAGGACTTTTTAAACAATTATAATTTTTGAAACCTTGAAAAGTTCATAACATAATAAATTGAAGTCATGTTGTATTCATTCATTATATCTTTAGCTTTTTAAACACAACCATGCAATATCCCAAATTTTCAAATACATAGGATTAATACATTGTAAAATAAAATTTCATATTCATGAGTTTTATAGGTGTGACAAAAAGTGTTGTCAAAACTCAAAAGTCCATTATTTCTTGGCTATCCACAATTTTTATTAGATTTTTTCATTCTTGGAAGGTTGATTATGATAGCTTTAGACAAGCGAATCCTTTTTTATTATTTCAATGAATTTCATTTATAAATATATTCTTGTATCTAAAAAATATAAAAATATATATCATTTTGACATCCATAAGGTCACCATAGTGTGCAAACAGTCGATCACAACATTATGTCTAGTTCATGAAATGTACAAACACACATTGAATGGTTATCAATCAAATTCCCTCAAGGACTACACCTAAAAACTAATAGTCGACCACTTGGAGGCCATGGATCAACTTTATCAAATGAATTGAGAGACATGCTTTAGTTCCTTATGTTATGTAAGTACTCTATTTTGTTGTGGAATGTTGAGGTTTTTTTCTCCTTGAATTTTAGTCCTAGAATAGGATATAGCCAAATATCAAGCTTGTTTTACTGTGTGTGTGTGTGTGTGTGTTTAGCTTTGCAAAGCAGTATTCTAGGACCTTTTTAAATTATTTTTTTAATTGAGACAATTTGATTGGGCTCTAGTTAGGTATATATAGACTTTGAAAAGTTACATGACATTGTCCAACAAATTGTTTTTTCAAATTTAGCCTTTTAAAAACTAACTAACATCAACAAAAACAATAGTGGTTTCCAAGAAGGAGTTTTAAATGTTTGTGGTAAAAAAAAATCTATAATAATGTTAAGACTTACTTGAAATTTTCTAGTGCATTTGGATAATGTTCAATGTTGGGTTTTCATATTTTTGAAAGAATTGTTGGTTTTGGTTTTCTTAGGAATTAAAACAAAATCAATTTGATGAAAGAATCATTAGTTTTGATTATTTTAAGAGTTAAAGGAGAACTAGTCCAATTCTACAAATTGTTTTTTCAAAATTTGAAACCTTGGGTCAATTTTTAAATTATCATCAAAATAAAAACCATTGGTTTCAAGTAGGTTGGTTCTCATCTAAATCAAGTTTGAACCCAAGATATTTTCAAAGTAGACTTAAATATTAAGCATAAAATCAGATTTAATCATATGAAATAAAGTTTATGGCTATCTTTTACACACATAAAAGGTTATGACGTAGTGCTTAATGTTTTTTAGGATTTTTAAAAAATCTTGGGTTTTCAAACCTTGTAATGATAATGAGTAGGTGATTCTTTTTTATAAAGTTATACAAGTATGAAAATCAACCTTGAAAGTTCCCTTGATAAACTTCATAGGTTTCAAGTTTGAGCCTCTATGGTACCTAAATGATTTTCAAAGTGTTAATTTTCTCTCAAAATGAGAAAAATCAATTTGTAGTTTGAAAACTGAATTGAAAATTATCCTGAAAACCAATAAATTAAAGAGAATTGCCCAACACTAATAATGTTATTTTTAAAAAAATTATGTTTGCAAAAGGTGAACATTTCAAACAATGAACGAGTAAACAATTCACATTGCAAAACATCAACCACCCTGTTTTGTCCCACAATGTCCACCAAAAATCATAGTACATGGACAACTTTGGCATAAATTAAATTATTTTTATTTTATCAAAGTTTTTGAAATATCTTTAACCATGTTTTCAAAAATTCCAAAAATTTAAATTGCAGGAATCTAAGATTGAACCTTGGCGTAATACAAATAAATACATTAATTATGAACACACTAACCACAAAGACAATAAGAGAACTTTGAGGTTCAATTAAAATTTAATATGTAAATTCCTTGTATGTTGAAAAGTTCAAAATTAAAAACTCATATGGTGAATCTTAATTTTTAAATAAATTAATTGTTCGACACATGTGTCCACATCACTATGGTATCATGGGAAATGCATTCAAAATGTCCATATTATTTTTGTTTCCAACTATATTTGACATGTATAGAAAAAGATGTGTTTTTAAAATAAAATCATAGGTCTTTACACCAAGTAACATTCCCCCCCCCCCCTCCAATGTTACCTTACATTTTTTAACAATTGGCATTTCCTTGGTTTCTTAGGCATACATCTTTAATACAAGGTTTTTCTTAAAGATTTTGTGATGTAATCAAAGTGATGATCATTAAAAAAATAATTTAGTCAAATTTGGTTATACACCAAATATGAAAATAGAAATAAATATAATGAAATTCTATGTATTATTGGCTATATACTTGAACTTATCATCAAAATCTAGCAATTTGGAATTTTTTCCTTTGAAATCTAATGAATTTGGACCATTTTTCCATGAAGAATCCTTTGAACTAGTTGAAATCATATTTTTCAGGTCAAATTTTGGCAAAATTCACCAAGGAAATAAACATTACTTTAATGTAAAATGAACTAGTATCACTTGGATCATTTCCTCCAATTAAAGGTTTTGTATTTCAATAGTCAAGGCCTTTTAGTATTAATGTAAAGAGGTTCTAATGTAACCTAAAAAGGAAGGCATAAATAAACTTGCAACCATTTTAAGCAACGACAATAAATAGATTTGTGTTCACTCATATAGAAGCCATATAAAATGAGAATTGTTGCAACCACTATCTAGTCCCTTCTTTGAACTATGAAATCATACCAAACCAAAAATCAACACTAGAACTATCGACATTACTCAATCAACACACTCCAAACCTCTTCTTTATCAAGCTATCACGATCTTTTGTTCTGGCCATTCAACCAACAAACTCACATAATACCTTCAATTTTTTTCCATTTTTCCCTTATTGAATGAAACAAACAAACAATATTGAACCAAAATTGGAGATGGTGCGAACAACCAAACACTATAATTCATCAACAAATTACTTATTTATCTTCAAATTCCCTAAGTCGTCTCCCAATGAACAAACACAATGTTAAAAGCTCCCAAATGAATAGTATTCAAACCCCCCATGTATAATAATGTAAAACACAACCCAAATATAATGAGCTTGAGTGGAATGAGCCACAAATAGACCAGCCAATTGATCCCCTAGAATTAACATCTTGTAATCTAAGTTCCTACGTAATGGAATTCAAGGAGAAAATTCTTTAGAACTATTAAACACCAACTTTGAGCATTCTTCCCAAGATTAGTACATAACTTAAAACAAAAAACCTTGCAAATCATCATAAAAACAACAAAGATAGAAGAGGATGTTTATTAGCTTTGGAAACGCATTGCCTTTTGTAATCGTCCATCATTGGTATCATTCACATCCACACAAAAGAAAAACAAAACACATTGTGTTAATCCTTAACATTTTGCACCTTCATAATACTATAGCTATCACATGCAAAAGTAGCCACAAATCATAGGCTCTCCTATCAATGATAAAAAAACAAAATAGAAAGTAGTTTTTGGCACTTGTACAATGATAGGCACCTCTTGATTCTCATTGTAACCCTAAAAGATTAAAGTACATATTTCTAGGTTACAATACCATAAATTTTTAATATATCAAGGGACCAAATTAACTTTTTATCAATTCACATTTCCTTGGTCTATGAAGCTTACACTTTTTATACTATAAGGTGAAGAGTACATATTATATGCTTTTATTAATTACTTGGGCTCCACACTACTACAAACTTCCAATGACAATGAAATGATAGAAAAAAAGTAAAATGAATTAATACTTATTGTGTTTCTATTAATTACTTGGGCTTTGCATTGTTGAACACTTTCAATGATAATGAAATGATGAAAAAACTGAGTTGTTTATGTGAAAATTAAGTTCCATTTGAATGAAAATATCAACCAACATTGCATGCAATTTGAATCAAATTTAATTGAGTTTATATTGAATTGAATTGAATTGAACTACATGTGCTTTTATTAATTTTTTTGAGGTGCACTCAAATTCTTTAATTTTTTTATTCCATTGAAATAGACACTTTGATTGGTTGGTTCATCACAATGTTTTGTTTGAAACATTGGGCATTCCCTAAGATAAAACACCATTCAGCCTTATGCCAACTTTTGTATTACTTGGTAACTCCAACATTAAAGTACTGTAATGCCTTTTTAGGTTCAGCATCTCACTGCCAAAACTTATTTTATTTTGAAAAATTGATTTCGACAAAAAAATAAATGGCAAAAATTTATTTAAATTGAAAAATATCCGACGACAGCTTGAAATCACTTGAAGTACATGCAATAATATATATATTAAAACCCTTAAACTACCTTGTAACAACTTTTTGATTTCTTGAATTCTTGGAGTTTAGTCCATGTTTTCTAGTTATGTTTGCAACATTTGTGGAGAGAGATGTTTGCAAGGCAAAAAAGATGAAGATTCCATAAAACTTATACCAATATGTAATTTTATTTTGTGCATGGGAGTGGAAATAGGTAAAGAAAAGCTATGGCAAACCTTACTTACTAGTCTATTAAAAAAAATTACAAGAGCCAAAAGAAAAGATGTTTTGCAAAAAGAAGTAGAAGACATCAATGAGATTACCAAGCAAAAAGCACCAATGCCAGAAAGAGTAAAAAAATGTCCTATTGGACATCCCAAAAAAATTGTAGCAACATTACAATTTGAGAAACAAATCAAGCATGAAGAAGGTGAAGAGGAAGTTGCAAATAAACAAAATGGAAGCAAACAAAAACATTGAAAATCATAAGGCCAATACACAAACTAGTTTCAACCACATTTATGGCCACCCATAGTAGTTGCATTTCAAAAGTATGGCACAAATTCTAATGTTGTGCATTACTTACGAACTACTTACCAAAGTCTAGGAATTCCAAGTCCATACAAAAAATTGGCAAGAAGTAGTTTGTGGACTTGGCTTACACCAAAAGGAGAACACCAACCAAAGTACTTACAAGCAGCACAACAAGGTATGGTTATTAGACACTTGATGCACCATTTGCCAATCCTCAAAGAGTATCCCACATTTTAATATGATCTTGTCACAATGTTGCAAAAGATGAGAAATGTTGGACAACTATTATCTACCTCCAGTTGTTCAACCAATCTTAAGGGGCATGATGGAGTTTCTTCGGACTAATCATGGGGGTTTCATAGTCACAAGGGAATGGACAAGATAGTTTTTAAAACACTACACATGAACTAATCTTTTCGCATGGCAACCACCTCAACCAACAAAATGCCAACAAATTGGCATGAACAAAGTCAAAACATGGCATACAAAATAATTTACGTTGTGAAGTTGTATTTCATTCCTTTGTGCCTTATGGTTAACAATGACCAAATTAGGATCCACCTTGTTCCAATAGTTGGAGAAAGAACATGGGAAAACAAGGGCATAAAACACATTTAAGTGTTAGGGGTGGAAGATAAGAGACAAATAACTATGGTGGTATCTTTTGCTACAAATGGATACTTATTTCCTAAAAAGGTTATATTTACAAGTACTACGCATAGATGTTTACCACCTTCAAATGAAGGAAAAATCAAGTGCATCAGCTCTAGTTGGCATTTTATATTTAGTGAAAATCAATGGTCTACATTGTAGACAACAAAAGACTTTGTCAACAAGATTTTGTTCATCTACTCACATAATCAAATCCAACAACTCAATTTATAAGAAAACCAAAAATTTGTATGGTTGATTGATTGTTGGAACGTTCACAAGAATAAAAAATTTCTTTGATTGGATTAAAAAATAGCACCCTAACATCCTTGTTTTGTTTGTTCCTACAAATTGTACTAATGAACTATAACTTGCAAATGTAATCATATAAAGACCTTTGAAACATGTTTTCAAGGTTAATTTCAACAAATGGATTGCAAATATCATCAAACACCAAATTTGTGAAGGGAAGGAGCCGCACATTGATTTGAAGATGAATAACTTCAAACCTGAAATCTGTAAGTGGCTTCATGTAACCTAGACATAAGTGCAAGGAATGGAGGAAATCATAATTAAAGGTTGGTAAAAAATTGGGACTACAAACACTTTCACATCAGAATTTCAAGTAGTTGCAATGAAAGCCAATGCAATTATTCCTCTCTTTACCTTTACTCCAAAAGTTGAAGAAAACAATGATGGCGCAAAAGATAATGATGTAGATCTTGCAATTCCATTGCAACAATGATTGAAAATTGTTTATAGCCTAGTTGTATTCCACTTGGAATTGCAACTAGAGGTGACTCTATAATGCCTTCAAGTAATGGCAAAGTGTCTAGATTAAAACAACAAGCTAAACTCAAGCAAAAAAAACTAGGTTGACATTACATTCTTAAGGAAATTACCTTACATTGTTGGGAAAATCCTTTTACAAGTTATTATTGTCTTGAAAAACTTGATATGAATGTTTTTTTATAGCTATTACATCTAAAGAAAAAATTGATAAAACAAGCAAATTGTTATAGCAAATGTGGGCAAATAAGAAAGTCATTCTTTGATCAACCTTCATAGGAGAGTTTGCATGTTTTGCAAATTCAACAATAATAGTTATGCCACTTATTTGTAGAGCTTAGTTGTGGTTGATCAACTTACCTACTGTGGGACTTGAAGGAGCCCATGGTATACACCAATTTCTTAGTCTTAAACCAAATCCCTAGCAACATGTCATGTTTCCTATGCATCTCCTTTTTAATGCTCTGAATGTCAATTTCTACCCAATGCTCTAAATGTCAAAATGAAGAAATTCAACCAAGCACGAGTAAACAACAAAAATGTTGGTCTATCCAAACCTTACTCCAATTACATTTCCTTGATCATTACACTGAACAAAAGATTGTAAGCAAAGTTTGTCTAAGAAAACCCAATTTCAAACTTCAAACTTACATTCTTGTCACCACAATCAGACACCTTGGTTGAGAAGCAATTTGAACAAACTAGACAGGTAAATAATCTACTTGACGAAAGTAGCCACAAACACCTCCAAAACTTCCCCCAAAAAATTTATTTTATGATTAAAACTCTCTATATTGATTTGGCTTCTCACATGGCACTTTTCCAATCCTCACAAAAGCAACAAAAACACACAACAACAATGACACAAAACTCTTAAAAAGAGAAAGGAAGATAGGAAAACAAAAAACAAAAAAATACAACACTTGGCGAGATGAAGAAGATGACAATTCTACTAGCCTAATTTACAACTAGGGTGACATTACAATTGGACTGTAGGTTTCGAGTAGTAAGGTTCCAACCTTCTTTTCGTCATTGGCTCCTTATCATTAATGTCCCGTACAAATGTATTGAAGTTGCAACAATTTGCATTAGAATGTCAATGCAATACCTAAAAACCTACTACAAAAATGCAACAAAGGAAAAAAAATTTAAATAGCTTAGGAATTCTATGAAATTTCAGCATTAATAAATAATAGTTTTTAAAAATTTCAATGGGAAGGGTCCTTAATTTTCTAAAATTTTGGCATTTTAAAAATAATATTTTTTTTGCCAAACCTGAAAAGGTACTACAGTATATTATTTGTAACATTGTCAAAAAAATTATTTTCAAAGAACAAAATTTTTTGAAGGAAAATAAATATTCTTTTGAAATATTCTTTTTTGCCATAGAATCTTCAAAAATAATCTAATTATTGGAGAGACATGTGTTGAAAGTTGGAACTGCCCATGTAACTACAGTAAATACCATATGGGACAAAAGTATGCTATTATTGGGAACATCTTGAGGAACGCATTGAGAACTTGATGGGAACCCTTGGGGGAACTCAATTGAAACACAGTTTAGGGTTTTTTAAGGTTTAGGGCCTCGGTGAACTATAAGACCTACCACTGACCATTTTCTCCAAAGATGGAGTTGAAGACGTTATGTGAAGAGTTGTAAGACACATCTGGAAGACAGAGATCTCTCGTGTTGTAACAACATTGTATGGGCTAGTTGTCGAGCAGCGACAAATTGTTTTTGTTCTCAGGAGGGAATGCAAGATGTCAAATCTAGCGTTAAGGGTTCAAAGTTCAGGGTTTAGGGTTTAGGTATCTCTCGCTTAGCAATCTCATGTAGCGAATTTGCCTATGGCATCTGTTGTTGTTGTAGGGAACAAGGAGCAGCAGCAGGGGGAGGAGGAAGAAGATCGAGAGAGACCCCAGAAGAGTTTTGACATCAGCTAGCGATGATGACCCACTATGAAGCGTTGGCGGTCACACCCAATGCAAATTACGGCGAGATTCGTGCCAAGTACCGAGCAGCAATTCTTGCTCTTCACCCTGATAAATTGGATCCTGTTTCAGAGAGTTCTTCTTCCCAACAACAAGCTGGAACAATTTCTAGCTTTCTTCGAGTTCAGGAAGCGTGGAAAGTGTTGAGGGATGCAGATTCCAGAGCAGCTTATGATACCCTGTTGTTGAGCGATGATGGGGTAGAGACCCACTCAAGCATGAGGAGTGAGAGCGCTTGTGTGATTGGGGAAGAAGTTATGTTGGAGGAGATGGAGGAAAGTGTCGGAGAAGACGAAGGAGGAGGAACAGAAAAAGTATTCGAGTATTGGTATCCGTGCAGATGCGGCGAGTTTTTCGCAGTTTCAGAAACGGAGCTGAAGGAAGCAGGGTTGGATTCAGGAGAAGAGCATGTGCAGCGGTGTGCTATAGTGCTCCCTTGCCACTCCTGTTCTTTGCACCTCCGGGTTTTTTTCTGGGCTTCAATCCCATCTTGAGTTTCACAAGTAATTTTTCTCTCAGGACCACCCTCTTTCTCTTTCCTTTCATGCTTTCTCTCTTTTCTGCTGTCAATTCAAATGTCACCTGTTTTTTAATTCAAGCTCCTGCAGGATTGACAGGGCATCCACAAATGCTAATGCTGAAGCTTGGCTATCATGAGAGTTTTTTGTGGAACACGAACTGACATTGATGGATTTGAAACTACTCTCCTAGTTGTGTCACGAAAGCATTCAAAACCTGAGAAGACAGTTTCTTTCAGTTGTTTCAGAGGCCTTATTCAAAACCTGACATTTTTTATGCTTCAATATGAACTGTCATCAGCCTAGTATAGAAGTGTGAGAGTGGAGAAAGGTTTATTGCATTGGTGGATGTAATAATGGGTGCACAATACATTCCTTTGTGCAGGTCCTGATGTCACAAATTGTCCCATAGAGAGGAGTCCAAAGAACATCAGAGAAATACTGCTGGAGAAGTGAAAGGAAGACTAACAGGCTTTTTCAGTGAAGGTAATTTTTGCTGCACCTCTGAACTTCATTATGGAAAGGGGCTTTAGCTGCAGTGTGCAATTATGTGATGACTTGCTTATTAAACTTGCTCAATAGTTAGCAAATAGGGATGTGGTTAGATTGCTTTTTTTCGATCCAAAGCATTGGATCCATCTTTATAACACCCAAGTATCTAACTCATTTATAGCATTCTAGATAAGTGCAATCTTCATACTAAGTGTTTTTGAAGCTCCATGGATTTGCACTCCTTGTTTTTAAATGGTGTGCTATCACATGAAACCAACCATTGAATATTTGAAATATGAGGTGTGTAAACATTCTTCTTTTTGTTAGAACCTTGAATGAGATTTTATGCACCAGCAAGCACCATGTGTTAATGATGGAACTGTTGATGTCTGTTTGTTATGTACAAAAACATTAAAAAGCCAACTTTTCGTATCTATGCCACATTTATATTCTCTATATTTGCCCGTGCAAAGGGGGAAGACTGAAGGGAACCATTATCTGCCCCAAGTTCCCAACAGTTTGTTTTCAAAGGTTTGATCCACTAAAGTGGCAATTATTTTTCATCTGATAGTAGGAAAACAGACAATAAAAACAATTGGAGAGTTGTCCCACCAACCTACCAAATAACACATTCCATTACTTGACAATCTAAGAAACACTATCACTTATCAATCTTGTCTTCCCAAAACCATGGTTGCCACATTTTTTAATCCCAAGAAAATATGCATGGAAATATCTACAACAACACTTTGAAGGTCCCACGACAAACAAGTGCACTCATAACCTTTGTGAAAATTGCTTACAAAGTGTCAGGCCTTCACCTCTCATCATAATCATAGCTTCAGTCGCAAGCTGCCACCACTAGTAACTACCCACTGACTTCATCAGCTCAAAATTTCCAGCAAATCCATAATACAAAATCTGTGTCCTGAGTTGCTCTCACATTTCCAGAAACGACAGGAAGACTAAGTCGTGATAAACCCTAGAACCTAAAGACGTGACATGAACTGTAATGGCATCTATTCACTGAAACACAGCTTTCTCAATTTTAGTCTGTAAAGATATGGTAAAGCTTGCCTTAGAACACACAACCTCATGGCAAACTGCAAAATCAGTGAAAGTGAACCAACTGTCACCAGCCATGTGCCTGTATGTGTCCTTATCCTGTCAACAAATCTTTCTCCTGTACATGTCTGTACATATATAAGGTCAGCAAAACAACTATTCAGATCCGAATCCCCATTGAAACGTGGAGGTAGTAGAAATTGACATAAACTTACAGCTAACTCCAGCACAGTCAGGTGCTACAGTTGGACCATTTTTCTTTTGGGCCTCTTCAGGCCTTTGTTGTCTTCTTGAACCCAAACTCCAATTCTTCTTTGTGTTCATCAATTTCAATAGCACATACTAGAGGATGGCAACAGAGTTGCAGTATCACCTGGCCAACAAGAACATATATCAAGGACACATGCATTGAATACCATCCAAAGTCTAACAAAATAAAAAAAATTGGACCATTCTATGGACTTCCTCCACATAGAACAATGCAGACAAACATCTCCTGTGAATGCACATGACACGACAAGATGGGTCCTTTGGTAGCCTCTAATCCTATTTACACACTATCAGGTAAAAGCCTTGAAATAAAGATGCAGCCATTACCATGAAACCCTTATGCAGACATTAAGCAGTTGGCAGTTGGATATCTGTTGCAGCTGGCAACCAGATCTCCACCCGGGTCCCACCAGCACCACATGGAGCATTCAGAAGATGTGGTGATTGCACACGAAGAACACCCCCTAACTGCAGCTCCACAATGTCTCGTACAAATTTCATTTCATCCCGGTCCAAACCATTTTTTAAATCCATGTCCCTTGATTCTGCTGCTAATGGAGCAACACCCCCCACCTGCATCTGCAACATCACCAATAAAACAGGTCTTACAGATCAAGAAAACTAATCCAACTTTCTTGCTCCACAATATAAGTACTGAACCAGGATTTGTAAACAGAATACCACAAAACAGGTGATCAAGGGCCAAATGCTGTGTGCAAAATTAAGACCAAAAGATGGCTTACATATTCTATCACTAAAAATCCTAGACCAAGGGACAGTATATTGTAGTACAAATACCGCAACGTGAGGACCATTGTCCTCAATGATTATCAAAACTCCACCGCCAGGAGCACGTATTGCATTGGTGCGGACATAACCTCCTGGGGGAGTGTGATGCAAGGCATTATCCAAAAGGTGGCTGCATGCCCTTTGCAGCCCCATCGTATCCACTGCTGCCCACAGTGGTGAACTTGATGTGATCTGTAGTGATTGATGCCTTTGGTTAGCCAGCCCATTGGCAGCTTTACCCAACTGCCTCAGTACCTTGGCCACATCACATGGCCTGCATAAAGTATATTGAAGTGGGTCAGTTGATATGTTCAGTGTGGTCTCCAACTGTTGCAAGTGCTACTGTGAACTCCATAAGATTCCCCAGGAGCATGTTATGCAAAATCTCATACTGTATATGATTTACTTGTCAAGAGATATAATGCAATATTCACGAAAGCCAGCAAGAATGCAGGGCAGCAAGCAAGGCACCTGGAGGGATCATAGTCAGGGAGAGGAGCAAGGGTATGTGGGGGCATAGGGGCTTCAAAATCCTGCCCCTCCATGTAGGCAGCAGGAAGCAGTCCTTGCTTTTGACCTCTATCATCATGCTCCACAAAGCCATGCATTGGCAATGAGGAACTTGGCATTGAGTCTGGCTGTCTCACTGCCTTTGCCTTGCTTCCAACATCTTCAGCAGCATTCACTAGATTGGGTCCACTCTGCTCAAATCAGGGGCAAGTGAGCTTAAACAAGTGGGATAAACAAGGTGGAAGTTTCGACAAAAAACAGTTGCCCACTCTCGAAGTTCCTGACCAAGTTTCCAAAAGTAAATTCAGGAATCCAAAAATGAACATCTAATGCTTGAAGCCAGCAAACAATCACCAATCTCCATGAAAATTACGTTAATACCTGTGAAACATTGTGAAGCTGTTGTAGAACTTCTTTCATTCTAGCACCTTGTACCAGGATGTCTTCCACAAAATCCCGAGAAATCTGCATATCCAAACTCACAATTGTCACCAAATTGTGTGTAGTACTTACCTCTGGTTATCCTGCAATCATGCACAATGGTTCCTATTGACTTCATTTTAATCCAACAACAATATCCCACAGAATACTAATATACTCTTAAACACTACCCTTCTATTACCATATTATTGGGCTTCAATGCAGCCATCAGCAATCAACTTCACTATCAGTGGTTTCACATTTGTTCAGACCAGGCAGACCGGATGTGGCTATCTTCACATTGCAGATATAGAGTTTCAATGCATTTCTTGGAGTGTGAAATCCTTGAACCTGAAACATAAAAAGCATACTCTGATCCCAGCTAGGAAGCATTAGATACACTAATTTTGGAGGAAAGCCTCATGCTTGAAAGCAACTGCCATAGTGGGTAAAGAAAGCTGAATGAGATGAAGGAAAGGTAAGGGTTGAAACCTCGCCTCTCTTTAGTTGGGGGAGAAGCAGCTGGCTCAGCGTCCTCATGGCTTGCAGAGGCCCTTGTGCCTACCCTTGCCCCCACAATCATTTAGACATGGACATTGGATAGAAGGAAAACAAAACAAAGGAGTAGTCATATGTAGAGATAGAGAGAACTGTTTTAAAAAACCATTGGCTGCTTCTTACTTGTTCTAAAAGGCTGCGAATTTGATCACCCTTTTGCCATGTTGACTTTTGTAGCAGCAAAGCTCTCTGTCACAGTCCATCATATAACCAAAAGCTCAGTATCAATCTTACCCACAACAGGAGAACAAGTAGAAAATTTATAAACTCCACATGTAAGAAAGAAAACAGGACAGGAGGGAGTGACCTGATCCATGACACAAGCCAGAGCTAAAGAGCGGGCAACTTTCACAATTTCTGTCAATTGCTGAGTATTCAACAAGTTTGTGGTTGTGTCAGAAGTTGCCCAACTCTCTGATTGCTTGCTGGTTGCCTTTCTTGGAGGCCAAACAGGACGGACAGGTTTCAGTTTCCCAGGTTTCACACTTCGCCCACCACCACCCTCCACAACCAACAGCCCTATCAAAAACAAGTCCTTCACCATCGGCAGTACCACTGCTCCTGTACCACTTGCAACCTGCACCACCTGTGTACCAACACATGCTAAGTAAGATACTGCGCACATGCGCACATTTCATTGGAAATAGATGCATCCAGAGCTTTTAATCCAAAAAACAGCCATCTCTGATGCAACAAACAAGCTCTACAAACAGCTATCTCTGGTGCAACAAGTTCTACTACAAACAAGTCATCTCTCATGCAACAATTTCCGCAAACAGAGAAGAAGCAACACATTGAACTACCTCTCTTTCAATAAGATGAGCCTCGGTTAATGTAATGGATGCAAGAGCATCAGACTGCTTCAGTACTAGAAGCTCCTCCTGAGAATTAGGGTAGACTGCGACGCCGTGAAACTCGAACTGTCCCGTGCTATAGCTTTCTGCAGGCCGGACATATACCTGCAAAGATGCAAAGCAACAGATTTCTGCAGAAAGTTGAAATTCTCTGGGGAGTTTAGAAAACTATTCTCCAGGCATCCAATTGCTCTCATCTGCAATCGAACTCGCCATCGATTGTGCGCTTTGCAGATGTGATCCTTAGCTTTGAGCACTTGTTTAATCAGAAGAATTCTCCCGGGATGCAGGAATACAAGAGAAAAGTTCTTTCTTCATACCGTGAATTTGGCATTCGGACCGACGATCTCCTCGCAAAGAGCGAGCTGCTCGGCACAGAGAGCCAGAAACTCAGCACTTGCAGCCGACAACATGTGCTTACATTCCTCAGTCTTGCTCACCACACTGAACCGTGTCCCGATCGCAGCTGCAACAGCCATAGCCGACGACGGCAGCAGCTCCTCCGCGGCGGCGTCATGGACAACAGTGTCCGAAACTTTGAGATCCGTCCCAGGCTGAATTGCGCACACGGCGGCGGCGTCGTCGGAATACACAACTGGAATCCCTGTTGTCGAAGGACAATGAGTAGAAGAAGCAGCAGCTGGTTGCAGACCCTGAATCTGCAAGAGACTGAAATTCTTCCGCTTCTGGTGCAACTTATGCACGAAGTACAAAGTCACGGAGTGTTTCATCAAACTGTGCGAGGAGGAGGAGGAGGAGGAAGAGAAATAGCCTTGTCGTCGGGATGATGATGAGAGATGCTGCTGGAACTCATAAGGTAGAAGAAAAAGAAGAGAGTTTGTTCCAGTGACCGCCATAGCCAGAAAAAAAAAAGCTTCATGAAACCATAATCTTCAAATCCCTGAAACCACCTCCGTTTGCTGCAGGAGGAGTACAGTGGACAACCGATCATCATCGGGATCCATATTTCTGCGACCTATCTAAATCCTGCAGTAGTAGTGATGAAGACATACATCGCAAAATCGCCCGATGCACACACGCACGTTATTGGCTTCAAAAATCGCGGAAGCTTGTTGCGCGCGAGTGAAGCTGGCGGAGAATGCGAATCCGGGTTGAATCCGAGTGCTGTGAGAAGCGACAAACCTCTGTTCCCCCAAAAGATCATCGTTGAATCTTTCTTTCCTTTGTGTTTTTGTGGCTACCGGTTTCGCACGTGCTATTCGATCCAAGCCAAGGTAGGCCCAGTACGTACCCGCCCAAAAAACAAGCGTCCATTTGTGGCTAAACCAACAACTGCTCGTTCATTTGCCCCTTTGTTCGTTGTTGCCAACTCAACGATTGCAGACACAAAGATGACGATTAGTGTTGTACTAAAAATGTTTAAGCCTTTCACTTCCAAAGGCACGTTTTCTAGGCCGGAGTGAACCAGCAGCCACCAATGCATCAGTTGAGGATGAGCCTGTTGAAGCCGTTTTGCGGATGAACAAAAAATCCCATCCTCCCTGCCCGCATGTTTTTTTTTTTTCCACCTCTTCTCTGCCCCAAAATTTTCTCACCTCCTACCTACCACCTACATCCCCCCTCCTACCTACCACCTACCACCCCCTCCCCCCCTCACTGCATCGCCAGACCTCTAGAACCGTCGAGCGAGAGCGAGCCTAGAGCTGGAGTTGGAGCGGGACCCATGTGGGACCCAACATCTTTTCTTTTTTCTTCTTCGTTTGTTTTGTTTGCTCTTCTTTGCGTTGCAAGAAAAGACATCTTTTTTTTCTCTTCTTTTGCTATGCTACGTTACAACGCAACGCAGCAAAGAAGACGAGAGCTGCAGCACATCACAGCAAAGAAGACAACGGCAGTAGCGCTACCGTCGTCGTCTTCTTCCTCTTCTGGAGTTGCAATGCATTGCAGTGCAACGAAGAAGGTGACAGTAGCAACGCTGTCGTCGCCTTCTTCTTCCTCTTCTAAAGTTGCGTTGCACCGCAGCGCAACGAAAAAGGCGACGACAACAACGTTGTCATCGCCTTCTTCTTCTTCTTTTGTTGTGCTGCACCGCAAGAAGGCGACGGCAGCAACGTTGTCATGGCCTTCTTTTTCCTCTTCTAAAACTGCGCTGCAGCGCAGCGCAATGAAGAAGGCGACGACAACAATGCTATCATCGCCTTCTTCTTCTTCTACTTTTATTGCGCTACACCGCAAGAAGGCGACGGCAGCAACGTTATCGTTGCCTTCCTCTTCTTCTTTTTACAGGGCAAGAAGGCACGAAGACGAAGGTGACGGTACCTGTCGTCGCCTTCTTCTTCTTCTTCTTGCAGCGCAAGAAGGCACGAAAAAGAAAGCGACGGCAACTACCGTCACCTTCTTCTTCCTCTTGTGGAGCTGCGCTACAGCGTAGTGCAGCAAAGAAGGCGACGGCAGCCACACCGTCGCCTTCTTCCTCTTGTGGAGCTGCGCTACAGCGTAGTGCAACAAAGAAGGCGACGACAGCCACACCGTTGCCTTCTTCTTCTTCTTTTGCTGCGCTATAACGCAGCACAACGAAGAAGGCGACGGCAACAACGCTGTCGTCACCTTCTTCTTTTTGTTTTGTTAATGTGCAGTGAAGAGGTGACGGCAGCAACGTTGTCGTCGCCTTCTTCTTTTTCTTTTGCTACGCTGCAACGCAAGAAGGCGACAGTAGCAACGTTATCGTCACCTTCTTCTTCTTCTTCTTCTTCTTGCAACACAAGAAGGCGCAAAGACGAAGGCGACAACAGGTGTTGTCGCCTTCTTCTTCTTCCTCTTGTTTTGCTGCGTTGCGCTGTAGTGCAACAAAGAAGGCGATGGCAACTACCGTTGCCTTTTTCTTCCTCTTGTGGAGTTGCACTATAGCGCAACGCAACGAAGAAGGCGACGGCGTGGCTGCCATCGCCTTCTTCTTCTTCTTTGGCTATGCTGCAAAAAAGCAACGGCAGCAACGCTACTGTCGCCTTCTTCTTTTTGTTTTGTTCCTACGCATCGAAAAAGGTGATGGTAGTTTTGTTGCCGTCACCTTTTCTTTTTTTTCCTTGCAGCATAGCAAAGAAGGGAACAACTTTGTGAAGAAGAAGAAGAAGAAAACGACAGTTGCCGCCACCTTCTTCGATGGCTTTGTTGCAAGGAAATGGCAACGTCCACCTTTCTTTTGTGGTTTTGCTACAAAGAAGGTGACGGCAACAATGTCATCACCTTCCTTTATGGTGACAATTTTTATTTTATTTTTTGGTGCTTATGGTTTAGTTCATTAGGATTAACATTTAATAATAAATGGTGGTTTTTTGTTTAGGGTTGAAGGTTGTAATGGCTAGGGGAAGAAGACTGAAGA
>Ga0116227_10005219_pt1 | contig 27601 bp, 11 predicted proteins | sample S1TSphgellanicum_FD_89693 | JGI IMG/M metagenome (GOLD analysis project Ga0116227, IMG submission 89693) | Host-associated microbial communities from peat moss isolated from Minnesota, USA - S1T2_Fb - Sphagnum magellanicum MG | ecosystem: Host-associated > Plants > Peat moss > Unclassified...
ATATATATATATATATATATATATATATATATATATATATATATATATATATATATATTGTAACATATTTTCCTCCTTTTTTTTGCAAAATAAGAAAAATTCAATGCGAAAAATTATTGGTCCATATGTTATTAGAAATAATTACATGAGTTAATTGTATTTGAACAAAAGACAAATGATTGCCATTGGTAATGTGAAGTATTATAATGCCCAAGTACTATAACTTTGGGAGTCCCCGCAATTAATTAATATGAATCACACTATATTCATGTACTATATCTTTTCTAAAGGGGTGGGAGGTTTTTTCTTTCAGGAAGAAAAAAATTAGGAGCCATGCATTAGAAGGGAAACCATGTCCCCAATTGTTCAAATGAAAGGTGGGGTGGGGTTACCACCTAATTTATTTCTTTTGACATGAATGAATTCAAAATTCATTCTTAAGTTTTTTTAATTGTTTAGATATCAGTGTAATCATAGGTACTATATTTTTGTTACATATGTGGTTTTCCAAGATTGGTAGCACACCTCATTGGATAGTCATGGAAAGCTTATAACCCATAACCTATGTGTGCATCAATTGTTTTTGTTAATCTCATAAATTGTGCCTTCTTTAGTTACAAAAACAACAATGATAAGCCAATTGCCATTTTCTAATTATTGTACAAACTAGTTATGTTTGATAACATTTGAGTCCGTTAATTATTGGAAATAATTTTGGCACTTCCATGTTTCAAATTTTTTGGTAATTATCATCTTTTTGTTGGTTATCTAGTCCATAATCAATTGTTTGAAGGTGCCTTATAATGCCATTGGTTGGCTACACATGGGTTATAAGTAATAACATGTGTGTGTTAGACCATGCCATTGGTTTGCGTCCATAACCCATCCACAAATCCTAGAAATCACTCCATTGGTTCTTGTTAGTAACCTACATGCATGAATAAGGTAGTGGATTGGCTCCAGGTACCATAAACCTTCTCCACCATGACCAACTAAAAGATAATAAATGCATGTTTAATGCTTTCAAACAACCGGTTATGCATAATAATTGGTGCAAGCGGCCTAGTTATTGCATATAATCATCATTGCATATAATTGATTATATGTGATAACCAAGCCACTTTTGAGCATTACCTAGTCCATAAGTGGTTCATAAAAGTCCAAAAACAATAAAAATGGTTTCACATTTGGTGGCATTGCCTCTACTTGGTGGTAGGGTCTTTAACATTTAGGTAATCATTAAAATAAATGCATTTTTATTTATTTATAATGTACTTATCATCTTGATTCATGATGATTAGCACAAGAATGTGTATCTACACAAAATTGCAATGTTAGGATTTAGTTGTAAAGTTTCCCTAACTTCAAGGATGATGATTTACACATGAAATCATATATTAACATGGTCATATGTAGCTTTTGTATAAATGACAGCTTAGTTCTTAAAATAATTGCCCCTAAGATGAAAGTTGAGGGTGGTTATTTTGAAAAGTTCCTACTTTGAAATAGTTCATTGGCATAAATGTGTAGGCAATTTTTCTAAGTTTTTTTAAAACACCCATTAACTATCACTTGCAAAAAAATGAAAACCAATGTCCATCTTTTTTTAAAAATGTAATGTAAAAGATATTTACAATATTTTAAACAATCTATTTCATCATAATTGGAGTTGTTGAAGATGTTTATGACAAAAATGAATGCATGAATTTTTTTCAATAGGGGTAGTAGCATGGACCAACACTGGCTAATTTCTTTGTGGATGTTGGCAAGGGGAGCCACACTAACAAAAATAGAAACAAAGAGGGTCAAGTTGGAAAGATTGGAAAGGAAGGACTAGAGAGTAACAAAGCAATTTTGTCGTTACTTTCCTAAACAATAGTAAGTATTGGTGGCTCCTCCTTCCTTCTTTGGGCAACAAAATTCAACAAAGAATAAGGGGAAATTTTTTAGGTCTTGAACTTTCTAATGTCACCATAAGGTTTGATCACCTTAATCTTGAAAAAATTCCAGGCAAAAGGAAACAATAATTCTAGTTAGTTCTTTAGGAGTGGTAATAGTGGTAGTGGCAATAATACATAGCCACTATAGTGGACTAGGTTTTTTCTTAAATGTCTTTGTGTGAGGGTGACAAATTCACTCAAATGGTCTTTATTTTTACTTTTATTTTTATCTCTTTAAAAAAAATTTGCATGACATTATTTGTTTTAAGTCCTACAAGACAGGGGACAAAGAATAAGATTATGATATTTTGGTATTAAGTTGTATAGGTTGTGTTGAACCTTGTATAATAGTGATGATGGTGTCCAAAATTATGGTGTAATTAGGGTTTGGCGTTAACATAACACCTTAACCAGGGTACCTTAAACAATTTTTTACCTTTTTGCTTTTGACCCATTTGGTTTTCATGTGGTTGGTTCCCTAGATTTAGGATGCCTTGTATAGTAGTAAGTAAAACCTTTTGAAAGTGGTGCTTGTACTCGTAGTAAACCATTTTCCTCATGGGCACCAAATGTCCCATGTCCCCCAATTCATCATGTCTTATCAAACCTCATCGCCCATTTGTTGTTTCACACACCACCATAAACTTTTTTTCCACCCCACCTCCCATGCAAACCACAAACCATGCATCCCCCCCCCCCATTATTATAACAAACCATGCAATACCCACTAGTTCCCCCTACTGGACTTTAATTTTTTGTGCAAATACAGGGTCCCAACTTTACATTCTACCAAACCCCTTTGATAATGCACATGCAAGACCTTTTCCTCCTTCCACTATATTAGTGCCTACAAATTGTTCATGATCAGACCCCCCAACCTACCCCCATTTCCCCAACACACTTGTAACCTTCATTTAAAGTTTTTTGCCCACATGTGGGCATCAATTTACCATTCGAAAGTTAGCCCATCATTAACGTTTTTGTCAAGCATCCAATTCATCTAATCCAAACCCTTATGACCATCTCGTTTCAATACCCTCCCTTGTTCCCACCCCGCTTGCATCGGCTTAAGCCTGGGCTTCAATGTTATATGTCTTCGGGTCCTTCCATTTGGGCTTTCATCATCCTCGATTATACAATCACGTCCCTATTGTTTTTTAATGTGATGTAAAAATGGCATTTGATTTTCCACTGGATAAACTGGCACAAGACCCTTATGATGTGGTTGCTTGGCATTTGCTCTTCTTGTTACCCCAATGATGTTCTTATTTTGCCCCCTTGTGGCGGGATAACATGGCACAAGGAAACATGGATCCAATTTAAGCATTTTCTAGTAGGTGACTCAAAAAGCCTACAAGAAAAATTATTTTTATAGGCCCAAGCTTTGGTGGCAAGTTTGAACTCAATGCCTCTTCCCCAACACGATCCTCTAACTCATAAACGCATTTTCCAAAATTTAGTCCTAGGACATGCAAGGGAATACTCTTGAACAACTTGCACTCTAACACCATTTTTTCCTTCATTCATGTCCTCTGACACAACTTTGGTTTTTTGTGTTTTACATCTTCAATCATATGGTTTCTTCCCTTTTTCCTACAATATTATGAACCAAACCAAGACTTTGAGCTTTCATCCAATTCTTTCAAGTTGGCATTCCAACACATGTTGCATTTATCTGCAAGTAACCTTTTTGGGATGGTTTTTCACCTTCGAAACAATTTTCATTTGAAAGATTCTACAAGTGGATTCCCACAATTATTTCAATTTTATTCTCATATTGTGCAAGGTCACATCCCACATCGAATTGCACATATCCTTGGAATGGCCCGCCTCTTAGCCATGACCAAGCTTTCATGCAGAGTTCATCCCATTATCGTGGGGGAAGTGTTGTATCAACTCATAGGTCGCATTTTATGTCTTCAATATCATGATGTGTAATCCATGACATTAGGTGCACCTTGGACCTTCACCCTGACCGAACTGTTCTTCAGCTAGATGTGGCAAATGTTTTTAATCTAATGTTAAAAGGATTCATATTTCAAAAACTTCGTGTAACAAGTGGGGACATCATACAACACATCCCCTTTGTTCATGCATTTTACGCATTTGAGTTTCCCTTGTTTTATACTCACCATAATTGTGAAAGCAACATCATGGTCATCCCATCTACCATGGAAACCTGTCAAGGTGATCCCTTGCGAAGGGCACACTATTTGTTTTAGTTCATTTTAAAACTCTAAGTTTTAATCATTTCCTTTCTTGTTTATTTCCATTTATTGTAGATGATAGTCACATCATAAGGCACCCCCCCCCCCCTCAATTATATCATTTGCATGTGAACATTTCCAAACTAAAACTCCACATGATAGGTCTTTCTATTTAATAGGTCAAAAATGTGTAGCATGGTCCCCCTTTAGTCTACTACCTAACTTTGACACCCCATCCATGTTTAACACCCCATCATAAGGAATTAGAGTGTTAGGGGTTCCATTGGGTACCTCAATCTTCACATCATCTTTCATCAAAGAAGTTTTGTTGGAGGATGTTCGACATGTTGATCTTTTCTTTAAAATGGGTGATGTTAAGGTAAGCTTTTGGAGTTATAAATCATTGTTTCATGCAATGGCCATCACATCTATTATGATGCACATTTCCATCTTCCACCTTTGTAAAAAAATTTATGTTTTTTGACTTTTCCTTCCTTTAAATGTTTGGGTGCTTTTTGGGTTCAAGATCCTTTGATAGCCCAAAAGGACTTCTAGCCCATAAACAAACCTTTTTCCCAATTTTGGTGACATTGGCCTTATACCAATAGCCACCCATTGCCCTAATAGCCTATTTAAAGAACTAAGCCCATGTAACTTCCATCATAGTTGTTAGGTTTATGGTCAATCAACATCCCTTCTTTCTTGAAGCCTTAACATGAATCAATACCAAACACTTTCCCTTTCCAACAACACCTCAAAGCGACATGCATTTTTCTACCACCCCTAGCACACACGTGTCTTCTTCCTTTTGAACAACTCATTGAACAACAAATGGTTTGACTTTAGGATTCCATCTCAAAACGTTTGCACCAGCCTACCTTTTCCATCATGCTATGTGACATGATATCTGAGACCCATAACGCTTAAATTTTTTCATGTTTCAACCTCAGGGCAAGCATTTGGTTTATAGCTTAATTAGCCTTCCCACTCTTTCTATTATCTTCCCAATCTTTCTCCACAACACTCTGAACACGATTTGGACTACCACATCCTTCAATTACAAGTATCTTTCGATGCATGTACACACATCCCATCAATGCTACGAACATCCACCTTTTACGTTGTGCCCATGGCAATGAGTGAATAGGAACTCATGATGCAGTTCGCAACACTTTGTTGCCATTGCACGAAATGCCAACTTCCATGTGGGACAAGAACAAGTACACACACTTCCTTCAACCACATTCCACTTCTTTCGTCGACAAGTTGAAATTGTGTTCACCAAAAATGAAATTCGCACCCTAACCAACGTTGTCATTGCCAACCCCATGGGCGAATTTACTTTGATCTTGTGTAACCCAAGGATTTGCTACCTTTGAAACAACTCAAGCCAAAGACATGAACTATTGCGACTGACACCCCACTAATCAATTCCTCCCTTTAGCAATTGAAGTGTTTGGATGTCTAAACAAACAAGTTGATGTGTTTGTACATGATTTTGCCAATGCCATGTTTGGCTTACCATTTTTTAAACATTGTGATAACACCCAAGTACACATTAGATTTCACCTAAATTTTTATGTTACGCAACAATGTTGGTATGAATTGATGAATAATCTCTCATTCTTAATATTTGGGTAACGTGCATTTAACACAAGGTGTGATTGGTGCCTAATATCCAGGGGTGCTCAATATCCAGCGGTGCTCAGCAATGTTACCCTGCAAAAATATGTTTCACATCCAAGTTTAGTTATTTAGTGTTTTGCAACCCAACCCATAAAAGTGAAACTGGGACAACAAATAGGTGGGGGGACTACTAATAGCAACCCACTTGGACCAATCATTATGATGGGCCAATCAGAAACAGTGATAAGTAGTCAGATCGTATTTATTACACTCTTTTCCGCAGGTGCACAGTGTTGCTGCGCCTTTTACGAGCCGCTGCAAAAGTGTATAATTTTGCCGAGCCCGAACTATTGTCCTGAGCCAAACCGGCATTTTTTGACTTTTCTTCATCCAATTTTACTGTGCAGGATCACATATTGAGTAAAATTTTATAATTAGGGAATTTGAAATTTAAGAAATGGAATAAAAGGAAAAAAAACGAAAAGAAAAAAACTGAGATTTAGAATCCCAAGGAATTAAAATTAATATACCGAATTTCAGAACCTGAAATAGAAAATGGAAAATAGAAATCCAAAAGAAAGTACCTAGTACCTACTAGTCATAGATATTTTGTTTTTGTGGGTTTAAAAAAAGGAAGAATGATAAAAATATAATTATATTAGAAAAAAAACCGAAAAAAAAACACACGAGAAAATCAAGGAAAGGAAGCTTCTTCGAAGGCATGAAATTCTTTAATTAATTAATTAATTGATTGATTGATTAATTAATTCTGGTGCTTCTTTGAGAAGTTTCTAGAAGCTTCCGCAGCTCCCTCTTCGTTGCCGTTGCCCTTCACCCTTCGTGCTCGCATCGCTTTGCTCTTCCCGTCTTCGTATCCGTAGGTGCTTTCCTTCGCAATCGTCTGCACCCCTCACAGGATCGGACACATCTGCATCGATGCGGCTGCGCATGCCGCTGTAGTTCTGAATCCGTCAGGAGCGAAAAGTGCGGAAAGAGACGATCCAACTTCTGGGGTATTGTTTGTTGGTTTTTTTTGGTGGATTTTCGGCCGGTTGTTCGTTGTTGGGGTTTAGATCAGTGGGGGTGGTTGGGGTTTCTGGCTTTTCTTCTGTTGCAATGAACCGTGAATGAGAACAAAAGGAAGAGAGAATAGAAGAGGAAGAAGAAGAAGAGGAAATTGATAAGGGAGTTTGGAGTCGGGATTGGCGTTTATTCCTTGAGCGCCTGAATGGTTTGTGGAGAGATGGATCTTATGTTTGGTATTGGGGTTTTGAGAGGCGTTTCAATGTGATTACTGGGCTTCACAGCTGTTAGCTTTGCTTGCAGCTGCTGCCTTTTTTGTATGTTTAGAGATGTACATTGTGTTGTAACATTTGTTGTATCATATTTCCGGTGTGAGGGTTTGCGGCGGTGCAAGAAGAAGAAGAAGAAGTGTTGGTATGAGTTCTGTTTGTCGCATTTTATGAATTTCTACTCGTTGGTGGAAACACTTGTGTCCGTGAGAGATCGGTAGTTTTGTCACTACAGCTCGTTGTCTATTTGCTGCCAAGAGGACATGGAGCGTCTCTCTGAAGTTCGGGCGTGCGGCTAGAAAATGCGTTGAAGTTGAAGAAGGATTCCGATTCCGGTTTTTCTTGGCGAGATCGGAGGGTTGTAGCATGAGAGATCTTTGGGAGGCGGCAGAAGCAGATTGCGGTTCTGTTTTTGAAGAGAACAAGCTTTCGCATAGTGTATACAGTTGTTGCAACGACAATGGCGGCTGCAGGGCTTGTGTTGATTCCTGCGGAGCCGGTTACATCTTTTCACGGCGGCCGTATGCCGGCAGTGGTGGAGGACATCCAGATCTATCTTGCAACTCTGGGCTCCAACAACAACAGTGTGATACCGATGAGAGTGCTGAGCTCCGATACAATCGCATCCGTGAAGATGCGCATTCAGGCGTACAAAGGATTCTACAAAAACCAACAAAGACTGGTGTACAGAGGCCGCGAGCTCACTCGGGATGACTGTTTTGTGAAGGACTATGGCGTGTGCAATGGTGAGGTTCTGCACCTCGTCTTGCGCCTGTCGGATCTCCTCGATGTCACTGTCAAGACTGCAGACGGCAGACATTTGTTCAAAGTTGAACGGACAAGAATTCTTCACCTCCTGGTGCGGAAAACTGCCAAGGTTACGTCACGAGCTTTACACAAGGAACTAGAGTTCTCGGTAGATGCAGATGCAGAATGGGTCGAGGAAGATCACGTCTCTGCAGTGCTCCCCCGTGCAACGACCTCCACTTTGTTGGCTCTGGTTTCTTCTGTGATTAGGGTTAACAGGAGTCATCACGTTTTGGACCCTGCTTGCGGGACTCTGTGGTATGAGGTTCCAGAGATTCTGGCAGATTTACTGACCCAAGCAAGAGCCGGTCTTCAAAGTGGACACTCACCCATCCTGTCAGCAGAAGGATCTGGAGGTGCCTATTTTTTGAAGTGCGAGTATGGCCTAAAGAATGTTGCCATCTTTAAGCCAGTTGACGAGGAGCCTCTAGCTGTGAATAATCCACGGGGCTTCTGCAACTCAGCAAGAGGTGAAGGCCTGAAGAAAGGTACCAGGATTGGTGAAGGTGCCTTCAGGGAAGTTGCTGCTTACATTCTGGATCACCCTGCAGAAGGACGACGACGGTTGAATTCAGAAAGGAACTTGCAAGGGTTTGCTGGTGTTCCTCCAACCATGATGGTGCACTGCTCTCACAAGGCCTTCCACTATCCCTTAGAGGAAAGTTGGAACTTTCCCAGGAAACCAAAGCTTGGCTCTTTGCAGCAGTTTGTGCCAGCATTCAGCAACTGTGAAGACATGGGTCCTGCTAACTTCCCTGTACAGGAGGTGCATAAGATTGCAGTCCTTGACATGCGACTTGCTAACACAGATCGGAATGGGAGTAACATCCTGGCTTGTCAAGATACTAACAACTCCATAGTGCTGGTCCCAATTGACCATGGATATTGCCTGCCGGAAAAGGTGAGAAACTGCACACATCAACATCCTGACCAACAGATCAAGCTTGTGTCTGTTATTGGCTTTATGTTGTGAAGATGGACTTGAAGGGATGCATTGCCCATTAGTTCCTTGGTGCTGAATGTCTTGGCTTTTCTGCATAATCCAAAATCATAACATAGCATTTCTGTTTCAAAGCTTAAATGCTGTGTAATGTTCTTCTTCATCTGATGTGGACTGCTGTCTGTGCAGTTTGAAGATTGTACCTTTGAGTGGCTCTACTGGCCTCAAGCACATGTTCCATTCAATGCATCCACTTTGGAATACATTGCATCACTTGATGTGGAGCAGGATATTGCACTCTTGAGGGAACATGGTTGGTCACTACGTTCTGCTTGTGCTCATGTGTTCCGCATCTCAACCATGCTGTTGAAGAAAGGTGCTGCAGCTGGTCTAACACCTTTTGCAGTTGGATCCATGATGTGCCGGAAAACATTTGACAAAAGGTCACCCATCGAGTTAATGCTTGAGGAAGCTGAGGAGAAGATGTTGCCTGGTTCAAATGAGCAATTTTTCATGACTGCTTTGGCTGAAGTCATGGACTCGCATATCAAGAAAGCTGAGTAACTGGGGATTGTACTTGTATGTGAATAGGTTGTACAGTGAATAGTTGTATTGATGGTGATGGCAGTAACCCTTTTTTCAAGAACCTTTTTAGCGTTTTCAATACCTCTGCTGTTGATGATTGTCGCATGTGCTTTGGACTCTGGACATTTCTTTGTTTTGCCTCCAGGTTATACATCTCAAGCCATCATCAACAGATTTTGGACAGATCCTTCATTGTTTCTCATATTCCTTCTCACTTTCTAGCTAGTTGTCTAACAAACTAGAACTTGGATTTACCGGGTGGATAGTTGTAAAAAAACTGTTGTGAGACATCAATATATGAAGACTCTTATTATGTAAATTATACTCCGTCAGTGAGTTCTGATTGAAGGCAAGTACCACAGTTCTCTTGGCTACCAATTGATGGACTTCGAAATTGAAAGCAAATGGAATTAGAGGATACATTTGTCTGGTTTCCAGACATGTGCAATTTTGTAAAGGTTTCTCAGCTGTGTGTTCTGATGATTAAATCCTTTATGTTCAAATCTGCTGTGTTAAACATAGTGTATATATATGGTAGTGTTAAATGAAGGAAAGATGTCTATCTTGGCTATGTATGTGCAGGTTAAAGTATGGCTAGTTGTCAAAATGTGAGAAATACTGTTGCTGCACATTCTAGAGCTTTTTTTAAACTGTGCAGAATACAAATGATACTTGTTGACTCATTAACTCAGGTGCATGAATTGGAACTTGATGCAAGCAGACCTAAACTATTTGCTATGAGACTTTGGAGTTGAAGCTTCCCTGAAAAGTGTGGGAATCTCGGCAGTTTTGTGATTGTGGGCTGTTTTCAAGATGCCAGAGCTTCACAAAGCCTTTCTATTGAGTTCTTATGTCTATGAACTGTGTTTGTTACCATTTATAAATCAATTTTGCATCCAGATCCATGTTTGATTTTGTCTTCAAGATGACTTCAACTGTGTTCCGAACAAGTGTAGTGTGAGACGCCTACAATTTACCAAGAACAAAGCTGCCAAGTGTTCCATTGCTGCAACAATATCTGTACAAAAGAGACAATTGCCATTGAGGTATGGGAACCCAACATTCTTTTTCTGTTGATTTGAAGTTTACAACAAATGCAACAATTCACTTTTGAACAGTGCAGATACAAACATAAAATATGCAAGTTCTTTGTCAATTTTGTGTCTCTTTGAAGAGTTGAAGGGTACTAAATATTGCATCCTCCATTTTTTCCTCAGATGAAAACATTTTTTGGATGGGTGCAGGTGAGAACATGAAAGAAAATAAGAAGAACACGGAAGCCTTATATGGCATTTAGAGACACTATAACATAAAGCAATTGTTACCCTAATTTGTAATGCTTTCTAAAACAATATGATCTTACTTGCAAACTTGCAAGAATAGTTCATTTGTGACATATTGGTGACCTTTGCGAAAAAAATCATGTTCAAAACATGTTCCTTGAAAAATTCTCTTCCAACCCTAGAGGTTCACATTTCACAACAAACTTGGAGAGCACTTGTCATTGTGTTCAAATTTGAACCCTCATCTTTTAACATATGCTTATTATAATCATTACAATAATTATTTTTAACTCCATTATAATTTTTCCAAATTTTTTTAATTCAGATTTTAATTTATAAATTACAGATTGTGAATAATTATGTTCAATTAGAAAATAATTATGAAATTACTATAATTAATTATTATCTGAAATAATTATAATTATTTTAAAGTAATGTAACATTAATTACAGTAATTGATTTATTTTATTGTAAGAATATAAATTATATGATATAAAAACTTATGTTGTAACAATAACTATTTGGTGTAACTTATAATTAATAAATATAATCATTTATAATTATTCATAAAAGTGATATATTATGAACAAGTAGTTTCGAGAAATAAATATTTTAGTTTATTAGAAGTACTTTTTTTCTTTCAAATTTGTGATCTCAAAATTTTGGCAATTTTTTTGGTGTTTATATTTTTCCTTGATTTTGCACATTTTTTCCATTTTTTCCAACAAAAATTGCAAAGTGAGGAAAATTCAAAACCAAAAAAAAAATGTTGGTGGGGGGGGGAGGATTAATCCAACTATTTAATGCAAAAATTTCACCAAACTATGTTGTTTTTATTTATATAAAGGAAATGAAGGTAAAATATATTCTTACACCATTAAAATAATATTAATATTGTTTGATTTTTTTTTCAAAGTTGTGTAATTAATCATTTATCTTAATGTATGATTCATGTTGTTAAACAAATATGGTATTGAGATATAATGGCTATATTGACTTTTTATTTTATTTTATTTTTGTTTCGTGGCCAAATTTTGCCAATTTAAAGGGGCAACAATATCAATATAAAAAAAAATCAACTCTATCAATTTAAAAATATATATCATCAATTTTTTACAATAAATTATGGTAGGTAACCATAATGTTGAAGGATTTAAACAAGTTTCTAATTCCACAACTTGTCTATAACCAAATGTGGTTAAATCTTCTTATAGATGATTGCCATTTTAACAACATTGCAAAAATAACCTTTAAACGTAATCATATTGGAAAAATAATTTTTTTGAAATTCTTCAAAAAATGGACATATTTTACATAATGGAAATAACATTGTTAAAGATGAATGAATGTATATTTGAATTCACATTGAGTTTATATAGATTGTAGGTCAATTGAAACAAAAAGACATTTTTTAATTTATTCATGTGACATGTTATTTTAAGTTTTTAAAAAGCTTTTATATTTAATATTCTATATGTACACATTATTGAATAAGCTTCAAGATTGTGTTTTCATTTGTAATATTTGAGTAAATTTTGAAAAAAAAAAGTATGTTAAAATTTGAATTTTTTAAACAATTCCATGCCAAACATAATAAAAAATAAAATCTTCTTTGTTAATAAGGTTTTGAAGTGGTTTGGTGATTAAAACCTTGGTGTGCTTCCACGAGGTCTTGAATTCAAACCTTGATGAATGTGTACATCAATGTATCATGTATAAATGTAATATATGCACTTGTGTATAATGGTGGATGGCATCAAAAAAAAAATTGTTGAAAATTTTATTTAAAATTTTTATTTTTTTCATGTCACATAATTTTTTCACAAAATGTCGTGAAAGGAATTAAATCCATGACTCCACAATTTGAGAAAAAGAAATTATATGATAATGTGGTTATTTACTCCACTTCATATTAAATTGGGACCATATATATCCATGTCATAATTTTAAAATTAAAAAATATTTAATGAAACATGTGATGATTGAACATGACTAAAAAATATTTCACTAAAAAATCGTAATAAACTAGTATTTTTTTACCAAAACCATACAAGTTGCATATTAATCAATTTTGCTTCATTGCACTAAAAATCTAATAAAATTGAATAGTTAAAAAAGATAAGATTTCTTCTTGTGTAAAGTCCATTTCAAAAATATAGGTTATAAAGTATTCACGGCGAGGCATGCTAATCATTTTCATCCCTTTGAGGATTTCAACAAGTCATTCGATAATGTTTGAACCAATCTTCATTACTAGTAGACCAAGAAGGGAATACCATATGGGTGGTACAAATGGTTCTTTTGAGCATTGCATATTATTGTATACCAAAAGGAAGAAGACATCAGCATAAAACATCTTGAAATTGCACCTATGGGCTTGAAACTATAACAAATATACAATTTTTTATTCATTGATTCTTAAGGTTTTGTTTTGTCTCTACCTTTTAATGTTTACAATTGTTTTTGTCAAAAGTGATGACATTCCTATGTCTGCAACATATTTTAGATTGTTACAAAGTGTCACAAAATTGGCATATATTTGATAGGACAATCTAATATGGTAATACTTTTGGCCATGTTTTAAATTTTGAAGAGTTCATGTGCACTAGAACATGGGATTAGTTGAATTTGCTACAAGATTTGCAAGAAGTTCTTTGATAACATTTTGTCAATGAATGATGAAAGGTAATAGGTTTCAAGTGCTGCATTGGAAATCATCAATACAATGGGCAATGCCATCCAATTTCACTAGGTCCTTCCCAAATTAGCACATTGATTACATAAGTTGTGTGTAGATTGTGATGTTTGTGTAGCTTTTAATGATGACAACCCATTTTTTCACAAGTCTAATGTTTTTAACTAATGTTCATCTACTTGGGTATACAACATTCAGAAGTCACAAAACATCTACTAGTCACCCTTGTGTGTTTTTTGGCCATTTTTTATATCAATTATAAATATTAGAAGGTTATAATACATAATGTTTGGGTCTTACCATCCATGCACAAAGATATCCAATGTGGCCTTGAAAAGAGAATGATTGTACAATCATGGTTATATTTATAATTTTCTTTGATATTTTTACAATTCAAAGGTATTTAGTTTGGAAGGTATCAAAATCTATACCCATTTATAAATGTGAAACTTGCTAAATTTTTATACATCCATTCAAAAAATTGTGATGAGTGAAAAATGTAACTAGTGGGTAATGAATTTAACCCATTTCAAGTGAATGATTCAATTCATGTGTAAATGTTGATAATTTAACAAATGTGAAAATTTTCATTAAGTCGTTCAAGTATAAATGTTAGGCACTAAGTTGTTATGTGTGTTTCAATTTATACAATTAAATGCACTATGCAACATTTGAATAATAATTTCAATAAATTTAAAGTGAATGATTCAACTCATGTGAAAATGTTGATAATTCAAAAAATATGAAAAAAATTACTAAACCATTCAAATATAATAACAAAACATTGAATTGCATGTGTTTCAATATATTTTAATAAGTGCAAGATGCAACTTGTGAGTAATAATTTTAACATATTGAACGTGAATGGTTTAAGTCATGTACACATGTTGATAATTGAAGAGATGTGGAAAAAAATCATTATTTTATTCCAATATATGAGTGAGGTCTTAAATTGTTACATGTGTTTGAATAAATTATGGTAAGTCTAAAATGCAACTCATGAATAATGATTTGAACATGTTAAAATTTGATGGTTCAATTCAAGTACCATGTTGATAATTAAAGAAATGTAAAACAAATCACTAATATATTATAATGCATTATGTAAATAAAATAAAAAGTTACCTCAATTTTCACATCATCAATTATACCCATAAGTGAATAACATTGTGAATGTAACAATTATGAATAAAATTGACCATTAATCAATGCAACAAGTCATTTCCAAACTTAAGATGGTCAAATGTAGTTGAAATGTAATCAAATTGGACAGTAGTCACAATGTGTGGGGGTGGAAAAATACATGATTTTTTTTCATGTCACAAACTGGTTACAAAACACAACAAATCAAAAATTGAATATGGTTTTTAAGAACTCGAAATGGCTAATTGTCAAGGTATGTTTGGGGAATTATGCATGAAATAATGAATACCTCATTAATAGGTCTCAATAATGTTGACTTGTATCAATGAATCCATCGATAGTTTCAAAATGGGCAACTTTCACATTTCATTCATCAATGCAAAAATCTACACACTTGGCACAATCTGGAGGAGACGTTATTAAATATGTAGACGTTCATTGCATAGTAGATGACCACCTTCTTTTCCAAAAGAGGTTGCTTAAACTCCTCGCGTTGGGTTGTCTTCATAGACACCATTGAAAGAGTTTGTCGACCATGCCAAGAAGAAAGATTCTTGATAAATTTGCCAACCTTCCAAGTTTTTAATCTCACTTTCTAAGTTTTTGATCTCACCTTCCAAGCATGCATACATCTTTGAAGAACAACTATGTGTGACTAGAGATCTTCACCACCATTAGTAGCCATATATGGGTCCACACAAGGCAAAAGTGTGTAATGAAATTCATTGAACTCAAAGCTTATGACATAGGTTCCTTGAAAGCTACAAAATCTTTGATCTTGAAATCATGCACATTACAATGATTTACTCATAAAAACAACTTGGAATGACAAGAGTAAAACAAATATGGTGCATCATATATGAGTGACGCTAAAAAAAATTAAAATCTATCACATCATTTGTGAATGATGCCAAAGAAAAAATATATATTGGCGCATCATGTGTGAGTGATGCTAAGAAAAAATAAAAAACAACACAAACATACAAAGAGAGGCACATGCAAAAGATGTAGGAAAAAAAAAGAGAAATTGAAGGTGCTCGTTTAACAACAAGCGTAAAAAAATGGTGTTTTATTATTAAAAGTGCACTAATCAAAAAAATTTACCATGAATTTTTTCTTCATGTGTTAATTATGTGGCCATTTACTTGAGGTGTACGTTAAGTATGTTGCACTCGCCTCAATTTCTTTTTGTGTGAAACTTCAAATATTTTTGTTGCAAATTCAATATCACCAAAAATTGAAAAAAAAATCATTTAAATTTTATTATGAAAAAAACCAAACTTCTATACATAGTTGAATTACTTACCCAAAATTTGAAGGATATCAATTTTTTTAGAGGATTTTTTGATCATTATATTTTTGCATGGTGAAATATTTGAGTTTCCATAATTCTTCTTTTGCCTTAAAATATTTTTTTTGTGTAATTGGTAAGGCCATAGTGTGACACACGCCTTGTTAGGCAATGGAATTTTTGTTTTGGTTGTACGAGAAGTTTTGGAATATGTAGGTGCATTCTTTTGGGGGCTTTTAGGCTTGGGTTTGCCCACCCAAATAAACTTGACAAATAAAAAGGCCTTTAAATAACTAAAAAAGATAGCAATTTTTTTTTTTTCCTTTTACAAGTTGAGGGCATAATTATTGTTTTTGAACTTATGGTTAATAACTTATTCGATGTTCACTTACCAAAATGCCATCATGAAATGCAAATAAAGATCTAGGGAAACATTTATCACCTACTTACTTTTAATATTTTTTAAGGCATTATATTTCTAGTGATATTTATAGCAAACATAAGGTTTTTGGGTTGCAACATAAGGTCATTATTATTGGAAAGGTTTCTTTCTTTTAAAAATTCATACTTTAGAATCTAAAAGATGGTAAGTGATTTAGTAAATTTTTATTTCATGTTCCATCTGTAGTGATTTAAAATTAAAAGCCTATAATAATGGTTATATTTATTTAAACATAATATTAAAGCATTATCAATTTTCAACACTTCCACCTCCCACAAATGTGTTTTTTGACAAATTTAACAATTTAGCCAAAGTGGCAATCATGTGTAGGAAAATGAAAAAAATGGCAATTATCATTAATAGAAGTTAGTGAAATGTGACTTAAACTAAACATAAAACACAAATCTTGAATTATCTTTTTATGTTTTTTGGCTACTTACTAGAAAACCAAACATAACAAATAAACAATTTTGGCCACAAAAACCTTTAAAATTTTAATCTTTTTTGCACTTTTGGCTACATATATACCTTTCAAATAAAATAAAATAAAATATTTTGAAAATTAAATATTTTTATTTTTATTTTTATTTTATTTTATTTTTTATGGATCTTAGTTTGATGTAAAATGACCTTCCCAATTTTGTAATGTCTTCAAAATTTGAAATTTTCTTTAGGAAAAAGCAAGGAACATTTTTTTCCCATAAGGACCTTCCACTTTCGTAACATTCCTAGATTGTGAAAGTTTTTTATGTAGGCTAAGGAACATTTTTTAGGTTCTTTCATGGTTTGAGACCTTGGGGGAGAGGGTGAACCCAAAAAATGTTCCTTACTCATAGTTGCCCATGCAACTTGAGGTCATGTACAATGATGAAAACTTCAAAAAATCAACCTTTTGATAGGATAAGTTTTTAATGTAGATCCTTTTAATGATTTTGGTCCCTCCCCTTGGCCTATTGGTTGTGGGACAAGTGTCCAAATTCTTGAAAGGGGTTTACACTTAGACCCTTCACCTACATAAAGAAACTATTGTGCACTCCCATATCCCAACACTCTTGACAAAACGCCATATTTTTTTTCTTGATTTTTTAAAATAACAGTTTTTAAAAGTAGGATCGATGCTTACAAACTATAAGGCCATGTTGGTTAGTTAGCATGATATTAGGATTTTGTAAGTGTCCTAAACAAGGCTACAATGATGATGAAACCTTGCCAAACTTTATTAAATGAAAACATGCAACAAAGGGGGAGAAAAAGGAACAAGAGGAAAGGACCCAAGTCTTGGAACATAAACAAAACCCAAAAAAAAGGGCAAACCACCAAGAGGAAAGGGGAACAAATCATATTCCCAATCCTCCCCCACTCACAAGAAACATCAAAAGGTTATGCTTGAAAAACTTGACAAAGATACACATTATTGTGGGAGTTTTTTAAATGTGTGTATTTGATAATATAGATGTTTCTTACTATGTTGAAATGCCCATTTGTGACCAATGATACACCTTCATTAAACAACAATTTAAAGGTGAACTTAATTTTGTTTTTTAAACCACAAAAATGGTAGTTCTCCGTCTTTGATGTGGCATGTAAATGAAAATTCCTTGTTATGTAACAACCTTGGAGGAGAGGATCCTTAGTGCTATTTGAAGGCGTTTTATCAAGTGCAATTTTTTTGGCTAGACAATTTCGTGTAAGATCCCTAGTCAAGTGGGATTACAATGTAAGAACCCTAGATGCATGGAAATTACCATAGTACCTTATTTGGTTTGGCATCATGATGTTTAATAAATAAAAATTTGTCATGAACATTCGACATTCTGAGTATTATTTTTTTTACAATTACCTATTTCTTTTATTTTCTTGAAATTGTATGTGTAATTAAACATATATGTTTGCATAAGTAGGTCTTGCAATCTAATACAATTATTATTTTCGTCCTTTCTTTAATGTTTTGTTGTATTTTCCAAAGTTTAGGCATAAGAAGTGAAGTATTTTTGAAAACTTTCAACATTACAAAAAGTAATTAATTAATGCCTAATCAACCTAGGTACTATGATAATCATAAACATTGTGTTTATACCTCAATTGTTAACATCAAGGGAAGTCTTCTAGTCAAGGCATTTCACCTTCAGATCCAAGGCCAAACATAAGTACAAAAGACAACAATAAGTTCAACCATCAAAAGTGATAGTTCAATGTTGCAAATGAGGAAGGAGTTTGTAGGGTTAGAATTGAAGAGGTAGTAAACCTGACATTACTAATATTTTTTAGGAAGATTGTATTGTTTGCAATGTAATTGGCACTTGTCACCTAAATACTTTTCAAGACCAAGATTGGAAATAGGGGGACTTCCCATAACACAAACATAAAAACCATCTTGCCTTCTACAAAATAACATACAAATGACATTTTTCATTATCCCACTGTTGTTTCAAGGTCATGCCAACGTACAATTATGATTGGGGTACACAAAAGGAATGTCTCACCCCAAAATTACTTTCAAAACACTACTTTGAATCACTATTATATTTTTGAAATGATTTATTTGGTTTTTTTCATTATATACTCACATACTTTTTGATTAAAATGGTGGTGATTTTATATGATTTGGATGATTAAAACATGTTCTTAAATGTCCTGAAACTCATGTTTTCATGATTCATCATAGATGGTTCAAGAATTGTGTCCCATTATGTAGTTGTATTGAAAAAGATTCAACGAGACTAGCAATTTGATTAGACATGTGAAACATGTAATGAAGGAAAAAAATATAATTACAACTAATGAATTTATTGAATTGTATAGTGAGCTAGTGGTTGTCCACCTTCCTATCATTGAAAAACAAAGGTATGTTTATATCCTTTACATGTTTGGGATTATCTTTATTAAAAAATAGACATGTGCACATATTAGAAATTTTTTCTTTCTCCATCATTATTTTTCTCAAGTTGTTGATTAAGAGGTATGTGTTTAACCATGATATTCAGAGTTTCTTGACTATTGTTCCCACATGTGTATTTTTCAATGTTTTATTTGTGAAATTTATCATTTGACTTATGTGGGAGCCATGAATAGACACAAGAATTTGGGAATCGTTAGTAAAATCTTGCATGATATCCAATATCTTTACTGGGATGGTTGATGTATTAGCAAATGTTTCTTATAATTAAGAAAGGTGGTTTGTGCAATATCGGCTGCTAAATATGGGAAGGAATTTGTGGCAACAATTATAAAAATGTGACCTAATTGTGGGGTGAGCCAAAATGTAAGCACATTCACACCATTTGTTCAATTGATTTGAATCTTCATTATAACATTTATTAATTGAAAGCCTAAAAATACATATCCTCCTTTCATTGTTTAGCATGTTTTGCTTGAACCTTGCTTTTGGATTCAGGACATAGAACAAATGGGTGTCATGGTTCTTGTTGTGGTACCTCAATCATGAATGCATTTGCCAAACATTTTCATTTTGATAGAACCCAATTATTTGCATTGACAAACTCCAACAATTTGTGTTTTTTTAACAAGTATGTCAACTCCTAGATTTTTCTCAAACTTGTGTACCTATGTAGCATAAGTTCAAGTTCACCAACAAAAATATCTAGTTTTTATTTAAGTTCCTAGAAAAATCATAATTTAATTAAAATAATGAATGTTATGACCATAACTACATGGATTTTACAAATTATAATAATAAATTAATTATTCAAGTATTGTAATTCTAACTTACAAATAAATTAAGTAATTACAATGATTTTATGGCATTATAAAATTATTATTATTATAGAATTTTATGTTTTTATATTAACAATTTACTGTAAATAAGTAAATAATGAATAATACATAAAATTATTTTAATGTATCTTTGTTTTTAAATACAATAATTACAATAACTTTGCTCATTATTTTAAAATTATTATAAAATTCTGAAATAAAATCTTAATTATAAAACATAATTTCTCAATTAGGATACAAAATCTAATTATTGTTATTAAAACATAAGTGTTGTAAATACAATAGTTATTTTTTATGATTGGGAATTATCATTTTAATAAATGTGAAATTTCTATGTTGTAGTATTATTTATTCATTTTATATAAGCAGTAATAAATAATAAGTAAAATATTTATTATAATTATTTAAAATTCGCAGTAAAATTATTCTACAATTCTATGATGTAATAAAAATTATATATTGTAAGTACATAATTAAATATTATAGTATGCTAAAATGTAATTTTTACAATTATAAAAATTAAATTAATTCATATAATTATAGTGGCAATATTTTATTTTTTAAATATTGAAAATTAAAATTATGAACAATTACGCTGAATTATAAACTATGTGTGTATTATAATTAATTTATAAATAATATATTATTATTATTATTTTATAATAATTATATAATAATCACAATAATTTTATTGTTATTAAAAATAGAAAATATTTAGTATAATAGTCTATGTTGGAATATTTTTAAATATTTTAAAATTTAAATAATTTAATGTAATGAAATTAATATAATTACAATAATCCTATCAATGACTTTAATTACAATAAAAATATTATGAATATTAAGTTTACTCATAAATCAAATAATTATTATAATTGATGTATATAAACATATGTTGACTGTGGCTAAACACCACTTTGCTTGTGACTAATGGGACTTTAGATGGTTATTCTTGGATGGTAAATCCAACTCATATATAAATGTAAAGCAATTTAGTCACAGATTAATCATGAACTAATCATAAGTGACTTGGTTGATTTTAGCATGATATCACACTAATCACAAAGGGCAAAACTTTTGTTGCAAAAACCAAATAGTCACATGTAGTTGTAAATGCATTGGTCACATATTGGGCCTTTTCTTCTAGTGCAAACATATCATGGAGCATAAGTTTTTGGTGGAATTAGATGGTTCCCCATAATAAAGCAAACATCATAATTTTGATGGATTTTTGGAATGGTTTGAATATAAAATTTCAAATGTAGTTACAAACTTATTGCAATGTGAAGTCATTTATCCATAAACCCAAATCTAAACTTAAAAATTTAGGCTTCAAAAATTTGAAGAAAACACTAAAACTTTTCACCCAAATTGGAAACCGTGGTGTTTTATGGGTTCCAAGCATGACAAATGTGCTCCCATTGTCGGGTGGAAATAATCAAGGTGGTTATGGTGTGGTGCAAATGCAAATTGAAAGGTTTTATCACATCCCAGGTACCATTAAATTAACATGGAAGACTCTCAAGACGGATGATAAGCATGCATTACAAGAAATCCATGGTTTAATTTATTGAAAAACTAGATAAAAAATTAGTCATTTTGACATTTGGTCAATTTCACCACTTAGTCGTATTGGACAAGTCAATTTGAACATGTCCAACTTGATTAGTGGTTTCTTTTATTGACCATAATATGGTCTTTACTTATAATAACATTTGAATTTCAATTTTTTAATAAGTAAGTAAATAATAATGTTGTGCGTGTAAATGGTTTAGGTTTTATATTTTGTGTTAATGTAAATGTAAAAATATTCATATTTGTATAGTTTCACGTGGTTCGATAAAATTATATATATATAATATGATTTTACATGGCTATGTAAAACAATGTAAATATATAATATTTTAAAAATGAATTTTATTTGAAGAGAGGAAATTTCATCATGTTTTTGAATATAAGTCAACTAAATGGCCCATTGCAATAAAAACCATCAAATATACACCCACAACTAATTCATATGACTTTGCAAGAAGGTCTGATCATTAAAAATATATAATAAAATTACCTATAAAGTAATGAAAACAACATTAAAGCCTTAAGTTTGATCATAAGTAGAGTGATTCAAAAAAATAAAAATATTAGCATTCAAGGGTGGGGGGACCTTAATTTTTGTGGTGAACTAAATTTCATTCTATTTTTCCTTTTTCTATAATGCCTCCATTGTTGGTGCATATATTTTCACTGCTCTTACTTATAAAGCTACTATGATTATTCTTGAACCTTGTGCATGAAATGATAGTTTTCAATATTCATTCCCACATTTAATATATTTTCCTTACTTTACAGATACCCTTGAAAGAAGGGTTTGGGCGAAAGGAGGCCCTAAAACAAGGTGTCTTTACAAATAATTTTAGTATTTACACTTACATTTACACATTCCAAAACATTTACATGAGGTCGTGTGAGTCTATTTGATAAATATTTACACTAGCCTCATGTAAATGTAAATGTAAAAACCTATATATACACTACAACATGATAAATGTAAATGTAAAAAATTTGGATGTGTAAATCTAAATTATTTACACTTACACGAACAACACTGATAAATAGGTACCTAATTGATAAGTACACATGCCTACCTACCTATGTTTTTAAATGTGCATACCTACTTATGTAAAATATAGATAGGTATGTAGATAAATAGTGGGTAGGTAAATAATAAGTAGGTAAGTAGGCAAGTAGATAGATAAATAACTATGTAGGTAAATAAATAGGTAGATAGTTAAATGTTAAATCTATAGATAGATTGATAGATATATAGGTAAATAAGTAGGTAGGTAGGTAGATAAATAGGTAAATTTGGTATAAGTAGGTAGATAGTAGGTTGGTAAAATGTAGTCAAATAGATAATATGTAAGTAGGTAGGAAAGATGTAGGTAGGTATATGTTACACAACTAGTTAGGTAGGTAACCTAATAGGCATAACAAATAGTCTAACTAATTAAATTAATATGGCCAATTTGATTGAACATGGCTAGTTAGTATGGCCGATTTGACTAATCCATGGGCATTTTGATGGACCATTTAAAAAATTTGTCCCTCTTGATTAAAAGTATGATTTAAAACTTTGTCAAACTAGTCATTTTAGTAAAAATAACCAACAAAAAAAATCATGTGTCTTTTATGCTTCATGTTTTTAGTTAAAAGGAACATCTTTTTGGTCAATATAAACATTTTTATCAAGTTGAACCTTTTGAAAAGCCATGATTTGTTATAGTGAGGAATTGTGTAGGTAACATTTGATGGAAGTTTTGCCTTGTTCATGCGAACATCCAGGTGTCATCAAATTCTTCATCATCCACGCATAGACCATGGAGGCTTACCTATTGTGGTGGAATGGGGGCACTTTTCGAAAATGTTAAATTACAACATGAAGTATTCCCTCATTATGGATAATCAAATTTTGTTACAATGAAGGGGGCTGAATATGAAAAGGCAAACATGATTTGTTGCCTTTAAGTAAAATTGTGTGAAGTTAGCATGGGCATTCATAAACACTATGAATGTAGTACAAAATTTTCAAATTCTACACAACCACTTGTCCAAGAATAACATTATGTTACATTTTTTGCTAAACAAACTAAATGTTATGTACATAGGCATTTACAATTAAAGTGAAGTTAAGCACTTGCAAGAGGTGACACCATCATTATATGGGTTTGCCAAGGAATAAGATGCCACCAATGCAAGGAAAGTATGTTGGCGGGTGATCCTAGAATTGTTTTTTGTTTACAATGAAATAAAAATTATAAATTCCCCTCCATAAATGGTTAAGCAACACCAAACAATTTTGAGGTTTAAACCATATTAGGTGGGCAAGCCAATAAATGTTATATGGGGTGAAGATTGGGATGCAAAATATTTTGTGGACAATTTAACCAAGATGTCATTTGGGAAAATGATCCATGACATGTATGAATCAAATATAGAGGCATGAAGAACTGTTCAACATGTCGTGTGCACATTAATGGGGCATCCATACAATTGGACTTCACTTGATGAATGTTATCAAAGGTAACCATAAATAAATTGTAATTGTTGCATATGAAATTCGTTGTAATTTGCGTGATCTTTCAAAAATGACATGTTTGGACTTGCGAATTTTATAAAACCCAATTTTGTCAAGGCATCATGTTGTCATGTGGAATCGTATTTGAATCATGTGAATTTATCTTTTTTACACATTTGAAATTTTTGGATCTATGTTTTATAACGATGATATTTTTCTTGTAAACCTAAGATACAATGATCATTTAAAATCTTATAAAAATATTACCTATTTGTCACTTATATTTTTGAATTATGGATTATTGGACTTTCCATTGATTATGTGCATCAATAAATGTTTTCATATAATTGATAGACATCAAGTAATGAAAAGAATCAGTAAAAATTCATTTGAAACAATTTTTTAAAAACAAATATAAGCCATTCATTCATTTGTTTTGATTTGCATTTTTTTTTTCAATTGTGGGGACTTATATTGTACCCAAATTACATTATACATTTTTTTTGTTGAATTTTTTTTTGAAAATGATTAAAAAAAAATCTCCAATGGTTTTGGACCTTTTTTTTTTTTGAAACATTAAAAAAACACTAGATGAAAACACTTGAACAACCCTTATTGTCCATCACCAAAAGGGCCATTGTCCGATGACTAATCACATTGGCAACTAAAAAGAATGGTGACCCAAAATGATTGTTGTTGATGGAAAAATTAGCGATTAAAAAATTCAACAATAAAAAATGTGGTGACCAAAAAATTAGGGATTGAAAACGTGGTAATCAAAAGTTGGTGCCAAAAATGTGAAAGTTGGCAACCGAAAATGTGTGGTGATTGAAGTTTTGGTGATAAAAAATTTAGCAAATAAATTCTTATGGCAATCAAAATTTTGGCAACTTAATTCTTATGGCGACTAAAAGACAATTTAGTTGTCACAACGTTTATGACAACCGAAATGGGTCCAATTTTGATTGTTTATAAGCTTGCCCCAGGTAGCCCATGATGGCCTATGACCTAGGTTGACCCTATATTGACATGACGCAAGGTTATGTCTATGTCTAGATACATCCATTGTGTCATGATAAATGCATAGATGCAATGACAACCTTGTTTCACAATGTACATCAACATTTTCTACCTTTGGTTTGTTGCATCAATCATGTGATACTCCCCACCCATTAATGTCCCCTCCCGCCCCTCCCCCCCCCCTGTTTTTTTTTTCTCATCCTTTTGTTTTTGGTTTCACATGTGGTTGTTTTTATGTAGTAAGGGCATGATTAGTTGTCATTAGTTAGCACATTCCATTCGAAAACAATTGTTAACTATAAAGGTTATGATGCCTTCAACATTATTGAGTTCCCCCTTTCTTTCGCTTGAACATGGATTGCATTTGTTGATATCATTGATGCCTTCCATTTAGGTTCCCGATGCTTTCATTCATACCACCATATTCCATATCCTTTTCGTGTTAATGTGTAGCATGCCTTGCATATCCTTTTTGTTTGTATGGCCATTGACCCATTCAACATTGAAACTTGACATGCATTTTTATTCTTCCTTTTTTGGTGTTTATCTTTTCTTTCATGGGGTGATGAAAAAGACCATTAAAAGATTCGTGCCCACTTTTGTTGACACATAATAGGCGATTGGGAGACTTTGTAGGAGGAGCAGATGATTAGAGCCCATGTTCTAACTTCTCTGAGATATTTGAAAATAACTCCAGATCTTTCTCCACCTCCATCAACATGATTACATTATGCATGGGCTTTTGCACATGTAAGGGAATATGTTCAAGCAATGCATGCATTAGTTCTAAGCATTTTAGTGCATACAACATTACTTTGAATTCAATTTGTGTACCATAGCTACATTGGAAAATTTATTGGGTGTGAGATCTTTCGACAATACAATGGGTCATTTGGCTCATTGTCAGGTCATTTTACATGCCTTTTCAAGGGGGCTTGGCCTTCCTTTAGTGCTTCAACTTACTACCTTTGCTTTCTTGGGATGTTGGGTTTTAATCATTCCTACATTGGTCATTTGTTTCCAGCAAGATGATCACCTTATTATTCTTGATGTGATGACACATGTTGAAATTGACAACTTTCCCTTCTACTTGACATTTTGAAAGTCTTGTGGTATAGTCGTATTTTCACTTATAGGTTTTTTGGACGAACTGCTTACACAAGTAAGAGTTTGCCACATTTTTAATAGATGTTCCTTCGAGCCTACATGAACATGCTTTTGATCTTATGCAGGTCCGATTGTAGGCGCTTGGTTATTAGCCCGTCCTACCATACTTGCATTTAATTTATTTACAATTCACCTCATTACAACATTACGTACTCACTTTGGTTTGTCACATCCTACTATTACATATCTTTCACATTGTTTTTATGGATATACATTGATGGTTTAAGTATCCATTTGTTTCGATGCATGTGCGAAGTGAGTGCACCGCAACTCACAATATTATTCGAGATACCATCATAACTATTATATTCGAAAGTGGAACGCACATAGAGAGAAAAGTTTCCCACCTTTTTCCTTGCTACATTCAAGTACAAGTTGATATTATGGTCACTAGAGATGGTTTTTGAACCTTAGCATGTGTTGTTATAGGTGATTTGACCCACTTGGATATGGTACAATGTGCATGGTCCATAATAACACATGCAATGACAATTACCATTTAGGAGAAGACGAAATCATATGTAGAGTGCACATCAAGAAACAACTTCATTCCCCTTGCCAAAGATCCATGGTTGTTTTCATTCGCATTTCGATTCTTTTTTGACTTCTTGTGCTTAGGTTGCTATAGCTCATCATTAATGATCTTCTTTAATCCTTGCAATGCTTATTTTTTATGATTGGCAACATGTATGTGTCCATAGCCCTCTAGTGTGCGCAAGCCATAGGGATTCTTCAATGTGTTGCCACATTTGGAAAACATTCCTCATCCCTTTCACACATCATAGCTAATGTACTTCCATCACTAGCCGAGACATCGCACCTAATGTACCTCCATCACTAGCCAATTTGTGACATATGACACCTTTTGAGTTAATGGTCTTCTATTTTCTTAGTGCATTAGTGGTGTCCTTGTTATTATTTGCTTTTGTGACATGTGTTTTTGGGCTTTTATTTGGCTTGTACTTCTTGTGGATGGGTCCCCATCCCTGCCTTTTTGCTATACAGGGATTTTCTTCAACTTAGGGAAGCATGAAAGCAGGCTTCCATTTTGGAGAGTGAAGCATATTTAGGGCAAATCAAATGGCTCCTTCTGGAAGAATTTTTTTTTTATGGGCACACACCCTCACTAATTACCAATAGAAGCACAAAAATAAGTACTATTTTCAGCACAAAAAATCATAATTCTCTAATTTCAGAATATAAAAAACCTAAAAATTCAAATACCCACCAAAAACATATATACCCATCTCCAAAAAACCCCAGAAAAGATTGGCAGGGGATAATCATCAAGGTTTTTTTTTTTTTTTTTTTTTTTTTGGCCAAAAGGTTTTTTATCCCTAAAAAATTTTAGGAAAA
>Ga0116227_10005221_pt1 | contig 27598 bp, 13 predicted proteins | sample S1TSphgellanicum_FD_89693 | JGI IMG/M metagenome (GOLD analysis project Ga0116227, IMG submission 89693) | Host-associated microbial communities from peat moss isolated from Minnesota, USA - S1T2_Fb - Sphagnum magellanicum MG | ecosystem: Host-associated > Plants > Peat moss > Unclassified...
ATGGAATATTCACTAATAGCCATTAATAAAATAACCACCAATAGCCATTAATAAAATAACCACCAATAGCCATTAATAAAATAACCACCAATAGCCATTAATAAAATAACCACCAATAACCATTAATAAAATAACCACTAATAGCCATTAATAGAATAACCACCAATAGCCATTAATAGAATAGCCACTAATAGCCATTAATAGAATAGCCACTAATAGCCATTAATAGAATAGTCACTAATAGCCATTAATATAATAGTAATAGCCATTAATATAATAGCCACTAATAGCCATTAATAGAATAGCCACCAATAGCCATTAATAGAATAGCCACCAATAGCCATTAATAGAATAGCCACCAATAGCCATTAATAGAATAGCTACTAGTAGCCATCAATAGAATAACCACTAGTAGCCATGAATAGAATAGCCACTAATAGCCATTAATAGAATGGCCACTAGTAGCCATCAATAGAATAGCCACCAATAGCCATTAATATAATAACCATGAATAACCACCAATAGAATAACCACGAATAGCCACCAATAAAATAACTACTAATGACCATTAATAGAATAACTGCCAATAACTATTAATAAAATAACCACTAAAAAACATTAATAGCCACAAATAGAATAGGTACCAATAACCATTAATAACCACCAATTACACTAATAAAAAAACAACCAATGGCCATATATTATAATTGCTTAGGATTGCCAAAAATAATTTAAGGTGAAATAATTTATAATAAAAAAAAAACTTAAGGTGAAATAACTTTCAATAACCAAAAGTAATTTATAATAGCTACAAGTAGTCTGAATTGAAATAATTTACAATAGCCAAAAAAACATAGAATAGACAAAAAAAACTTACAATAGCCTAAGGTGAAATAAGTTAAAATATCCAAAAGTAATTTATAATAACTACAAATAGTCTAAATTGAAATAATCTATAATAGCCAAAAATAACATAAAATACCCCCCCAAAATTACAATAGCTGAAAATAACCTAAGGTGAAATAAGTTAAAATAACCAAAAATAACTTAATAACCAAAAAAATTGAGAATAACCGTAAATAATGTAGGGTGAAATAATTTCAATTAATGAAAAATAGTCATATATTAATTGAAAGTAGTTTAACATAGGTAGTATTATTATATTAACAAAAAATCCATTTATTAAACTTTTGTTTTTCAAAAGAATGATCATTGAAATGTTATTGAATAATGATATTCAACTTTTTTTTTGTTCAAATGATTTTAAACTTTCAAAAGGAAATAAATATAATTATGTACATTATTGAATTTTCTTAAAAAGTAAACTTGAATCATTTCATTTGAACAAAATCTCAATAAGATATGAATTTTCAAAATTTATGTTTCTTTAATGTTTAAAATGAAATATTTGATAAATAGAATGTAATGTAACATATTATCACAACAAATGGGGTGGTTTGATGGTAAGGATGTTTGCCCCCATTCCAAAGGTCAAGGGATCAAACCTCATGGGTGGTGTTGTGTGTGGTCAACAATGGTACGTTGACTGAATATTCTCCTATTGAATTCTTAGGCTAGGTGCTTAGGTTGATTATGTGGCCTACCTAGGTTAGGTTTTTAATCTAGCGTAAATAGTGACATGTCAATAAATAATAGGCTTTAAAAATCATGAAATTATCAATAATATTCTACATTAAATAATTAAATTTTAATTAATTTCCATACTGGTTAGTTAATTAAGTAGCAAGTGAATGGTTTGATAAATTTGTATTTCACTTAAGAATAACCTTGTTTCACTAGATACTAATGAAACAAATCATTGTTTATAGCAATTGGTCCTCGTTCACAAGGGGTTAAACAATTTCACTAGGTAAAATTGTCCAAATTCACTCAAAAATCTAGTGAAACCTAGAATGAAAGGACGCATTTCCTAGTAATGTGATTCCTTTTGTGTAGTCACATTGTACTATTTTTTTGGGTGGTCATTTAAAAACTTAAACCATGCCAAAACTACAAAAGATTTTCACAATGATTTTGCACATTATGGTAAAACATAACCCAAAAAAAAACATTTTATCTTTATATTATGGTGGCTTGGAGTATATTTGCATGAAAAAAATACATGTCACGACATGCTCAAAAATGTAATATATTCCAAAAATGATTGAAATGATTTTTAACTTTCATAAATTTTATAATAGTTATTTCACATGTCATTTCACATAATTTAAACCAAATTTGTGAACCACTTGAAAATTTTGATAATTTTCATGTCATAAATGGGTTTTTTAAGAATCCTAGTCATAAGTATGTGGTAAATTGACATTTTCACAAAAAAATCACTTGCAAATGGAATGTGACAAGTGTTTTGAGGTGGGTCTATTTTTATATTTTAAATATTTTAACTATTATTAATGAAATTAGATACCATAACAATTTGAAATGACAAAATGAGTTCTGTTATATCATGTACATATAAATATACCCATGGTTTTACATCATTAGATTTTCAAATAATATTAGATAACACTAGTTTTATGAAAATAAAAACCTTAAAACCAAAACATCAAAAATTAAACTCAAAATTGAATGGACTACATTTTGTGGAATTCATACAAAAATACCTTTAGTAGTAGATGGAAAAGTGTCCCAAAGGGGGTCACCATAGTGTGTTTTCACTCAAGACTTGTAGCCATTCTTTTAAACCAAACAATGCAAATTGTGGTCACCGTTAAGAATTCTTCAACATGAATGAAACAAAACCTAATGCTAATCAATTGGTGGATTTAAATGTTGGTGTTTGTGATGTATTCATTATGATGTAAGGCACCCCAACTCTATTCAAGACATTGACCAATGTCACACTCAATGAATTTGATGAGTTGGGTGCACATTATGGTGCCTATAATTATAACCAACATTAGATCTATGCTTAAGCCTTCCAATCTATTTGGGCAACCCTCCAAGTTGAGCCCAAGGCAATGCCTTTTTAATTTCATTTGTATTTCAAGCATGCCAATGCATCCATGCACGATTTGTTATGTGGAATTGGTCAAAAAACGATTTGTGCAATGATGCATTGTTCATTGCATCATGATATCCATAGGCTTATGCTCAAGTAAACAGTTACATTAGCTAATGAATTATAGGATATTCCAAGATGTATCAAGTTCATTATAGAACCTTGATTGAAATATGGAAGCCTTGGAACAACAAGGCACACAAAATTTAGTTCAACATGTGGAAAAAAAATGCAATGAACCACAATTGTTCTTGATCATTAAGGCCTTTTCACTTACAGTGGTCCTAGTTACCTTAGCTCCTTTCATGATGTGACAATCTTGTGTCAACTTGTGTTATATCGCTAATGGTGTAATCATTTTATTGACATGGATGATTATTTTGAATACTTGCTTAGAGACCCCAACTATATGGGGGAAGAAATTTTCATTATGAAACATGTTGGTAGGAAGGAGTTGGCTTTGAATGCAAACCAAAATGCCTTCAAAACATTTAACAAGATGAATGTCAATTACCGCGTGAAGGTGGAATGGGGCATTGGGGGGTTGAATGGGAAATGGAAATGCCTCATGAAACAATTCAATTCAACTAAACCAAATTCACACATATTTTCCAAGCCATTACTTTATTCACATGTTTTTTCCAATAAAAGCAGATGGATTTCACATATGAGGTGGTGAGTGAACATGAATTGAACAATTTAACATATTTCGGCTTAAACAAAGGTTTTGAAATGCATTTGAAGCAACATTTTTCAATTGTATTTAAAAAATTTATTTGCTAAAGACACCACTTGGTCTTTAGCAAATTTTAGGTTTGAAATATTTATTTCAATGTGTTTTCATTTGTAAGTTGGAATTTAGATGCTACCAAGGACATTTTATCTTTATTATGTGCTCCAAATTGAACTATAATTGTTGCAATACTTTTAAATTACACTACCACCACATTTTTTTTAAACATTAATTTTTCAAGATTAATTTTTTTTAAATTAAAACATAAATAACATTAAAACCAATACTAAACATAGGACTTGTGACGCACTACCCCACATTTAAATGTTGACTGAAGCACATGCATTGGGCAAAATTATTGAACTGTTTATAAAGTTTTGTTTTCTTTTCAAAACATTGTAACTTGTGTCTCCATTCATGGTTTTTAAATGAGCAAGGACTTCATCACTTTGCAAAATTGTCTACTTAAAAAAAACCTTTTCATTAGATGTTTTAATCTTTAATTCCCTCAAAGTCCTTTGTAATTGGTCCTCGATAGTCTTCTAAATGTTGGAATGGAAAAATTAGGTACTTCTCAATGCAAGATGCATAAACACTAAGTTTCAAATCAATCCACATGCAATAATTGGGTCAAAGCATGGTTGGGGTATCGAAAAGGATTGTATCCTTTTATATCCAATGGACCTCCTCACTTAAAACATGTTGTAATTTAATGGCACATTCATTTTAAAATTTTAATTTTCTTTATGGATAGATACATTATTAAGGTATTATTTAATGCATAGCATGTTAAATTTGAACAAGTTTCAAGATTCATACCAAGTCCTGGAAAAAAATCTACAACTTTGTCTCATGAGAAAAAAAGTTCAAAGACTCATAAGGAATTTTTTTTAAAAAAAAATGGCCCAAGATTCTTACCACAAAAATATTAGGTACTAATGAACATAAAATGTATGAATGTGACAAAAACCAAGTGCCCCATTGCAATGTAAAACATTTTAACAAGTGAAATTTCTAAAAATTTTGGGCCATTGATAGAACATGGCTCACATTAGATAAATTTTATTCTACTTATTTTCATAAGTGAAAAAAATAGATATTTTAGATGCCTATATAAAATTTGGATCAAAAATATTTCATTTGACATTTTTTTTAAATGACATTTAAAATAGATCAAAAGAAAAGTGAAAAAAAGGCAAATTTGAATGTCCTGTAAATGAGTCCTTAATGTTTCAAAAGGGGTACCCCAATTGTGCTTTGACCCAATTGTGTCATTTGTTTTTTGTTGTGCATTTTAAGTAGTAGTAACTATTTATAAAGAGATAAAAAAATCAATAGTGGGTAGATTTAAATACAAGGAATAGTATAAGGTAATCAAAATCCTCAATGAACCTAATTACTTGAAAAACCAATTTAGCGTGATTGATTTAAAGTAATGCAACTAATCAAGGTTTGTAACGATGAGTACTTGGAAAACCTTAACTAGGAAAGAAACAAGTTTATCATAAGAATAATAACACCTCCCTTCGAACTTGTAGTTCTTCACAAAATTGGAAGTGAATGACAAAAAAATGGTGAACCCTATTTCAAAATTAATAGAGGTTAAAGGTTATATGGCAAGCATTCTTGTTAATTTTGTGGTTAACTTGTTTTCTAACTTTAAGAATATTTAAGGGTGTCCAACTATGGACAAAAAAGGCAATCTAGCAAACTTTGCAACAAAGTCAACCCACCATTATTCTAGAGTGTCATGATATGTTAGTACAAATAATTGGAACGATTTTTCCTAGAGCTAAAATAAGTTACTTTGGAAAATTAGAGGTTTTTAAAACTTCTTCAATAGTTGTAAACAAAATAATGTTGTTGCCACCACTCTTTAAAACACATTCGGTGTTGGAATTTATTTGGTCTTGATTGTTTGAACCTTTGTATCCAACTTAATTATGTGACCTTCACCATATCAACTTGAATTAAAGTGAATTTGTTGATGAATCATTGGGATAGTTAATTCTAAAAACAGTTTGTATTAATAGTTCAAATATTATGAGTGTTTTAAATAGTTACTTGATTGTTTTAAAAAATAATTCATGCATGTTTTACTTTTGAAGTTACAAGTTTTTAAGTTCCATTTAGTGAGGACTTGAGTAGATTCCTAATCTTCCACATCCTACAATATAATGACAATTTCCTAGCTACATGTAGATGAAAAAATGTCCTTTAGATTTGGAAACTCACTCAAAATATTATGGAATATGATATGTAGGAAAAATTGTGGTTACCACTAGACCTGATTTCTTTATCAATTTTTCAAATATGATTCAACTTAGTGATAATGTTTGCAATTTATTCTAAAAAGGAAATTTGATACATTTGCACTTCAACTTTTTGAACTTTCTCCTTGATGAATGACGTTTAATTATTATGTGCTTTGTATGATCATGAAGGATTAGGTTTTTATATAACATAATGGCATTTTGATTGTTTACCATCAATTGAATGGATTCTAAAATATTTGTTGTATGCACACCTCTTAATAGTCTTTTCAACCATATAACTCCTTGATGGCACTTTTCATAACAACATATTCAACTTTGGTGGATAGTAATGTAATGCATGGGTATTTTTTACTCCTTTTATGTAATTGGGCTTCAACAAAACAAACAAACATAACCAATTGTCTACTTACAATTCATGTGCATTTTTGCCCATTCAACATTTGAAAAACCAACAAGTTCGTCTTCCTCCCCTAGTTAGTAGGAAATTCCTAGTTTTCCCATGTCTTTTATGTATCTAAACAAGTGTTTGATGGCACCAAGTGTGGGGTCTAGGGTTGATTGGAGAATATATTAACTTGATTTATGGCAAAAAAAATATTTGGTTGAATTTGGGCAAGGAAATTGAGTTTTTGAATGTCGACCTATAGGGTTCCCATGCTAGGTAGTAGCTTAAAACTTGGCATCATCAGTACCTTTATTGAGTTGTAAGTATTTTGAATGCACAACCTTTTTAAGTAATTGTAATGCCATTATTTCAAAAAAGATATTCAAATCTTGATGAATGACTCAACATGCCCAAATAAATATCATTTCAAATTTCCCCTTGATTTCAATTCCAATCCATATTTTTTTCAAAATGGTATCCTATAAAATACATGTCATTTACATAAAACATTAGCAAAAGAATTTATATTCCTTCATGAAATAAATACAAGTTTCCATCAATTTGTTTTTTTGAATCCCTAGTTTCTTGGGTATTCATCAATTTTCATGTAGAAGTGGGCACAAGGTACCTATTTCAACTTGTAAAATGCTTTAGTTTGTAGACCTTACCCTCCTTGCTTAGCTATTCAAATCCTTGTGGGTGTTACAATTTTTTTATTTTAATGAGATCTCAATTTAAGAATGTCTTCACATCCAAATGATTAGCCATCCATTTGGACCACCTAGTGTTGTTACAATTCAACATGCATTGTATTTGGTTGAAGTAAAAGTCTTTTCAAAATCTTGCCCTTCAAAAAGGTGCTTTCCTTTTGGCAATAAAATTGTTTACATTCTTCTTTAGCTTGTAAACTCATTTAAATGTGATACTTTTCATGTTTGGAGGTAATGAATATTTAAAATTTAAATCTAGTTTTTTTAAATAGACTTCATTTCTTCCTCCATAGCACATACATGTTCTAGTGCTTAGCATACTTTCAACAAAAGTCTCAAGTTTTGTGGATGTTCAAAACACACCACTACAAAATCCTTAAAATATTAAAAAATATTTACCATTCTTCCTACTTGTGTTACATGACTTAATCTTTTGGTGGTGCAATTGTTTGGTTCAATATTACAAAGGAAAAATTTGATATTGTGTGATTCATTGACAAGTTTTTTTGGTAATATTTGATCAAATTGCCATGAACATCCAAAATCACCGCTTTTAGTTTTTGATTACCTTGCACAAATTATGATGTTGGTCTTTGCCCAACTTTAGATGGCTAAACAAATGTAATGACTCTATTTTGTCGAGGTTGATAGCCACCAAGGTTAAACCTCATGCAATTTTTTGTGAATAATACATCTTTCAACCACATGAAAACCTTGTTTAATTTTGGGTGGAAACATTTACAACCTTTAGTGGTAGTGTTGGAATCTAAAAGTGCACAACTAATAGACTTAGGAGACTGTTTTGATCAAGAACTATTAATATGCACAAAACATTCACACCTTATAATTTTGAAGTATTTGATGTCAAATATTACCCATCTAGAGCTTTTTGATAAGGAGTAGTTCCATCATTCACCCTAGTTATGAAGATGTTACTGAAGTAATTGGCTATGTTTATGGATTCTACCCAAAGTTTGCGAAGAAAAATGCATTGAATGCCATTATCTTGGCCTTTTTTAATAACATGTGGTTTTTTCATTCGACCACACTATTTTGGTCTGGCATAGTAGTTTGGGTCAACCATTATTCTATTCCCTATTCTTTGCAAAACATTGAAAACAAACCAAAAACATGTATTCCCAATGCTCTTTTGTTAAACCTTACTATTTTGGTTTTTTTTGTTGAATTGTCTTTAAACCTTCACATGGAAATATTCATAATATTCTAAAGTTTCATTCTTACTTTTGAGAAACTAAACCCAACAAAATCAACTATAATCATCAACAAAGGTGAACAAATATTTTTCTTTTGATAAAGATTTGCAATCATAGTATGGATCAATTTAAAAGCTTATTATGTTCAATTGACAGTCATTTTGGCCATTTTTTGACATGATTACTTATTATGAACATAAGTTTGCCATATAATATTGGTTGGTGTTAACTTCAACAAGTTTTGGACCAAACTTTCAATCTACATTAATTGTAAACTTTCAAGATCCAAATGTCCAAACCTTTGATGTTAGGTGTTGGTTAAATTTTTAATGTTAATTAATGACAACCCCTAAAAATGCATCTTAAAAGGCATTCAAGACATATAACCCATTTGATTTGTTTCAAACACTTTTCATCAAGACTTCGAAAAATTCATTCACAAAACAAACATTGAACATTGAACAATAGTTGAATTCCTTTGTCAAGTAATGAACCTACTTGATTGCATAAGATTTTCCCCCTACCATTTTGATTATGACAGTGTCATCTCCTTTTTCTAATTTTAATGACAACATCCTCATTGCCCTTAACATCTTTGGTTGTGCCATAGTCAATGTACCATGTTCAACGCAATTGAACTCCAATAAATATGCAACCAATTTTAGAGTTATATCAACATAATTTTAAAAATTGTCAATATTGTAATCATTGCCACTCCCCAAAAGATTAATGGTTGCCTTCTAATGTACATATTTACGATCATGCTTAGTTTCATGACATTTCATGTCGTTTGACAATTCAATACATTAATTTATGCATCTAATGATTAAGGTTGCCACAAAAATTATAGCTTGCTTCTTGTTTGCTATCAATGCCTTTTCGCTTTGTTCATTTGGTTTGGTAGAGTTTTGAATGAGTGAAAAAAACTTCATGATTAACACTTTTCCTACACATTTTTTTATTGGTTTCATCATGAAACATAATCCATATCAAATCATTCAAATAAGATAACTTGCTTTGGTAAACCAAATGTTCACCAATGTTTCATAACTTTTAGGGAATGAAACCAATATGTGTTTGACGAATTCATCTTTGCAAGCTTTTTCCTCAATGTTTGCCAATTGATTCAATAGGTCTTTCAACTATTTGAAAAATGCAGCTATCAAACTTCCTTCCTCTAGGCATAGATTTGTTAGTTTGATTATTGTTAATGTCTTGTTTTTCCAACAATTTAACTCCTAGTTTCAATATCTCCTTGCTTGGGTTCAACAACTCCTTTAACATTTGGTTCAACTATATCCAAAAGATCATCTTTTTGTAGAAAATTAGTTATGCAAAATTTCCAAGTGTTATAATAAAATTGTCCTTTCGATTTTGAACTTTCTAAAATAATGTTTTCTCCATGAGTCATGACTAAGCAAAATGACTACATGTTTTTGCTTGAATGTCTACATGCCTTCACTCTTAGCAAACTTGTTTTGATGCCATGTTATGGATATAAGTTGTAACGATTATTTACATAAAGATAAGGAAAGTTGGCAATGGGCAAACCTATTTATAGGAAGGGGTAGCGAAAAGTAATCACAATTTCAAGCTTGTGTAATTAATTTAAATTAGTGTAACTAATAAAGGTCTATGACAATAAGTCTTTGAAAAACCCTTACTAAGAAAAAGACTGACTAATCATAGAAATGACAACATTTTTTTCCCATGTTATAATTAACAAAATGGTTGAATTATGACTTATTCTCCATAGAAATCATCGTTCAATAACATTAGAGACACATTTTATTTATTACCAAAAAGAAATGACCATACTGTCTCTATTATTATGAAATCTCTACATCTATGTAGCTGCCAAGGTGTTGAATGAAGATGTTACTCCATCAACAATTGATGGATTTTCTCTTTCGAAACTAGCTTCTACCTTAGTGTAATACCATAGTCCTTGAATACTTTTGCAACATTTTCATTGGCTTGTGACTCCATGGATGTGTTTTGATCTACCCTCCTTCTAACAAACTTATCTAGCTTACAACCACATTGAATCAATGAAACTAAACCTTAATTATGCAAACTTGACAAATACTATAGACCCAATTACTCTAGGCATTAAATGAAATTATTTACAATATGAAATTAACATCCCACTTACTGGAGGGAAAAGTGAGGTCCAATAATGAGGCAAAGTTGAAAGGTTGCAAATTCAAAGCTTGGTTGATCAAGTGTTAAATTAGGAATAACTATGCATTATGTCGCAACCCTAGCCTTGGGCTCACAACCAAGGCAAGGGCTTGCGAAGGTGTGGACCAAAAATGAGCCCGAAAGTCACATTTCATGTTCCCAAAAGTGCAAGAAAATGCGAAGGAATGAACCCCCACACTCCCAAATGAACTCCCATTTTAGGAATTGGAGTCCCAATGGACTTTCGAATCTTCAAAAGGTGATTACAAGGGTCAAAACTCATTGGATTAAGAGGTTCTTTATATCATTGAAAAGCTCTTGGAACCTAATGTCCAAATGGGTTCACATCACCCATTTGGATACTTAAAACATAAGTTATGGCCAAAAGAAAGGTCGGGAATCAAATTGTCAATTTGACTCTCGACCATTAAAAGTCAGGAATTGCCCCGATTTCCTTATGTGCAGGTGGCATGCCACATATTGTTGAAAAGCTCTTAATGAAGACTATAACTTTTCTTTAGACCTCATCTTAATTGAACGTTTGCACACAAAGTTATGGTCCCCCAAAATTGCAAGAATCTCAATTTCAGGAATTTCGGGACTCCCACTTGGAAGTCCTGGGACAAAATGCCATTTAGGTGTTGGCCCTGTGGCCAAGCACAGAGTATACTATAAGGGGAAAGGTGGTGGCTTCCCTTAAGTTTGGGTTGTGTTGAGTCTTGTGAGTCTGTGTTTGTTCGTGGCTCGTTCGTGCACCAAAAGTGCTTTAGCTATGCACTAACCAACTTGTTGTTTGGTTTGTACAGGTTCGTGTGAGTAATTGAGTTTCTTGTCAATCTTCCTAGTCCCCATCCTAGAGCTCCAGCACACCCCTCTAACCCCAAAGTGTTGTGAACCAAAGAACATGCCTTGATTCCTTACTTTTTCCATTGTTTTCACCTTAGACTTACATTTGAATCTATCAAGGAGCTTAGGAGTGCATCACACTGACTTCATTAGCTCCCAACCATAGGTGTAAATAAGATAAGATAGTCATCAAATTGTGAATGACCAAATTATGCACCTGTGAACTTGGCTTGTAACAACCAATTGGAGTAAATGGTAACACCATTTGGAGTTATAATAAAATTATATAATTTATATAACAAAAAATGATTTTTGTTTTGGTATGATTACACACCTACCAATCTCTTTCTTTCTTTCTTTCTTTCTCTTTCTTTCTTTCTCTCTCTCTCACATAAAGGGTATTATGGACATGTTTTATAAAAGGTGCTTAAAGACTCAATTATTATTTTTATGGATTTGGGGAGGTGGCCAAGGAGACTTTGTGGTTTTGGAAGGATGTTGTGGTTTTGAATATCTATCTATGAAGAATATGATGTAGTTCACCCATTTATGTTAAGGAAAATCTTCTTGTTTTTCTCAGGAAAGTTCAAGAACATGCATTCTCTAGTTAATGTAAAAAAAATTCCTTGATAACAAAAATATGTGTATTTGACTATTAGGCACTAAATTCATGATACCCACCAATTTAAATGTCATGCATAAATTGAAGGGTTTTTTTCATACTACTAACTTAAATTAATTTGTAATATCCATGTGATGAATCAATGTGATACACAAATTCACTAAAACTCAAGTCGTTGGAAAACACATCCATCTTCCAAGTGGTTATAACTCCAAATCATTGATTGGCCATGTTAAATTGTTACAATGCCCCCATACTTGTTAATGTAGTGAGTACAAGAGTATTGCTATAATTATTTTTCCCCTAATTTGCCTTAGGATTTAATTTTTTTCACCTTGGGATTTATAAACATGTTTTGGGTCCATATCATACATGTTTTGGGGATGTTACATGTGCTAGGGGATATGTAACGTGTTATAAGACCCTTGGCACATGCTAGTTGGCATGTTACATGCGCCTTAGTACTTCAAACGTGGGATGTCATGGGTGCAAAACATGACAAGGTGAAAAAAGTAGGGCAAAGGGTAGATGAAGGGAAAAAATTGTGGAAGTATTTTTGTACTAACTTCATTAACAACTATGGGCATATGTAATGTTAGGGGCACCCAACAATACTATAGGTCAACAAATTAAACCATATAAATACCAACGGGTCAAATTCATGTATCCAAGTATTAACTATATGGGGGTACCTGGGGGTCAAATGGGGAAATTGGACAATCACAATACCTTTATTATGGCGGGCAAATTATTCCATAAAGGATGGCCTAGGCTTATGGAGTGCCTTGGAAGGGGAAAATGTTCAATCACTCTTGTTGGGCACACTAAAATTTAGGTTTATTTTAATTTGGTATGAAAAAATATAATTATGAAGTTTTTTTGTTTGCAATGTATAGATTGGAAACATATATGACTATGGGAGAAAAGTTAAAACCCATCCCAAATAGCACTTCATTTTGACCATCAATTCTAACATTAATTAAATCCAAAATTTGGGAAATAGAATGTATGTATAATATGTAGCACATTCATGAAATAAAATTTGAATGAATGAGAACCAATATTTCAAGATTTAGAAAAACTCATGGCACAACTAGTGGGCTTGTTCTAGTTTATGTGATTTCCTACATGCAAAGGCATAGCCTCAACATTGCCTAGCACTCCCAATGTGTTTGACCTTGCCTTGACACCTTGCCTTTATTTCTACGTTGAAAAAACAAATACTTATTTTTTCAAAAAATGAATTTGTTTCTTAAATTTAAAATTACACTATTTTCTATCATCTACTATAATATTGATATATGAGTAATGAAATTATTCAAAATGTAACCTATGATAATTATGATGATTTTCAACATGTCAATTTCATATACAAAATTTCATTTCATTATTTTGAAGATTATTTAATGATGAAACTGACCTTAGGGTAAGGTATAATTACTTTTGAACCTTGTGCATTAATGCATTTCATACCCAAATTTAATAAAATTTCCTTACTTTGTAGATACCATTGAAAGAGAAGATAAGGGGCGAAAGTAAAGGAGATAGGGTGTGAAACATAAGGTGATTTTTAGGATAACTCTATTATATCTACAACATTAAATATAAAGGAAAAATAGAATACCAAGATTCTTCCCCTAACAACTAAAAGCCCTCTCATGGTGAAGAAAAATCTCAAAAATAACCACAATAGGAATTGTTTTGATTATTTTTCATTTCAATTTGGTTCATAATCCACACATTGTTTATATTCACATGTTCAAAACTTGTATCCTTCATGATTCCTACAAATCAACATTCTCATGTTTCAAGAAAAATGTTATTTTACATATCAAATTCCAAAATCTTGTTGTTTCCTACAAATCATGTTCTAAATAGATTTTTAAATGAACATTAATCATTAAAAATTTGGGTGAAAATATCACACAATTTATAGGATACAACAATGGAGTTTAAACCTTAACACATAAAGTAATAAAACTATACCACTAAATAATTTCCTTTAGGACAATACTAATTCAATTAGACATCTAGTCAAATAATCCTTTAGACATAGATTAAGACCCATTTTACCCTAGTATTCAAGGGTAAACTAAGCCATAATTAGGTAATCTTATTGGTTAAACTAGTGAATATCAATCAAAGTCATTTCCATTAAAAGTTCGATCCAAATATGTCATTTGTCATTTTTGACCCCAACATGAGACCAAGTGTAAAATAGGGTTCCTAGCAACCTTGGAAAGGTGACTTGTAGGCCTTGTGGTGGATGTTGTTACTACAAAATTATGAATTGTTTATGAAATTTGTGTCACTAAATTCATATATATATATATATATATATATACTTTTCCTTGTTTTATAATTTATCTCACCTTATTCTCTTTTATTCTTTTCCTTCTTTGTGCATTTGGTGAATCTACCTTTGTCATGCCCATACATGACCTCATACATGATGGCTAGTTACGGGCATGCCCATGTGCGCTTTCAGGGTTAATATTTGGTTTTAGGTGATTGTACATTATTAGGTACTTAGGGTTTCAGTTTGTTGGCGGTTGTATAAAAGGCCAAGTCCTTCCTTTTTCTTTTTAATTTTTTTATAATTCCTTTGTTAGGAGAGTTTTTTCCATAATCAGATAGGATTTCTAGATGCTCACAACAGCTATTGCACAGTCACTGTCTACATACATTACATATTCTTCTTTCTTTGCAATTCAATTTTTTCTTTCATTCAATATACATGAAAATTTCATCTCAGCCTCTTCTTGTGCATTGTATATATATATATATATGTGCGTGCATATCTTTTTGGTTGATTAGTTTATACCTTTGACTATCTTTAGTCTTTTTGTTTAATAGAGTATACTACGGATTTACACCCTTACAACATTGTACGTCACGACACCTTACCCAAAGATGAAGTTATAAAATCACACAAATCATAAAAGTTAATTGAAATTTACCATGTTCATTATGTAAACATGTACATCATGAATGTGCCTCTCCATGAAGACACTTATTCATACCATTCTTGTGCAATTCTTTGAACTTTTAAAAGGATTATTAGTTTTGGTTCCTTAAATATTCTGAAATCAAATAACCATTCATTCTAGTTATTTCAAAAACCTTTACGAATCAAAATAAACCAATTTTTTATAATGAGTTATTTGATTTTTTCATTTAAAAATCATGATTATATAAAAAAAATATTGATGATATTTTTTAGGTTGTAAAACATTTTTTTATTAGATATGTATTTGGCCTATTTTTTTTTAATTCCACAAAAATAAAGTTTTAAAATTATTTAAAATGAATTTTTTTTGTGAAATAAAGATTTAATTTTTTTTTCATAAGATTATTGATGTGCATTTACACAAAAGGCACAATTATGAATAAATTGAAATATGATCATAACATAATATATTATTGAATATATTTAAATAATTTAAATTTGAACTCCATAAATTGAAAAAAAAAAAACTTTCATGAAAAATATTGTTCCTTGTGGTTTTTTTTATGTGAATTTTTTCATGAAAAAAATTTCATTAAAATAAATATTTTATAATCTTTTTTTTACAATTGTATCGTTGCACCAAAAATATTACCAACTACAAATGTACTTCAATATTTAAAATAAAAAAGAAATAACTAATAAGTGATATTTATCAAGTTTTTCATATAATTTTTTCAGTTAGTGTTGCCATTTGGATTCTCAATTTGTGCTTTTAATGCTCTTATTGATGATCTACATTTGTTCATGTGCACTTGATGTTTTTAGTCATTGATTCATTGCTTTTTAATTTGTGTTTTTGCTCTTGATGCTTTTAGTTGGCACTATCAATTAATTGAACATTAATTTTCATTAGTTTCAATTCACATTGGCACTTTGCATCTTCATTTTCACAATTTGTGCCTTCTACTGACCTACAATTGGCATCGTTATCTTATATTTTATATAAAATTATTATTGCATTTTTTTTTCGGTAATAGTTTTGATTCAATTCTTTCATGTTGTCTTACAAGTGCAAGAGCTTTTATTAAACATCTATTATGAATAGGAGATTGAGAAAACAAGAAAATTAATAAAAGATTTCTAACCAATTGAAAATAAAAATTTAGTGTTTTGAAGTGTTGAAAGGCACAATCATTTTTTTATCAATATAATCTATCTTGGCACACCATGAATCAAGGTGATGGTAGAACAAAAGGAAACAATAACAAAACACAAGGCAATGGTGAAAATCGATATTGTCGTTTAGCTATTAGTTTGGATTTGAAAATGAAACTTTATCAATGGTGTTAAACACCAAAATCATCATTTTACAAACATTTTGGGTATGCTACCATTTCCATAACACCAAGTTTACCTAAATAGAAATTAAAGTAGGTGATAATGCTACTAGGTCAAGTATTTATCAAAATATTTGTGCAAGTTTGAACATGTATATTTATTTACTAATTGAAAAATGATACAATCGAACATATCTCATACATCTTAAAGGAGTAGACTAATTAAATAAAATAACTTGCTTTTTTAAAAAAAGTTTTCAATCCTATCTTGGTATCCTAAAAGAGAAGACTAATTAATTCATATAATCATTTATCTTAATGTTCTAAAAGAGTAGGGTAGAACAACCCATAACCAAATGTTTGTTTATAACCAAACATCCCTTAAAAACCAAAAAAGACCTATGACCAACATATTCCACCACCCATTTGCATTCAAAAGGAAACTTATCACCAAACATTTGGTTAAAGACAAATTTTTGTGGAGTTTTCCAATAATTTAAACCCCCAATAAAAAAATAAAATTGGTCATGGGTTTGGGGCATACCCATGTGCAAAAAATGTGTAATTTTTAAAGAAAAAGACCAACTAACGTTACAATAATTGTGTACCTTTATTAAGTGCTACCTACATAGTAGAAGATTGGTTGTGCATGGTTTCAAGGGCAACCATGTCCATATTGAAAAAATAAATGTACATTTATAAAGTATGGACCCCATTTGCAAAAAAAAATTTCTTTTGGGTTTAGGAGGTTAGCTAAGAGAGGGGATCATTATTAAAAGAAATTCGTCCACCACAATTGGATAAAATATGTTCAACATTGGGTGTGTATAACCTTTAAATTTTTTTTAAAAAGTATTATTTTAAAAGGGGACCCCATCGACATTATGCACAAAACTATTTGGAAATGGGGTTGGGCTTGATCCATTGTTTCAAAAAACTATTTGGGATTTTTTTTTAAATGTGAGAAAACCGGCCTTTTAATGTTTGGTTATAAATATTGGATAAATCCTTGAAATTTGATAGAACCCATAATGACATGTTTGTTATTTACTAATGGGGTGATAAACAAGGTAAAAAATCCAAGGATAAATATTGGGTTATTATGTTATCTAACAATTTTGCTTTTCAAACTTTTCCCCCCAAAACTTGAACATGGACAATTTTAAGCTTTCAAGTGGAATCTAAATTCATGTACAATAAAACATTTGGTATTATTTTCTAAAAGATAACATGTCCAAGTATGTTGATTATGTTAAAGAGGGTATTCATAATTTCTTAAAACTTTTATGTCCCAGTGCACTAATGTTAAGGTCTTAAATGAATTATAACACAATTCTGAAAACAAGGTGTCAATTTAATCCCATTGTAGAATTGTCAAAATCAATTAGTCCAAAGTGCACAAATAAAAAGAGTGATGACAAGTCTAGAGATTAGCCAAATACAATGGTGAAAAAAGCAAAAGAAGACACCAACATATAAGTTAAGGTAGAAGAGACAAATGATGAGTGCAATATTGTTATTATAAACAAGCTTTATAATGAAAGGTACAAAAAGTTTTTATGTTACCATTGGTTGGTTACAAACATAATAAAACAACCAAAAACTAGTAGAAGACTAGAATCTCATAGGTTTTCGCAAGTTCACTTGAATTGTGGCTTTACATTCACACCAACAACCTACACAATAACAACAAATGAGAATTTACTTTAAGCAAATTTCTTTGATTTTTTAATGTATTATTTAAAATTTGGAAGACAAAAAAACATGTTTTTGACACATATTTAGAAGTTCACAATAGGTATATTACATTACTCCTAAATCACGAGAATGGTTAACTATAAATGTTGTTATCAATGTTACAAGAGCATTATAAGAAATCTCGACTTTTTTGACAAGAAATTTTGGTTAAAAAAAAACCCCATATGGTCTTTTTGCCCCCATGTCTAATTTGACCAAAGTGCCATTTTGGACAACTTGATTTGGACCTGACCATTTTGACTGGGTTTTTTGACTAGATTTTTTTTATTGAACCACCATGACATAATATAATTTGGGTAGCACCCAAATATATTTATTATTTAAATTATTTTATTTAATATTAATATGAAATATTAATTAACTAATTAATACCCTACTCTACCTTAACCTACTTACCTACCTAATTAATAAACCTAATAATTAATGCCAAAAATAATTTATTTATTTACATACCAACCCTATGTCCTAGGCTTAGGTTAAGCCACCTAATTTAGCCACTTAGGTTAAACCAAAGCCCTTAGGCTAGGTGGTCTAGTAGGTTTTGCAACTTAGGCTACCTAATTAAATCACTTAAGTAGCCAAGGTAGCCTAGGTTACAAGTGTGGGGACTTGAATTCCTCACCTCCACATTGAGGAATCAAGTCCTTAACCATTGCACCACCACCCCATAAGGTGATTTTTTTTGTGGACAACATATTGTAATAAACATGATTTTGGATTCAAATATTATAATTAATTTCCATGTTCATTTTTTCAACATATGGCACTAAATGAACTTGAAATTTTTTACACTACTTACATAAATAGGTTGGTTATAGGTAGCTAGGTTAACCTAGGTAGGAGGTACCTATTAATAAATGCATGTATTTAGGTAACATATAGGTTATAGTATATTAAACCTTATAGGTACCTATTAGGTCTATGTTTATACCTACCTATGCCTATGTTATTTAGTAGGTTATGTAGGTATTTATATATTAACCTATTGTTAATAAATTTAGCCTAGGCATACTAGGTAAGTTATCGAGCCTATTAAGTAAATTTAAGGTTAAGCTACCTACTTAATACTAAGCTAAGTTACCCACTTGGTAACCTAAGTGGCCTAGCCTAAGTTAAGTACATACTTACCTAGTAGGCCTAAATGGCCTAGGTAGCTTAAGTTAAGCTACGTACCTATCTAGTAAGCCTAGGTTAGGCTACGTACCTACATAATAGGCATAGCTTAAACTAACTTAGGCTATTTAAGCTATGTACCTACTTAGGTCACTTAGGTTAGGTTATGTACTTACCTAATAGGCTTACGTAGCTTAAATTAAGTTATGTACCTACTTACGTAGCCTAGGTTAAGCTATGTACCTACCTAGGTAACTTAAGTTAAGCTACATACTTACTTAGTAAGCCTAGGTTAAGCTACCTACCTTGTACGCCTAGGTGGTTTAAGTTAGGTTACATATGTACTTAATAGGCTTAAGTGGTTTACATTATGTACATAATTACCAAGTAAGCTTCCATAACCTAAGTTGAGGTATTTTATATCTAATAGGCCTAGGTGGCCTAAATTATTTACTTAGTTAGTAGGATAGGCTACCTACCTATTAGGCCTAGGTGGCTTATGTTATTTACTTAATAGGCCTAGGTTACATACCTAAAGTAGGCCTAGGTTAGTAGGCTATCTACATGACTAATAAGTCTACTTAATAAGCCTAGGTCACCTAGGATACCTACTTATAAAATTTACATTACCTAGTTATAGGCTACTTAGTAATCCTAAGCTATGTCCTAAGTAACCTATTATATAGGTTTAGGCTAGGCTACTAATTAGGTTATTATTTATAAATAAATAAATTACTAGCTTATTAATTATGTTAAGTTAGATAGGTAGTCTAGGCCTAGTTTAACCTATTAATTATGTTAAATTAGGTAGGTAGCATAGGTTTAACAAGTAAATTAATTCATTAAATGAATATGGTTCATTTGACTAAGTGTCAAATCATAATGGTCAATTCAATTAAGGCTCAAATCAGGATGGTCAATTTGAGTAAACCCTATCCATTCAATATGGCCAATTTGACTAAGCCATGGCCATTTTGATGGACAATTGTCCATTTTGACCATATCTTTGACTTGATAATTGGTCACAAAAGCCATTTTAGTGAAATGTGTTGGTCAAATGTAACATGTGTTTTTCATGCCCCAAACCTTTAGTCAAAATGGACATACCGTTTGGTCAATGAGGACACTTTGGTCAAGTTTGCATTTTGAAAAACCGTGTTTTCTTGTAATATAGATTGTTTACCAGGATTTTACATTTTTAGAGGCAAAAGAATCAGAGACAATTACATGTGCAAAAAAATGCATGGATGATTTGTTTTCTGTTCAAAAAGTTTTTTTTCCATTTTTGATCAAGTCGATCCATGATGACATATTTTAATCGAATTACCATTTACTTATCCTAAACATGCATGGCTCACATGTCATTATAAAAGCTATAGAACATGCATCACAGTTTGGTTTGGACATGGTCATTTTGCTTGCCCACACTTCATGCATTACAACTTTTAAACATGAGTTATTTCAAGCCATTCATGTTTGCCTTCAAGAAAGAAATAAATAATAACATGGTTAGAAACAATCATTTAAAACCAAACAAGGTAACACTAACTGGCTAGATTGACAAATCACTTGACCAATCCTTGTCCAAACAAAACATGTTGATTGGGTTTAGGGCAATAAGGGTTTGGCCATTAAATCTTAGGGCTATGGATGCAAGATAATCCTTTAATAAAGCTTGGACTAAAACATAGGTCAAGGTAGTAGGAAAAAGGTTTCATTACAACATTCACGCTAGTCGTAAAATTAATATAGTTGGAAATACAAATGGCAATTATAACATTTTTACAGAAGCCTAAAGAAAGGTTAAGGTGAGGACAAAATGTAGGATGCATATAAAACTAAAGGCATGTTGCAGCAAGTTTATAACATTGCATACCTGAATAATACTTAAGAAAATTAAAAAGGGGGGGTTATGGGGGGAGAAAGATCAGAGCAAGAGGAATTTGAGGAGATAGAAAAGGATTAAAGCAGATTGTAAAAGGAGCTCAAAGAGAAAGAGAAGGATTAAAGTAGGAGGAACTTGAAGAGAGAGAAAAGGACTAAAATAAACAATGGGTGGAACTCAAGCTCAAGCTTGAAAAGAGAGAGAAAAGGACTAGGGCAAGTAGCAACTTGAACTTGAACTCAACCTTGAGGAGAAAGAAAAAAAGACTAGGGCAAGCAACAATTTGAGTTCGAGCTCAAGCTCGAAGAAAAAAAGAAAAGGACCAGGGAAAATATGAACTCAAACATGAGCTCAAGGAGAAAGAAAAAAGGACTGACACAAGTAACAAAAGAAGTTTAAAGAGAGAGAGAAAAGGACCATCACAAGCAACAAGAAGAGCTCGAAGAGAAAAAAAGACCAAGGCAATATACTAGGAAGAGCTCAAACTCCTACTTGAAGAAAAAGAGAGAAAGACCAAACCTACAACACAACAACCTTCATTCTCTTTATGTAATGTTCAAGTGTTGTGCTCCATACCTTCATTACACACAAGGTAGGCATGAGCATAGACAATGAAGCAAATCCAAAGCAAAAACAAATCAAACATGGACGAACCCTGCAAAGAGAAGCAACCACATGAATGAGCTCAAAAAGTTCAACTCTAGTTGCACTTCTTGAGCTTGAAATGTAAACACTGCCATTGCAAAGTTGTTGAACATTGAGACCGGACCAAAGGAGATGACCAAAGGAAATGAAAGAGAGATCGTAATGGGAAGCCCAACAATGCCTCCAAGCATTGAAGGAATTAGGGTTAGCATTGTGGGAATTAGGGTTTAGAGAACAAAGGAACACCCATCACTATGGATGTGAAACCCTCTTTGAAAATTTTGATCCCAACCATTGATGGTTGATGTACAATTTTACATAAAATTTTGTCTATTTTTCTCTTCATCCCATTTTGATTCTAAAACACGTGATGTTTACTTTTCATCAACCTTGATTATGAAAATAGGATCAAAGGTGTTTAGTCATAGGGAGTCCTCTGTTTGTTAGTTACTTTTTCCAGCAGTTAAGGGTGTTTGATTTTGGGATGTGATATCTTGTTCATTTTTCACTCAAAAAGCTAAAGGTGTTTGATTTTGGGACATGACATCTTGTTCATTTTTCACTGAAATGACAAGCAGTAAACAGTGTGGGGAGCGCCAAAAGGTGCTTTACAATTCATCTTTGGACTCCATGGTCAATAGAGCTACTCCCTAAGCGCCTAAACTCTCTAAACCCTTAAGTGTTCACTTATGGGCTGTTCTACCCTAGATTAATTAAAATTAGAGAACCAAGTATCTTAATTTCCTAAGGAGTAGATCACTAATTAAATTAGCTAACCAAGCAACTGAATGCCCTAAAAGAGTAGACTAATTAGGTCACCATGTTATTTCCCCAGTCATGGACTATAAAAATTAGGCAGCGTAGAGATCGGGGTACGTACGCTGTACACCGCTCTAGGGTAGTGTAATACGTACGCAGTAGGAAAATTTCAATAGAACCTGGAGGATGAATGACATCCACGAAGTGGTAGCCTAGTTCACATAATCGAACACCTCCGCGCTCCACCTCCCACACAAGAGACGCCGCCGGCTCCTCTCCAAGGCCTGAATGTTGCAGAGCGATCCCGTGTAGGATGCGGCCGCACTTTCACGCGCGCGCTCCGTTTTTGTGTGTGCGTGTTTCTGCGCGCGCGCGGGGTGCTTCTGCTTCTTCTTTTATTTTCTGATGGCTTCTGATCTGCAAATGCATCTTATGGTATTTTAATCACCCATGAGGCTGTGACGTGAAAGTTCTCCAAAAATTTCAAACTTTGAAACCAATCTTCTGGCCTTATTTGTGAGGAGAGTGGGTGCAATTACAGCGCGGAGTGATGATTTGTGGCTGTGCTTGCGGTGTGCAGATGGTGTGAGAGAGACAGAGAGAGGGCGAGTGGAGAGTGGAGTGGAGTGGGAAGCAGAGGGGACAAGACAAAGTTGGTAAAACTGGCGTCTTTGAAAATAGAAAGCGGAGTAGGAGGGAGAGGGGGTGGGGGTGGAGGAAGGATTTTGGGTGGTGCTGGTGGGAGGTGGAGAGGAGGGGTACAGAGGAAGGGACTGATATCGTCGTTTATGCAGCGAGGAGGACGAGGGGACGGGGACGATGAGATGGAGGAGGAAGAGGAGGCACCCACGCATCTGAACACCAGCACCTGCGGTCATTTTTTAGTGATCACCACGGACAAGCTTTGTGCCAAGTATACGGGAGAAGGGCTTCACGGCAACGATGTGGGTGCCATCCAAGGGAATCAGGCAGCGCCGTGCCATCGGTTGCTGTACTATTTCGAGATCACCGTGAAGGATCGCGGGCAAAAGGGTTACATCGGCATCGGCTTCACGGACGAGCATTTCAGGAACAGCCGGCAGCCCGGCTGGGAGCCCAATAGCTATGGCTACCACGGCGATGACGGTAAGCTCTACCATGGCCAAGGGAAGGTAGATGTCTTAGGGCCGACCTTCACCACTGGGGATACTGTTGGCGCGGGTATCAATTATGCTTCCCAAGAGATTTTCTTCACCAAGAACGGGAAGAAGGTGGGTGCGACCCCCAAAGATGTGAAAACCGCCTTGTATCCCACCATCGGGCTTCACAGCCCTAACGAGAAAGTGGAAGTGAATTTCGGGCAGCGGCAGTTTGTGTATGATGTGGAGGCGCTGGTGCAAGAAGAGCGAGAGCGCAGGCACAGGGCAGTGGAGAATGTGCACCTGCCTCCCAGTGCAAGCCACAGTATTGTGCGTGCCTACTTGTTGCATTACGGCTACCACGACACGCTTGCGGCCTTTGATGCCGCAAGTGGCGGCTCCTTCCCTCCCGTGGTTTTCACGCCACACGAAGATGGAAATAATGGCACTCTTGATGACGATACTTTTGCACTGGATCAACGCAAGGTATTGCGACGGCTGGCCAGGGATGGGGACGTTGATAGTGTGTTTGCAAAATTGCGGGAATGGTATCCTCAACAACTACAGCAGGAGCATGATTCCAACATCATCTTCCTTCTTCACTGCCAAAAGTTCATAGAATTGGTCAAGTCAGGTATGCTGGAGGGAGCAGTGACATATGCAAGAACAGAGCTTGCACACTTTTTCGGAGCTTCTCTAGATCAGGATTTGCATTTACAGGATTGCTTAGCCTTGCTTGCTTATGAGTGGCCACAAGAATCACCTATGGCCTATCTTCTCCACTTTGGCCAGCGCGAGGTGGTAGCAGATGCTGTTAATGCTTTTGTTCTGGCCACCAATCCCTCTCTCCCCGCATCTGGAAAATCTCCCCAATCCGGGCTGGAGAAGCTACTAAGACAGCTCACAGCCTGCCATGTCGAGAAGCGCTTATTGAACGGAGGGCAAGGAGAAGTGTTCAGTCTGCACCGAATATTGCAGGGAGGTAAGGATGGTGGCTGGTAGTTTGGACAAATAGCAAACTGAATGGATCAATCCCTCTCTTTCTTACAATACTCTTCTCTCTCGCTCTCTGCAATTGTTGGGTTTTGCAAATTGGAGAATTGTTGAGTTTTTGCAAGTGAGAGAAAGCAAAAGTTTCAAGGGATTGAGGGGAGGGGGCTTAGACTGGGCAGTAAAAAGGGTGTTAATTATATTCAATGAAATCACATAGGAAACATTCTGCAAAGCTCAGGTCTCTTTGAAATCAAAGACATGACTCATAGTTGAGCTGTGAATAAAAGAAAAGAATCATCCCTATACCCTGCCTCCTCTCCCTCCTTCAATGTTTGTTGGAAAAGTTACCACTCCCTCCTTTCACTCACCGTTTCTACATGTTTCTTTTCTCTAAAATTGCATTGAGCACCTGTCAATATTGTGCAAACCAGGTGGCCTTTCACAGATCTCATCTAGTGCACCTGTTGATCTTGTGCAGACTTCATCACTTTACAGACTGCATACAGCACCTGTGAACCTTGTGCAGATTAGGTCACCTTTCACAGATTGCAAATAGCACCTTTGAATCTTGTGCAGACTATGTAAGCTTTCACAGATTGTATGGAGCACCTGTAAATCTTGTGCCAACTAGGTGAGCCTTTAACATATTGCATAGCGCAGCTGTGAATCTTGTGGAGACTATGTAGCCTTTTACAGAATGCGTAGAGTACCTGTGAATCTTCTGCAGATTCAGTAATCTTTCACAAAGCTCCAGGATCTTTTTTTGGTTCTGGGAATGGAATGGAATACCAAATGCCATGGATGACACTGCTGCTGCACATGTGATTATAGAAGCTGCTTTAGTATAGAGTTAGTGATTGGAGTTGAGTGCAGCTATGGACAATTCCTGAGTGAGTCCAATGGTGCAGAATTTGGGACTTCGACCATTGCTCTGGCCCCTGTTCTTATCATTCGAGGTTTTTTCTCCTAGCAGTTGCTTCAGTGAGACTGGTATGTACATAATGCAGTGCTGAAGACTTACAGATTCTTTGAATCCCTGGGCTTGGGTGAATGGTAGCCAGAGCTTGAGTAAAAATGTGACAAGAACTGAAATTGCTGCAGGTGTCCTGTTGTATTGAACTATTTCAGTACTACTTTTTATAAGGATGATCAACTCCTGCAGCCATGCCATTGGTTTTTCTCACCCAGTCTTTCCATGAAGATTGCACTAAGGATTGTAGCTTATTGCCAGGAGTGGAGTTTTGTATATGAAATTCAGATATGTGAGAACCCTTTAATTTGACTCCCATACCTGCAGGGACAATGGTTTCTTCCATAGTTGGTCACTACATACAATGGATGATGAGCAGGGGCCATCTGCAGTCTGAATTCAGAACCTCAATATGTAATGTAGTTATTTCCTTGTTCAGCACAGTTGAGAGTACATTTGTTGCCAACAAGATAAACATGGGACAGATACCTGCTAACTAGATTCTTCTGGAGTGAATACAGGTTTTTGATGCTAACCTCTGCTGATGGGAAACAGGAAGCTGATGAAGAGGCCAAAACCTTTTTCAAAAGAAGTCTACTCTCACCTTGTTTCAACACACACTGAGGCTCTTCCTCCAAGAACTCACTCAGCAAATGTGTGTAGATACTTGGCAGATCCACAACTCACAGAAAAGACAATTGTCTGCAAATGTGAATTGGATTCTGCACCTATGACTCAGAATTGCTGATGATCTCGTGTAGAGAAACTAATTTGAGAATCCAAATCTCTATTGTGCTTAAAAGAGTTCAAAATAATACAAATGGCATTTGCAATGACTCTTCATAGGAAAATTATGAGACAGTAGATCAAAAAATAATGAATAGTCCCCAGCCAAGGACAAAAACAACTGCTGCCACCTCACCATGAATGAATATCTTGAGAGAGAAGATTCCACCTCAAGTAGGTACGACCAGGACCAAGAACAAGCCAATCATAACTGCCCCCTAGCAAACCATAGACGTTACTTTTTCTTCTTCTTGCTCTCAAATGCTTTGGAAATGGCCAGCCAGGAGTGTATGCCAACGCATAGGGGCACCACAATCCAGATGCCATTCATGAAGATGAAGTAAAACCAGAAATAAACAGGCTCTGGCGAACCAATCTCCTCTCCATCTAATATAACTGTGATGAAGTACACAAGATCTCCATATAACTGTGCCACAGATATTACCAGTTGTAATGTGTGCTGATATGTTGTTTTGGCACCAATTGCATACCTGCAATCCATCATCAAATGTGTCATACATAATCCAACATTGTCCCCTATTGTCTCCTGTATTGTTCTCCCAACCTCTCAACACATTATTGAAACAGTGCATCTTCTCCACAAATACTTATGAGCAGAAAGTCCTTCCGACATACACATTAACATGTTCCCCAACTAAGGAAGCACAAGTGAAGGGCTCCTCAATACTCTTTGAAGATTCTTTTCGAGGAAACACAAACAACACTGCATATCTGAGACTGCGCAGAGTAACATGGAATGGGGGCATCTGTAGGCATACACTGCAAGTAGACAGCCAGGACCCACAAGAACAGCTGTAAGGCCTTCTACACACACAATTGCAGAATCACGTCCAACGTAACGGGAGTCAGCCTTGCTGTACTCCTTCCCTGCAACAGATCAACACACACCTACATCAAGCAACTTTCAAAGGAATTTTCTGACTTAAATTTTTTGGGTGCAAAGGTGCTACTGTAAGAGCCCAGATGGCAATCAAAATGTACTAATTTGCTATGAAGCTTAGTTCAATTCTGTGCACAAGGTACAAGATTTCACTGGAAACCATCAAAAACAGTTGTACAAGCTAAAGGTTCTAGCAACTGATTCCCAAAGTTGTTTCTACAGTGCTACACATGCTCAGAGCATAAACATGGACCCTGTATATAAGAGTCCACTAACAGCCAATGTTGTACAAGAGACAAAAAGCTTCCTCCAAACAAGCTAAATGCTCTGCAGTAGATCAGAAAGTTTCAATGCTAATAAATCACTTAGTTGTAGAAAGAATGGAAACTGC
>Ga0116227_10005222_pt1 | contig 27597 bp, 25 predicted proteins | sample S1TSphgellanicum_FD_89693 | JGI IMG/M metagenome (GOLD analysis project Ga0116227, IMG submission 89693) | Host-associated microbial communities from peat moss isolated from Minnesota, USA - S1T2_Fb - Sphagnum magellanicum MG | ecosystem: Host-associated > Plants > Peat moss > Unclassified...
AACGCATCTAAAGTATAAAAACCCGATAACCACAATGGTTTCAGCGACTGATTAAAAATCCTATTTTTTGATCAAGATCCTTACCCAGTAAGCATTTCAGAAATAAGATGCGTTCGCCCTGAGTAATAATCCCTATTAATGAGCATTTATCTACGAAGTGAAGACATAACAACCATCAATTATTCCCAACCAACCCTAGAGATTTTACAGTAACCAAAATCCTCACTAGTACTTTTGTTGCGACTGTGGGGAGTAGTGACCTTTTCGGACTTCCGGACTTGCAGAGTATTTCATACACCTTTAGCTGAGTTTTACGGCAAGCTTTTCAGGCTTCAAACTCTATAAATTCATTTAAGGCAGGTATTTGAGCGTTGGCGTAGCCGCAGTTTCTGCATGCTGAGACAGCGGCTACGCCAACGCCAACCTGAGAACCCTATAATTCTAAGAACCTAGCCTTATTGATAAGATTACCTTATAACCATATAACCGGGAGAGCCCTTGTAAACCAGTTATAGTATGCTTATGCAGATTTTTTTATTAACTTTACAATAATAGATATAGAAAAAACACATATTAAAAATAGTCAGGCAAGATGATTATTAATTTTATCAAAAAGCTCGAAAATTAAAATCTTTTCCCTGTTAAGAGTTCCCTGTCCAAGAGTCGCCAATTTAACCTTTAATGTACTGAAGGAGCAGAGTATTTAACTAACTGTATGAAATAATAATTCGCAACTCCACTGATCCTTTATTCGTTGTGGTATACTACACCAAGTCTATCCACTTATGTGGAAATAGTGCATCAAAGACCATTGTTAGCAACTCTTTTAAGCTGGCTGAGATCAAAATGAAACGGATTTCTTGGGCTGATCTGGCCGCAGTGTCAGCAGCTCTTCTCGCTATTACCCTGGTCTTAGTCAAGAACTTGGACAACAACCCATCGAACCGACTGCTTAATGTATCATACGACCCAACCAAAGAACTCTACCTCAGTCTAGACGAACAATTCACGGCAAAATACGCCAAAGAAACCGGAAAACATCTAACAATCAAGGAGTCGCATGGTGGTTCATCTCACCAAAGCCGCTTGGTTATAGACGGTACTTTGCCAGCAGATGTCGTCACACTGGGACTCTATTCAGACGTTGATGCACTACGCAAGCAGGGACTCATCCAGGAAAATTGGTCTAAGCGATTACCGAACAATTCACAACCCTACTTTTCCACCATCGTCTTTGTAGTCCGCAAAGACAACCCCAAAAATATTCGGGACTGGCCTGATCTAGTTCGTCCAGGTGTGGAAATTATTACACCTGATCCCAAAAACTCTGGCAACGGGAAGTTAAGCGCCTTAGCTGCCTGGGGTTCAGTGATCAAGCGCGGTGGTAAAGAAACTGAGGCATTAGCCTTTCTCAAGTCATTTTATAAACATACTTTAGTTCTCGATCCTAGTGCAACCATCTCAGCATTCAGCTTTACTAACGAAAAAATTGGTGATGTGCATCTAACTTGGGAAAACGAAGCCATCAAAGAAGTTGCCGAAGCCAAAGGTGATCTGGAAATTATCTATCCACCAGTGAGTATTTTAGCCCAACCTTATGTAGCTTGGGTTGATGCTAATGTCACTCATCACAAAACAGCAGCTGCCGCGAAAGCCTATTTGCAATTTCTATTCACCGACCAGGCACAGGAAACTATCGCCAAATTTGGCTATCGTCCGATTAACCCCAAAGTTTTGCAAAAATATAGTCATCAGTTCCCCCAGATTGAACTTTTCCCAGTCACACTCATAGCTAAGGATTGGGACGATGTCAAACAGAAGTTTTTCGATGACAACGGCATTATTGACCAAGTATACAAACCACAACCCAACTGAGGACACAAAGAGGTGCATTATTTGAACTATAGCTGGAGTAAGGGCCGTGCCGACTTGACTGCCGCCTTAACCGTAGCAGCAATTGCCCTACCCCAGGGCATTGCCTACGCACTGATCGCCGGAGTAGATCCTCGCTTTGGTCTTTATTCAGCCATTTTTATCACAGCCATTGCCTCAGTCTTCGGGTCCTCCTCCCAGCTGATTAATGGACCGACTAGCGCCATATCCCTGGTTGTTTTTAGTACCCTGGGTTTTATTGATCCTAGTAATCGAGCCGATGCATACGAAGCGATGTTTCTCCTAGGAATCATGGTCGGTGTCATCCAAATTGCCATTGCCGTATTTAAGTTGGGGGACTTAACTCGCTACATCTCGGAGTCAGTAATTCTTGGTTTCATGACTGGTGCTGCCATCTTATTGGCCATTGGTCAAATTGGTAATGCCCTGGGCATTAAGGAAAGGGGAACGGCACATCAATCGGTATTCCATCGCCTGTGGCTGACGCTGACTGGAGGCAGTCCCCACTATCAAGCATTAGGCATCACTCTTGTAACAATTATACTGGCCTTGGCTTTACGAAAAGTGGTGCATAAGTACAAGTTACCCCAAATGGATATGCTGGTGGTCCTAATCCTAGTATCCGTCTTCGCTTATTTCTTAGGGTGGACAACACCTGGGGTAGGTGGCAAGACAGTAGTAGCAGTATCTGGCTCCCTCCCCGCCAGTTTACCGTGGCCCCAGATCCCAGATATTCAGTTTGTCTGGATTAAGCAACTATCCAGTGGTGCCTTGGCGATCGCGTTCCTGGGGTTGCTAGAAGCACTAGCTATAGCCAAATCCATTGCTTACGAAACAGGTCAGGTCCTTGATTTCAACCGCCAATGTATGGCTGAAGGTATTGCCAATCTGGGTGGTGGTTTCTGGCAATGTCTACCTGGCTCTGGCTCCTTGACTCGTTCAGCAATTAACCATCAATCGGGGGCAAAGACCCGGTTTTCAGGGATTTTGACAGCACTATTTATAGCTTTGGCCGTGCTAGCCCTAGCTCCGTTGACTAAGTATATCCCTAAAGCCGCACTAGCCGGCTTGCTGATGATTACTGCTGCTCGGTTGATCAACCTCAAGCGGTTACGCTACACCTTTCGGGGTTCAGCATTTGATGCCAGTCTTGTGCTGATTACTACCTTCACGGCCCTTTTTATTGGCATTGAATACTCGATTTTGACGGGGGTAGCCTTATCAGTTCTCCTGTTTGTACCCCGTGCGGCAAAACTAAAGGCTGCTGAACTCGTTATTAGCAAAGAAGGCATCGTGCGGGAACGATTGAGTTCCGATCCACCTTGTACCTCCATTATCCTCTTTGACCTTGAAGGTGAGATATTCTTTGGAGCCGCACTAGACATGGAACGCTATCTCGACAAACTCAAACACCGAGCGACGGGAGAGGGAATTGACTATATCGTCTTACGTCTTAAGCGTGTACGTAACCCAGACATCGTTTGCGTAGAGCGGCTAGAACGCTTCCTCCATGATGCCCACAAACTTGGTATCACAGTACTGCTTGCAGGTATCCGTCCAGATTTGTCTAAAGTTTTCACCAACCTTGGTTTTGAAGAGTGGTTTCCCAAAGACCGGATTTTCCCAGAAGAAGAAGAGCATGACGATACAGATTCAGCTACCCTCAAGGCTGTCCGCTACGCTTACGAACTCTTGGGTGAGGATGCTAACACCTGCGAACATTGCTCATCAATTGAAGAAAACAACTCTCGTAAGCGATCTCTCTATTATTTGATTTGACAATCTCAAGGTCTGAGGAAGAATTTCAGGAGCCAGGAGGCAGCTATGAATCCCCATAAATAAATGATGTTGTTGGCGAATTAATGATGGGTCTAACCCCTACCCTAAAACCTTTGATTTGGCGTTGTTTTTTATACTGAGAACTTGTGTAGTAAATTTGCTACTTAGTAGTAAGGAAGGCACTCTGAGTAAGACCTGGAGGGGCGTGAGGGGTGTTACCCCCTATGAATTCGCCAGCAGCGTCATAAATTTAGGGGCGTCTCGAAATCCAGATTTTTAGGTTTTTCATTAATAAATTTAGGGGCTTCAGTCCCTGTGGCATAGGCCAAAAAATCTATTTTCCGACTCCAGCAATAACTGCCCTGGAGCCTTTCTTCGGTGATGCCATGACACTTAAGTAATTAATGTTACTAATTCACATTCAGGAAAAATTGCCCCCCGCTGTTCTAGGTCATTTCTAGCATCATCATCAAGGCCTTCATTTTCACCAAACTCGGTTTTTGTCACCGTAGCACCGTTGAAGTTTGCCCCTGTTAAATTAGCACCCCTCAAGTTAGCACCACTGAGATCAGCATAAACTAAGTTAGCCTGGGTGAGGTTAACCGCGATCAGTTGAGCCTCCCTAAGGTTAGCATTCTTTAACAGTGCGTGACTCAGGTCAGCACTAACTAAATTGGCATGGTTTAGTTGAGCATAGCTCAAGTCAGCATGATTTAAATCAGCGTGGTTCAGATTAAAACCCTCAAGGTTACAACCAACGCCTTTTACACCAGCTAAATTAGCTCTAACAAAATCCTCGTCTGGATTTAGGTTTGCATTTCTGACTAGGTCAGAAAGGTTTGCGGGATTTGTTGCTAATTCTCGAATCTGTCTGTTATCACTTGCACTCATAAGAAAACTCGGTAAATGGGAAACGAGTGTGGCTTTAGCTCTGAGAGGGAAACGACTCGGCGACTAAAGTCGCAGTGAATCTTTTTTCTTTATCCATTACCGCCTTGGGGCTGTTCAATTTGGTGTACTAATGCAATTGCACTTTCAATGGGACAGTTACCATTCCAAATTAAACAACCCTGTACGCATAATGGTTCGCTCCGAGGAGCCTCCCTTTCGGGGTAATGTGAGCTTTGACCGGTTATCAGAGCTTGTTGGGACTAGCAGCACTGTCTCAGGGACCTTAAAACTGTTTAACCACCAGCGACAGAGCTGGGGATAGCTTGGCATCCCAGGGTGTCGTGACTCAAATAACGTTTACCTATTGCTAGGTGGTCTGGTCAACACAGCTTGCTTGATTTCTCTTACAGAGCTTCAGCCCTTTTAGGGCTGGGTTGCTGACATTAATATTAATCCGGGAACTTTCAGGAGGATACTTAGGTTTATTAAGTCTCAAATTGTGGTATCAGCTGTTCTCCTCAACTCTGCCATCAAACCAATTCTAATATCTCCAAAAGCGATCGCTCTATAAATTTACTCACAAACTTGTTACCTTGCAGGTTGAGGTGAATATGATCTTGATACAAGGTTTGGGAGTTGCTAGTTGCTTGAAAGATGGTTAAAAAATCTATATAAGTGATTTGCTCTTGTTGAGTAAAATTACTTAAACGTTTTCGGGCAATAATTTCGTAGTCACGGGAACCATTATCTAGTTCCCGACGGAGGGGAGTCATGACGAGGAGGAATTGGTTCTGATGTTCTACACTTAGCTTGTGAATTTCCCTAATTGCCGCTAGATTGGTCCCCACTCGATCTCCTACTTCCCCATATACTGATTGCATTTCGGGGATTGGCTTTGGCTTGAGGAGGTAACGCTCGATGATTTCCACCATTGCCAAGGGTGGTTTGTGATCTGGATAGTTGCGATCGCGTCCCACTGGTATGGTAGTAGGAGCGGTAGCAAATAAGTCATCCGTATTAATTAGTAATACCACTGCCTGGGCGTGGAAATTCCCAAATTTTTGTAAATATGCCAATTCGTTTCGTGGTCCCCAGGAGTTAGCTGATGCATTCAACACTTCTACTTGCTGATAATTAGGAATCTTCAATGAGTCCATCATTAAGCTAGAAATAGTCTGGCTTTGATCCGTCCACCAACCACCGTTAGCAATGGAATCTCCTAGTAGTAACACCCGCAATGTTGAGGGGTCTGGTGTATGGTTAACTGACTGACTCCGCATGGAATACTCATTAATCTCAATGCGATTGCCAAAGCGTCGGGTACGCTGGTGAGGTGCTAACAAATAACCAATCTGTTCATCAGCAATGTAAATTAGGGGACTCCCAAAACCCAGGAGCAACCCGACTAATTCTACTACCACTAAGAGTCCTACAACTATTGCTATCAGGAGCATAATTACTTATATAAATCATTCTCAGTATACTTGCTCCCAACAAATCCTAATCTGAATTTAAGGTCAACTGGGAACTCCAAGCAATAAAATCAAAACGGGATAACAATAGCAGTATAACCAAGGAGGCACGAATAAAGTTATGTCCGACTTAAATCGTGGAATTATGAAATTTGCGGGTGCAGATTCACCAGCGGCAGTCACTATCTCTACCGTGCTGCTTCTAGGCGCCATCGCTGAGTTAATAATTTGGGCATTACGATCTGCTTATGCGCTAAACTAAGGATGAGGAGCTAAAGTAAGGACCTTGGCAAAAACGCCACCCGTTCCTGCCTAATGTCCACCAAGCAACTAAGACCAGAAAACCATCACCAAAATTTCAAAAAGATTTTAGATTTGAGATTTGAGATTTTAGATGGAATATAAATCTAAAATCAAAAATCCGCAATGACTCAAATTTGGGGTATATTACTTATTCTAATAGCGTGCCCCCTTTTAGGGGCGCTACCGCTCATCGCTTGGATTACCTATGCCTTAAAACGGAAGCGATTAGCAAAGCTAGGTACAGGAAATATTAGTGTCTCAGCTGCTTTTTATCATGGCGGTGTACTGGCAGGAATACTAGCAGCATTGTCGGAAGCCTTGAAAGGAATTGCGGCCGTATTGATTGCCCGGACTTTTTTCCCCGCTGGGTCCTATTGGGAACTGATTGCCTTGACCGCCTTAGTAGCTGGCAGGTACTGGTTTAGCAGAGGTGCGGGGACTACGAACCTCGTCTGGGGCTTTTTCCTGCACGATCCCCTTGTGGCAGGATTCGTCACACTTCTAGCTGCCATCAGCTTTCTAATTCTGCGCTCCAGGCAAACAGTTAAATTTGGGGTTTTGGTCTTATTTCCCCTATTCGTTGCCCTATTACACGCTGATGATTTCCCGAAAATTGTCGCCGCTTTTGTCCTAGCTGGGTTGATGGGTTGGATTTACACCCAAATTCCCGATGACATGAACCTTCCAGCGGAAGGTGCGGCACCAAGGTCTCAGCAAGTAGCAGAATATTTGCAAGGTGAGCCAGTAATTACCTCCCTAGATGAAGAACTAGATCCGGCGATATTTGGCGAAAAAGCTGCCACACTCTCCCAGATCAAACGCTGGGGTTACCCAGTACCCAAGGGATGGGTACTTGCCCCTGTGGATGATCCTGAACCCTTAATCGAGTTTATCCAGCCATCGGAATTATCTCCCTTAGTAGTACGTTCCTCAGCTATTGGTGAAGACTCAGCCCAAGCTTCCGCAGCAGGACAGTACGAAACAGTCCTAAATGTTACTAGTAAAGAGGGATTATACTCAGCGATCGCCCAAGTCCAAACCTCCTACAATCAGCCATCAGCAGTGCAGTATCGCCGCGATCGCCACATCCAAGCTGGGGCAATGGCGGTATTAATTCAACAGCAGATCCAAAGTGTATTTTCCGGTGTTGCTTTCAGCCGTGATCCCATCACCCAGCAAGGGGAGGCAGTGGTCATCGAAGCCTTACCGGGAAATCCTGCCCAAGTTGTCTCTGGCCGAGTCACACCAGAACAATACCGGGTCCTGCTCGTGGAGAGAGAAGATAACTTATCTTGTGAGCAGTTGGAAGGGGCAGGGCGGATTCCACTTACCCTGATTAAGCAAGTAGCCTACCTAGCCCGGCGTCTGGAAAAACGTTACTATGGTGTCCCCCAAGACATAGAGTGGAGTTACGACGGACAGACACTGTGGGTACTACAGTCCCGTCCCATTACCACCCTTTTGCCCATTTGGACCAGGAAAATTGCGGCTGAAGTCATCCCCGGAGTTATTCATCCCCTGACTTGGTCAATCAATCGTCCCCTTACCTGTGGAGTCTGGGGGGAAATATTTACTATAGTACTGGGTGATCGGGCTAGGGGCCTAGATTTTAGCCAAACGGCAACGCTGCATTATTCACGGGCTTATTTTAATGCCTCCCTGCTGTGGGAGATCTTTATGTCCATGGGTTTACCGCCGGAAAGTCTAGATTTTTTAACCAGAGGTGCAAAATTAAGTCGTCCTCCCTTAGAGTCCACCAAGCAAAATTGGCAAGGGCTGACAAAATTACTGGGTCGAGAAATCAATCTAGAAGGGAGATTTAAGCGAGATTATCGAAGGCGATTAATTCCTGGGTTAATTAAATTAGCGCAGATGGGGACCGAGGAACTAACACCAACGGAGTTATTAGCCAGAATAGATTTAACCCTAGACCTACTGCGGCGTACCACCTACTATGCTATTCTCACCCCCTTAAGTGTGGCGCTGCGGCAGGCAGTACTGCGGGTTAAGGATGAGAAGATAGATCACAGCGTTGCTCCAGAGGTAGCCTCCATGCGATCGCTCTGCGCTCTAGCTGCCGAAGCCAAACGAATCTTACCGACAGTCCAGCCAGAGCAAGTATTCACCGAATTAGAGGAAACTCCCCAAGGGCAGCAGATTTTAACTGAATTTACCGAATTACTAGAAGACTACGGCTACTTGAGTCAAGTTGGCACCGATATCGCAGTCCCCACCTGGCGAGAAAACCCCCAAATTGTCCAGCAATTGTTTGTCCAGCTGCTGATGGGGGACGAAATACCAGTGGTGGAGAAAGAACCCCTATGGCGTCCTCGGGGGTTTGTCCAGCGCCGGGTAGATTTGAAAGGGCGAGTTACAGAAGTTTATTCCCGAATCTTAGCTGAATTGCGCTGGAGTTTCCTGGCCTTGGAGAAGATTTGGTTAAAATCGGGGGTTCTTTGGCAACAGGGAGATATCTTCTTTCTCGAGTTAGAGCAAGTGCGGCAGCTGGTAACTGATGCCAATTCCGTGGATTTAGAGTGCATTCAAATTAGGCGATCGCTTCTAGCTCAAGACCGAGAAATTACTGAGGTACCCCAACTAGTCTATGGCAACAAACCTCCCCTACACCCAACTACTACCCACTACACTGGCCAAACCTTACAAGGGATTGGAGCTAGCCACGGGCAAGCTCAAGGCTGGGTAAAGGTGTTGCGAGATTTACAGGATGTCGGGGAGATTAATCGCCAGACAATTTTAGTAGTTCCTTATACAGACTCCGGCTGGGCACCCTTCCTAGTCAGGGCAGGGGGACTAATTTCAGAAGCTGGGGGACGACTGTCCCACGGAGCGATCATCGCTCGTGAATATGGGATTCCCGCCGTCATGGATGTGCGTGGAGCTACATATATTTTGCAAGATGGGCAGGAGATCCGGATTGATGGATCTAGGGGTATTGTAGAACTAGCTAAAGACTGGAGACCACAATGATCACCACCTCCCTCGCAGAAATCCCAGAAGAGTCCGTTTCCCACAACCCGGAGATCAAGAAAAAAGTCCTGTTACGCTTGGGGGAAATCCCCCACCTGACAAACTTCTCCCAAGCCAGGTTTGCCCCCGGCCAAAGGGCAGCAGCACACGCACATCAAGATATGTATGAGGTGTTCTTTGTGGAAAGCGGTATGGGTGTAATCTGTATCGATGATCAGGAGTATGCCCTACTACCGGGGAAATGTATTGCCATTGAACTGGGGGAAATACATGAAGTTATTAACACAGGTGCTACGGAGTTGGTACTCACCTACTTCGGGTTGCGAGTTGAGAAGTAGTATGTGGTTAGGGTGGTGAAAATGTCATTAGCCCCTATGAAGTCTCACGGTAAGCGGGAAACTCAGAGGCTTCAGAGAAAGAGAGGGAAGCGACTCGGTAATCTAAAATTGGCAAGTTTGTTTACTTCTCGGTACTCACAAGCGTTTTTTCCAGGACTAGATAACGGGAAAAGTCAGATTAAGGACAGGGAATAGGGGAGAACAAATAAGTACTTGAACAGAATTAATTACACAAACTCTCTTGCTGGAATCTTTTATCCAGTCTAGATAAGACTAGATATTAGTTTGTAAATATTTCTCACCAAATCCTAACTCCGTATGTACTGAAATCTGCCTAAAAAGTCACCACACTCCGAATCGACTCCCCTTGATGCATCAAATCAAAAGCATGATTAATCTGCTCAATTGGCATGACATGGGTAATCAAATGATCGATATTGATCTTTCCATCCATATACCAATCGACAATTTTTGGTACATCTGTACGCCCTCTAGCACCACCAAAAGCTGAACCCTTCCATACCCGTCCTGTCACTAGTTGAAAAGGACGGGTGCTAATTTCCTGCCCCGCACCAGCTACACCAATAATCACGCTGACTCCCCATCCTTTATGGCAGCATTCTAAGGCTTGACGCATCACTTGGACATTACCAATACATTCAAAGCTATAGTCAGCACCGCCTTTAGTTAAATTAACTAGATAGGCAACTAAATCACCCTCCACTTCTTGGGGGTTGACAAAGTGCGTCATACCAAATTCTGTTGCCAGAGCTTGCCTTCTGGGATTAATATCTACCCCAATAATCATATTTGCACCCACCATCCGTGCCCCTTGGATGACGTTCAAGCCAATACCACCTAAGCCAAAAACCACAACATTTGCCCCTGGTTCTACTTTAGCTGTATTGATCACTGCACCTATACCTGTGGTCACCCCACAGCCAATGTAGCAAACCTTATCAAAAGGTGCATCCTCCCGAATTTTCGCCACAGCAATTTCTGGTAGCACCGTATAGTTGGCAAAGGTGGATGTCCCCATATAGTGATGAATCATCTCCCCATCAATTCTAAAGCGACTAGTGCCATCAGGCATCACGCCGCGTCCTTGTGTAGAGCGAATCGCTTGGCAAAGATTAGTTTTGAAACTGAGACAGTATTCACACTGGCGGCATTCTGGGGTGTACAGAGGAATCACATGATCCCCAGGTTTAACACTGGTGACACCGGCACCTACTTCTACTACCACACCTGCACCTTCATGGCCTAAAATTGCCGGAAATAATCCCTCAGGATCTTTACCGGAGAGGGTGTAGCCATCCGTGTGGCAAATCCCACTAGCCTTAATTTCCACCATTACCTCTCCCCCCTGGGGTGGGGACAGTTGAACAGTTTCAATAGTTAATGGCTGATTAGGACCGTAAGCAACTGCAGCTTTAACTTCCAAACTCAAATCTCCTTAATTTGCACGAATTTTCAAGGCAGAAAATGCTACCAGATGGGAGTGTTGCTTTGTTAAAATATCATTTCCTGGTTAAAAGTTATAAAGTGGCAGATCAGCTAAACTATCTGCAAACAACAACTGCCCAGTAATTAATCCACACCTCTACTTTGTCAAAACCTATGAACCCTGCCCTCACTCAATTCGGCGCTCAAATGTCCAATCTGACTGGCGTTAGAGCAATCATGAAGGACATCAATGAAACCCTGAAAGCCGGTAGAGGGCAGGAGTTAAGTAATTTGAGTGCTGGCAACCCCCTAATTTTACCTGAGGTAGAACAATTATGGCGGGATTGCACGGCAGAACTCCTAGCTAGTCGAGAATATGGGGAGGTAGTTTGTCGTTACGGCTCTAGTCAAGGTTATGCTCCCCTAGTTACCGCAGTAGTTAAGGATTTTAATCGGCGTTACGGCCTAAATCTAAGCGATCGCAACATCCTCATCACCCCTGGTAGTCAAACCCTCTACTTCTACGCCGCTAACTCTTTTGGTGGCTATACCAGCAGTGGTAAGCTTAAGGAAATCGTTTTACCTTTGAGTCCAGACTATACAGGCTACGGTGGAGTCTCCCTCATCCCAGAAGCATTGGTAGCCTACAAACCAACCCTAGATATAGATCCCTCCACCCACAGATTTAAATATCGCCCTGACTTTAGCCAACTTTCAATTACTGAGAATACTGGTTGCATCATCTTCTCCCGTCCCTGCAACCCCACAGGTAATGTTCTTACTGATGACGAAGTGAGGAAAATTGCCGCCTTAGCCGCACCTTATGAAGTACCAGTATTAATAGACTCAGCCTATGCACCACCCTTCCCCGCCCTGAATTTTACTGATATGTCCCTGATCTTTGGCGAAAATATCCTTCACTGCACCAGCTTATCCAAAGCCGGACTCCCAGGTGAACGGATTGGTATTGCCATTGGCAATGAACAGGTAATTCAAGTTTTGGAATCCTTCCAGACAAATATAGGCATTCATTCCTCCCGCTACGGACAAGCGATCGCAGCACGAGCAATTAACTCCGGTGCCCTCGCAGAAATTTCCGAAACAGTGATTCGCCCTTTTTACTTGCAAAAGTTGGCACTACTAGAAAATACCCTAGAGTCAGCCATGCCCAAAAATCTCCCCTGGTTCCTCCATCGAGGTGAAGGGGCAATCTTTGCCTGGCTATGGTTGCAAGACCTACCAATTAAGGATTGGGAACTCTACCAATTACTCAAAAAAGAAGGTGTTATTGTTGTCCCCGGCAGTACCTTCTTCCCCGGTTTAAAGGAAGAATGGCAACACAAACACCATTGTCTCCGCATTAGTCTCACTGGCAGCGACGAGGAAATCGTCAGGGGAATGCAAAGTTTAGCCAGGGTAGCTGAACAGGTTTATCAGCATCTACCTATGAGTGTTTAAGTGATACTCCTACATCTCTGTGCGAGTAGATGTAGGCTTCTGGCAGAAATTATCTTTCCAGAACTTCCTTGTGCAAAGCACACGCTTCGCGAACGTGGTACTCCCAAGGTTTCCCACTACGGCGGTTTATAGTCAGGTAAGCGTCCTGCCCGACTGTCTTTAAAAAAAGATTGTCAATACTCTCTACTTGACCGGCTCTCTAGCAATTAAGATGGCGATTCCTCATCGACCCCTCGCCCTTTCCAGCCTATGGCTTGATTCGGTTAGAGGTCAATTCGTTATCGCCCAAAAATTCATCCCACATCTGACCCGAAGGGCAGGTTTCTGCGTGTCGAGGCGGCGGCTATACCAACGCTTACCATAACCCCTGTCCCAAACTCCTATTGTCTTATTGATGATTCTCATTAAAGGTTGCTTGTTGAGAATAAAGCTTTACTCCAAAACCCTTATTACATCCAGGTTTCACGACTTAACAGGAAAAGTCAGGTTGACTAAGCCGGTTTTGGCACGATAGATCCCCGCAGGATCCCACTGCTAATATCAGATTTGCATTGGTAGGGGTTGGGTGTTAGTTTTTATCCCCTGCTCTCCCCTAATCTAAAAACTACCCTGGTTCCATTCACTGTGTGCTCAATCACATCCCGATGCGCTGCATACTGTTCTTTGGGTTGTTTGACTACCAAGGGTTTTGTCATCCTGATCATAGGTGAGCAGGCAATCACCAAGCAATAAGCTATTAGGTAAATTTTTGGTGGTGGAGTAGTTTGTAAGTACTTGAACAGAATTAATTACATAAAATTTGGGCTAGAATCCTTCATGATGACTTAGAGGCAGTCCTCTCCAGGGAATTTCTTCTCCCTGTCCCTGCGTAACGGGGTCACACAATTTTGGATTCTAGATTTTAGATTGGGCAGAAGAAGTAGAGAACGATAAAGGATGAGGGAACCAGGGAAAACAGATAAGTCTCTACTTCAGCGATCGCCAAAACTTTTAAATGGCTGGACGCACCACACGAATTAGTTTTCCTGGCAAAGGTTCTTCTGCTGTCACAGCATCATTTATCAGTGCTGCCAACTGCTGCCAATTACGATTGTTAGTACAAATAATAATTCCCCAGTGATCATTATCACGATGATGCAACCGGATAAAATCATCTCTATTGAGAGTTAATACTGAACGTTCTTGATTGATGGCAAATGCCAGCACCTGATCATCAGGAATACCTTGCTTTGCCTGTCCTGCTTCTTGAACTGTCAAGACATCATGTCCCAAGGTACGTAATAATTCAACAACTGGAAACGGGAACTGCTCGTCTGCATAAAACCGTGCCATCGACTAGGCTACCTCATTCCGCGCAATTGCCAATTCAATTTCATCGGCATGAGCCTCTGCATACACCCAAGCATTAGCTAAATCTGTAGCTGTAATGGTTGGATAGCTTGTCAAAACATCAGTATCACTATATCCAAGACGTCGAGCTTCCACAACTACCCAAACAGGAATACGAGTTTTTGCAATCCGCGCTTCTCCACCACAGACTCTAGGGGTTTTTTCAATTCCTTGCCAATTGCTGCCGAGACTTTGAGCAAGTAACTGTATAACCTGCACTTTTTCACTAGGACTGAGGGCAAGAAGTTGCTGTTCTAACTCTTTGAGTATCACAAATTTAAATCCTCTGGTGTTTTGTCAAGCTACATTTACAATTTTACCTCTTAGGAGATCAGAGCAAATGCATCTAAAGTATAAAAACGCTATAACCACAATGGTTTCAGCATCTGAAGTTTTTGAACTCAATCTGCTAACAAGGGTAGTTGCACTTTTCTGAATTGATTCTAAGTTTGTTGTTGCAGAATTTAACTCTGGGAGTGCAAATTTTTGTTTGATAACACTGCTAAACGTAATCAAGATTTTCGTGAAATGGTATAATGGTATGGCAACTTGCGATCGCATTTGAGACAAAATAGCCTGTCTGCTTCATCTGTGCATATATTGTTCCATTAGACATCTCCGAAAATGAGCCTGAAACCCTGATGCAGCAAGACGCAGATATTAATTCTCGGAGATGTCTATTGGAAACACTCTGGAAAAACTGGCTAAAAAATACGTTGCTAGACGAACTGCGACGGATTGACAGTATCAAAGGGCAAACTGGGAAAGGAAAGCGGAATTTAACAATAAAAAAATGCCCCATGGACGGCGATAAAGAAAGCTCCCGCCTTACCCCCATAGATAAATCTAGGGGCTACCTCGGCCCGGATAATTTGGTGTGGCAAGCATTAAGGAGGCAGTTCTTGCTGGAGGCAGCTATGAATCCCCATAAATAAATTTAGGTGATTTAATCAGGACGTAGTATTTCTGGCGCTACGCGTCTCGAAATCTAGATTTTTTGGTTTTTCATCAATAAATTGTCAGGATTCAGATCCTGTGGCATAGGGCGAAAAATATATTTTCCGACTCCAGCAAGAACAGCAAGGGAGCCTTTCTTCGGTCATTTTACTTCTAAAATCCTACTGTACAAGGTTTGAACAACATAAATATGCAGACAAGCCAAACACTCTCCCTGCCCAAAATGGGTTGCGGGACTTGGTCCTGGGGAAACGAACTGCTCTGGGGTTACAACGAATCTATGGATGAGCAATTACAAAGGGTCTTTAACCTGTGTGTAAGTAATGGCGTCACCTTATTTGATACTGGTGATTCCTACGGAACTGGGAAACTGAACGGAAGGAGTGAGTTACTTTTGGGTCGATTCTCTGGGGAGTATCAAGATGTCGGCAAAGAACAAATCTGCATTGCCACCAAAATCGCTGCCTATCCCTGGCGCTGGACACGGCAATCAATGATTAAGGCTTGTAAATTCTCAGCTCAACGTCTGGGGAGAAACGTTGATTTAGTCCAAATGCACTGGTCAACAGCCAATTATGCACCTTGGCAAGAAGTTGGACTGTTGGATGGTTTAGCCGACCTTTACCAGCAAGGATTAGTCAAAGGGTTAGGGCTATCTAACTATGGGACCAAACGACTCCAACTGGTACACAAGAAGTTTGCTGATCGGGGAGTCCCCATCGCCACCTTACAAGTACAGTACTCCCTACTATCCACCTATCCTGTTACCCAACTGGGGATCAAAGAAGTATGTGATGATTTGGGAATTCAACTGATTGCCTACAGTCCCCTAGCCTTAGGCTTGCTTACAGGTAAATTCTCCCCTGCAGGTCCTTTACCTACAGGCATTCGGGGCTTATTATTTCGCTACTTATTACCAGGGGCGCGATCGCTCCTAGGATGTTTGCGTGAGGTAGCAAATTATCGACATAAAACCATGTCTCAGGTAGCAATTAACTGGTGTATTTGTAAAGGCACCATTCCTATCCCTGGAGCCAAGACTACCCAGCAGGCCCAAGAGAACATAGGTGCATTGGGTTGGGAGTTACACCCTAGCGAAATTGCAGAGTTAGATCAAGCTGCCGCAAGTGTGGATCGGAAAATGGTGCAAAATATCTTTCAAACTCGGTGAGACATCGGCATTCAGATGTCCCCTATTAGCCAAGGTAATATAGTGCAGTGTGGAGAAAGAAATAGCTAAAATACAAAAACAATACTGATAAATATTGGATGGATGCTTCCGAATTACTAGAAACAATTACACTCCTGATTGACCAAGCTGAACAGGGAGAGATTGACCCTTGGGATGTTCAGGTAATTGAGGTGATTGACCGTTACTTAGAAATTATGGCACTGGAGGCAACAGTACAAAGTTATGAGGCTGACTTATCCCGATCTGGACAGGCTTTTCTCTCTGCATCAAGGCTAGTTCTCTTTAAAGCTAATACCTTGATGCAATTATCAACAGTAGATCCCAGTCAATTAGATGTAATAGATAATACAATACTAGAAAATGAAGACGAGGTACTGCATCAGGCTCATCGTCAGCAACTAGAGCGACATCTGCGCCGTCGTCCAGTAGCCATGCCACCACCAAAACGTCGCGTCACCCTCCAAGAGTTAATCGAGCAATTGCAGCTCATGGCAAGTGAGCTACAACAAATACCCAAGGCCAGCAAACCCAACCGCCCAAAGCGCCAGCCTAGTGTCCAAGCCATGCGAGAGGCGCTAGAGTTAGCACACCAGGAAAATTTGACAGAAGTGGCTGGGGAGGTAGAACAAATACTTCATTCCTGGGCAAGGGAGCTAGATTTGGAACAAAGTTGGTTAAATTTGGAACAACTTGTGCAATTGTGGACTCAAACCAAACAATCACAGCCAAAGGCATCCACCCATGAGTCAGAAAACAACCACCTAGTTAGCGTTTTTTGGGCACTACTACTTCTTTCAGCTCAATCTAAAGTCGAGCTATTTCAAGCAGAGTTTTACCAGGAAATTAGAATTCGCTTACTTACAAATTCAGTCTAGTGGACTGTCAAGCTTAAAATTGTGGGTAACTAGATTTTGTAGGTGCTTGCCAGCAGGTCTTTCAAAAATCATCTACACACAAAATCAAAACTGACAGACCACTAGTGCTCATAAACTGAGGCAGTTCAAACTAGGCATAGCTATGTTATCTCTGTTATTAACGGTAATAGTCTACCTGGTTGGAAAAAGGGTGACAGACAAAATTCCTTTTTCCTCAGTGGTATACCACCAAAAGATAAAAGCTGATGATCAAGTATCACTTAATGAAAGTAAACTGGCTTGTGCTTGAGGAATAAATTTTATGAAAGCGATGATTCTCGCGGCAGGTAAGGGTACTCGTGTTCGTCCTATTACTTATACAATTCCTAAACCGATGATGCCCATACTACAAAAGCCAGTAATGGAATTTTTACTGGAACTGCTACGCCAACATGGATTTGACCAGATTATGGTGAATGTCAGCCATTTGGCCGAGGAAATAGAAAACTATTTCCGTGATGGTCAGCGGTTTGGTGTGCAAATTGCCTATTCTTTTGAAGGAAAAATTGATGATGACGGTAAATTAGTGGGGGAAGCAATTGGTTCTGCTGGAGGGATGAAACGGATTCAAGACTTCTCACCTTTTTTTGACGATACCTTTGTGGTCCTGTGCGGTGATGCTTTAATTGACCTGGATTTGACTGGGGCAGTGAAGTGGCATAAATCTACAGGGGCAATTGCCACCATCATCACTAAATGTGTTCCCAGAGAAGAAGTTCCTAGCTACGGTGTAGTTGTCACCGACGAAGATAACCGGGTGAGAGCTTTTCAGGAAAAACCTTCAGTAGAAACAGCCCTCAGCACTAACATCAATACAGGTATTTACATTTTTGAACCAGAGGTGTTTAAATACATACCATCTGGAGTACAGTATGACATTGGTAGCCAACTATTCCCCCATTTGGTGAAGATTAACGCTCCCTTCTATGCCATCCCCATGGATTTTGAATGGGTAGATATTGGTAAAGTCCCAGACTACTGGCGAGCGATTCGGGGTGTGTTAATGCGTGAAATCAAAAACGTCCAAATTCCAGGCTATGAAGTGGCCCCAGGGATCTACACTGGTTTAAATGTAGCTGTGAATTGGGATAAGGTAGAGATCCAAGGTCCAGTTTACATCGGTGGTATGACCAGAATCGAAGATGGAGCTAAAATTATTGGTCCATCCATGATTGGCCCCAATTGCTGGATTTGTAGTGGTGCAACAGTTGAAAATAGCGTTATCTTTGAATGGTCACGCTTAGGCGCAGGCGTGCGCTTAGTTGATAAATTGGTGTTTGGACGTTACTGTGTCGATAAGACCGGGGCAGCAATAGACGTTCAATCTGCTGCTTTAGATTGGCTAATTACCGATGCCCGTCAGGTACCACCATCCAATGCCCCCATTGAGCGACAAGCGATTGCTGAATTGTTGGGGACAAATGCTATTTAGGTAATGGGGACAGGGGAGCAGGTGAGATGTTCTCCCTAATCCCCAATCTAATTAAGTATTCAAGTAAGTGTATCTTCTCAAGCTCTGTTCGTAGGTTTGTAGCAATCGCTGTGATTCTGCCAGAGTAATCCGCTTTTCTTCTAGGGCTTGCTCACAACGCTGACGAATGTTTTCTACCAGATCTTCAGAGTCATATTGTACATAGCCAACTACTTCGCTCATGGTATCACCTTTGACAACATGTTCAATCTGATAGCCCTTGGGTGTCAATTGGATGTGAACTGCGTTGGTATCACCAAACAGGTTATGCAGGTTGCCCATGATTTCTTGATAGGCTCCATTGAGAAACATCCCTAAATAATAGGGTTCTCCTGGCTTGAAGCCGTGCAGTTCTAGAACCGATTTCACATCTCGCAGGTCAATAAAACGGTCAATTTTGCCATCACTGTCACACGTGAGGTCAGCTAAAATCGCCCGCCGAGTTGGTTCTTCATCAAGACGGTGGATGGGCATAATTGGGAAAAGCTGGTCGATAGCCCAACAATCTGGTGCTGATTGAAACACTGAAAGATTGATGTAGTAGATGGAAGCCATGATTTTTTCCAGGTCTTCCAGTTCATCTGGTACGTATTCTTGTTGTCTAGTAATTGTCAGAATTTTTTGGCAACATGCCCAGTAGAGCCGTTCGGCTTTAGCTCTTTCTCGCAAGCGCAGAATTCCCAAGTTAAAGCGGCTGATAGCTTCTTCTTTGAATTGAGTAGCGTCGTGGTAGAACTCCTGATAATTCTCTTTATTAATGGATTGATAGGTTTCCCAGAGGTAGTTAATGATCGGTGATTCTCCCTCTTGGAGAGGTTCTGGGAGATCTAGGGGGACATCACTGGTGCTAAGAACGTCGAAAATCAGTACTGACTGATGGGAAGCGATCGCCCGTCCGCTTTCGCTAATTAGGGTAGGTACAGGAATCTGCTTTTCGGCACAGGTATCTTTTAACTCTGCCACGATGTCATTGGCATAGTTTTGCATATTGTAATTTTTTGAGGCGTAGAAGTTAGTCTGAGAACCGTCGTAATCTACACCTAGTCCACCACCAACGTCGAGGTACTTCATATCTGCCCCTAACATTGCTAATTCCACATAAATGCGGCTCGCTTCTTGGATGGCATCTTTGATGACGTTAATGGCAGAAATTTGCGAGCCGATGTGGAAGTGCAGTAACTGTAAGGCATCTAGGAGGTCAGCATTACGTAATTTGTCAACAGCTTCGATAATTTCGGGAATTGTCAGCCCGAACTTAGCGCGATCGCCTGTGGATGTCCCCCACCGTCCCATTCCTTGGGTGCTTAATTTAGCTCGCACTCCTAAAATAGGCTTAATTCCCAACTGCTGGTTAGCTGCAATCACTAAATCCACTTCTTCAACCTGTTCTAAGACGATGATTGGGGTTTGCCCTAGTCTTTGGGCTAAAATTGCAGTTTCAATGTATTCCCGGTCTTTGTAGCCGTTGCAAACTAGCAATGCTCCCGGTGTATTTAATAAAGCCAGGGCAATCATTAATTCTGGCTTAGATCCAGCCTCCAACCCAAATTGATGGGGTTTGCCAAACCGCACCAAATCTTCGATTAAGTGCCGCTGCTGGTTGCACTTGACGGGAAACACACCCCGATACACACCAGGGTAGTTGTAGCGGGCGATAGCTTTGGCAAAGCAAGCATTTAATCGCTCTATCCGATCCTCTAAAATATCGGAAAAGCGAATTAGCAGAGGCAGTCCCAGATTACGCTGCTTCAGGGCATTGACTAATTCAAATAAGTCCAGGGAACCTCCGCGATCGCCCTTAGGGGAAACAGTTATATGTCCAGCAGCACTAATCGAAAAATAGGGCTGTCCCCAACCCTCAATCCGGTACAGGTCTTCACTATCCTCAATCTTCCAGGAGTGTGGTAACTCTCCCGTATTACTACTAGGTGGTAGTAGCTTTTTATGTTTGTTAGTTTTGATTTCCGATTTGTGTCCGTTGCTCGGTAGTTTGACCACCTCATCGGATGTAGCACTTGATTCAACACCCATTTCTTCCTGACCTTTGTATTTCGCCCACGAATTAACAATTTAACTTATTCATCTGCAAAGCGATATGTATCTGTGGAGAATTTCTGAGATAAACTCTGATTGGTCACTAGTCATGAGTTATCAAATCAGAAGCGTTAATCTGAGAGGATTTTGCAGCTTTTTTCCCAGAGAAAAGCTGACGGCTAAATGCTAGCGTGAACGAAAGATAACTGACTTAGGACGACTAAACTACGTAAAAATTTGATTAAGTTTTGGGAGATCGCTTTGGAACGCACATTTTTAGCAATTAAGCCTGATGGTATACAGCGGGGACTGGTAGGAGAAATTATCCGACGCTTTGAAACCAAGGGCTTTACCCTTATTGGCTTGAAGTTTTTAAAAGTTAGTGCTGAACTAGCTCAACAACACTACGATGTTCACCGGGAAAGACCATTCTTTACCGGGCTAGTCGAGTTTATCACTTCTGGTCCTGTAGTAGCAATGGTCTGGGAAGGTGATGGTGTCATCACCTCAGCTAGAAAAATTATTGGAGCCACCAACCCCTTAACAGCCGAACCAGGAACGATTCGGGGAGATTTAGGGATTAATATTGGTCGCAACTTGATTCACGGTTCTGATGCCCCAGAAACTGCTCAAAAGGAAATCGCCCTGTGGTTCAAGGATGAAGAATTAGTTAGCTGGCAACCACATTTAACACCTTGGTTGCGCGAGTAGATTAGGTAGGGAGTAGGGGAGAAAAACCAACTCCCTGTCCACCTACTTCGGCACTTCGGTCTTTTCCACCTGTGTTTCCTGGGTAAGGACGATCACTTTGCGTTTGGAGAAACCCCAGAAGAAAACAATGGCGACCGCACTAATCATTACCCATTCTGGTGGGACTAGATCATCGTTGACAACTCTCAATAGCAATCTCAACCCTACGAACGCTACCGTGACATAACCTGCGTCTTCTAAGTTTGCAAATTCATCTAGCCAGCTGATAAATAAGCCAGCCATGAATCGCAGTGTGATAATCCCAATGGTTGCCCCTGTAAGTACTAACCATGTTTCTTGAGAAACGGCGATGGCTGTAGTGACGCTATCTAAAGAAAATGCCACATCTGTTAGGGCAATGATCGGAATTGCTTGCCACAGGGAGTTAAACCGAGGACCGTGATGATGTTTATTGTCGCCCTCTTCCCGTGTAGTAAAGTGTTTAAATACTAGCCACAATAGGTAAGCAGCACCCACAAGTTCAAACTGCCACAGATCCTGTACCCAAGTGGCGGTGAGGATTAGGCTAATTCGTAATACGTAAGCAATAACTAAACCAAAGTTAAGTGCCTGTTCTTCCAGCTTTTTATCATCCAATCCTTGGGCGATGGCGGCAAGGGCGATGGCGTTATCAGCAGATAAGATCGCTTCTAAAGACACCAGAAGCAGCAACACTATAGAGGCTTCAATGCTGAAATGAAAATTCAAGTAGTCAAAAATTTGGTCTAGCATTCCCGGCTTCTCAAGCAGAAAAAAATTAAAAATTAGCGACAGTAGAGATTTTCATCTCAAACCCCCAGGAGACCCACGCCATAGCTGTACTCAGCTTGGTGGTAGGTGGTTGACTCCCCTAAGTGCCATAAATCGCTACTTTAACTTAGCTTAACTTGATTGTGGTGTCTTAGTAGAAGTTAGCAGTTATAGTTCAGTAAGCTGTAAATAAAGTTACTGATAAACAAGTATTAGGAATCAGGGGAGAGATTGATCTGTTCTCTTCTTACTCCCCCTTCCGCCGAAAGATTATACTATAAACAGCTGATTACTGGACTTTTGCCTGTTAAACCGCATCCAGTTTGAAACCTGTAGTTTTGCAGAATCACCTAATATCCTTGTCTGACAAGACTTGCGTGCTTCTGGCATCCCCCCAAAAACTCCGGTTCCCAAGTTTGACGAGGTTTAAAAAACCAGAAAACCCCGTAAGTAATCGAACAGAAATATTTACAAACTAATATCTTGTCTTATCTACACTGGATAAAGGATTTCAGCCCAGAGTTTGTGTAATTAATTCTGTTCAAGTACTTATCAAAAGCGAATCGACTGGCAGTTATAATCCGTCAGTAGCTATCAACTCTATCTCGAAAAATAGGCTCTTCTGTTGTGGTGGGTCTCTCGAACTTCTCCCAAGTAATGTATTCCTTTCTTACAGTGGAAAGTCCCTAACAGCAAGCGAAACTTGTTCTACCCCCATCAAATCCGGTGATCGCTTCATCTATGTGCACTGCGTAACATTCCTTCCGTACTTAAATCCTCGTCAATTTCCTCGCAGTGAATACCATATCCACCGCCGCAAACTTGCCACTTTGCTCGCTGTTCAGGGGTTGCATATAATAACTTTGGACACCATACTAAAGGTACTATAATTTTCTGGGGATGGGGAGTACTTGCGTACCAGTTGCACGGATTGTTGGTAGTTTGAGGATGTTCCCGTTCCTGCTTAGTTCATCCTGCAAATATGCAACGCCCTAGCTTCTTATCAAATTCTGCATAAGGTTCTAATTCCATAAAATGGTTAGTCGATGACTAAAAACATAACTAAATATTCTCTCTTTAGTCGCAGTTTGACAAGCTTTGTCCAATTCTGGCAGGATTGGAAAGAAGGCGGCACCCAGATTTGAACTGGGGAGTGGAGGTTTTGCAGACCTCTGCCTTACCACTTGGCTATGCCGCCGAGGTTGCCATTAGGCACATCATAGTCATACTCTAGCATACATTTGTAAAATGTCAGAACCTACCCCCTGACCTCATCGGCAAAACTAGCCCAGCGGACAAAGTAAAAGGGACCAGCGACGGACCCCCAAATATGCTCATCAGTTTCTAAATCCCGTCCCCGGTCGAGGCTGATAAACTTCTCTTCACTAATTTCAAATTCGCTGTCTAAATAGGTCTTATGGTCTTTGCGAACTACTATGCAGCCTTTGCCGGGTTCGACTTTACCTTGAAAGCTGTTACCGGACCACTGGACAATCATATTACAGCCTGGTAATTTTTCTACATCATCCGTGTTTAAGGTTTGCAAGCGTTCTAAATTGCGGGATGCACCGTAGAACCTTTGCTCATTCTTAACTATGTAATTTTCAATTTGGATCTGTCCCCCTGCGTTTACCAACTTCAACACCCGCACACGATAGGGGTGTTGGAGTTCATAATCATAAGCTTGCTCAACAAACAAACTTAACCCTGACAATACTTCCAAGGGGACTGGACGCATACAAACGCGAATGTGAGCATAAAAAGGTGGGTTTTCAAAGGCTTGGGCTTGATTGCTAAAATCCGCTGCCATCCACCGTGCTAAGGTGACAATATCTGTAGAATGAGTCATTCCCAATAGGTGAAAAATAATCTGGAATTATTGTAAAGCTTGGCCTTGAACAATGGGAACAATACAACAACTTATGCAAAAAAGGTTAAGTCTTATATTTATTGCTTTACTTCTCTGGCAAACGGGTTGTCATTTGACTATGGCACAAACTAAAAAGCCACCAGGTATAGATGAGAAAACGTGGGAACAACTGAGCAAATTCCCTCCCAGTCCCTTGGAAAAAATCCTACCCGATCCTCTGTTACCACCAATGGCTGATAAGGAACCGCTCACGAGTGAGGAAGCACAACAACTAGAGACGGCATTAGATCAACTAGATCAGGAAGCTACAGCTACCCTACAGGGGGGAGATATAGACGCAGCTTTTGAGATTTGGAACCGGGAACTCCGTTTACGCCGCCTACTAGGCCCGTTATCTGAGATCCAAGCACTTTCACGGGTAGGTGGGATCGCTTGGAATCAAAGTCAGCAAGATGAAGTGCTATATATTACTGCAAGGTTGGAGATCATCCAACAGGATACTCTATCCCCTCAAACTACTCTTCCCCTGACTTCTCAACTGGAAATATGGCGATCGCTAGGTGATGCCTATCAAAGTGTGCGAAGCCCTAAACTAGCCTTAGAAGCCTATAACCAAGTTTTAGCATTGGTGCGACAACAAAAAGATCCAGCCGCAGAGGTGGACGCGCTGAACACTATTGGCGAACTACATCTGAGCTGGTTTGATTATCCCCAAGCTGCTACCACTTACAACGAGTTGTTAGATTTAGCTGTAGCCCAGGGTAACATCCCCAATCAGGTTAAATACTTGCAAACACTGGCATATATTTATGACCAATCCCAACAAATCCAGCAAGCGATCGATATCCGCAAAAAGCTAGCAGCAATTTATGTAAGTCAAGATGAACTAACTCAGTTTCCCACCTTAAAACTGGCGATCGCTGCTGATTATGAATTCCTATCCCAAAAAAATCCCAGTTTCCGGCAACAGGCTTTTAACAACTATCAAGAAGCTTACAGCATTGCCTGGAACTTGCAGGAGTATTCCACTGCTGGTCAAGCATTGCAAAAGTTAATTGCCCTTTACCGTTCCCAAGGACAAATAGATGAAGCCTTACAAACTAGCCAAGTTCTGATCAAGACCCAACAATTAGCTGACAACTACTATGGGTTGATGACTGCATACGACCAAATGGGACAGTTGTATTTAAAACGTAACTATTACCCCCAAGCACTTGCAGCATTCCAACAAGGACTCCAGATCGCCCAAAAACTTCAAGTTCAAGAAGCGTACTTTTCCCAGCAAATTCAAAAATCCCAACAGGCAATAGGTAAGAAGCCATGGTTTTTGATCGCACCTTAGCCCTAATCATCAGTGTAGCCATCCTTGCTACATCTATGGTTCTAACCTGGGACTGGAGTTATTACAGTGTTGGTATAGTAGCAAGTGGTACCTTTACCACTAATCATACCCCTGACATCTCAGGTTTTTACCAAATTACCGAAATTACTGGTACACGCAATGGTATAGCAATCACTGGTCTCCAACCCACCGGAACTGCGATACCAGAAAATGAACCTTATACTGTTAATAACTCAATTGGTCCTAATGGTCAGTTAACAGATAGGGGTTTTGGGTACTCCCTTGCCGATGGCACCTTTGCCAACACCTTCTCTGATAATTCTGCTTATTTTGAGTTATATTCTGCACCTCAAAATTCACAAAAATCTGAGTTACCTATTAGTTTTTCTGCGACCATACAAGATAACAGCCTAGCATGGAGAAACCCTCAAATTTATTAGTTAAGGTCTCACGCAGTTTATTTCCTAGCTTAGATGAACAGGAAAAGTTTATTGATTCCTTAATAAATCCCCAATCCTTTGCACCCTGTATTATTTGGTGTCAGCCACAGCCAGAATCATCGCCTTTTTTAGTGGAAACCCCAACACCATGGCAACCAGATTTCGTAGATCGCCTATCCTTGGGGGAAAAACCCGGACAACATCCCCTACATCAACAGGGATATTTTTATTGCCTAGATTTCTCTTCCGTATTTGCTGCCACAATTTTATTATCAATTGCTGAGAGAGTCAATCTAGTTTTTGATATGTGTGCTGCACCTGGAGGTAAAAGTATCTTTGCTTGGAAAACCTTTCAACCCAACTTACTCATTAGTAATGAGGTCATTGGTAAGCGATTGGGAATGTTGATTTCCAATTTGAAAAGGTGTCAGATTCAGCCTTGCGCTGTAGTTAGTCGAGACCCCCAGGTTTTTAGGGAGATTCTGCCATCAGCTTGTGATTTAGTAATTGTAGATGCTCCTTGCACCGGACAATCCTTACTAGCTAAAGGTGAAAAAGTCCCCGGATGTTTCCACCCAACGGCAATTAATAAAAGTGCAAATCGCCAAAAACGAATTATAGCCAATTCAGCCCAGATCGTTGCTCCCCACGGTTATCTAGCTTATATGACTTGTACCTACTCACGGGAGGAAAATGAGGGAGTCTGTGAATGGTTTTTAGAACGCTTTCCCCAATTCCAAGCTGTGGAAGTTAGTTATTTATCAACATATCAATCACATTTAACTACCATACCTTGTTATCGGATGTTTCCTCACTATATGTTAGGGGCTGGTGCCTTTACAGTGCTATTCAAAAATACGGAGGATGGTGAAAAGCAGGATGTAGATCTGGATGCTATTTCGTGTGTTTATCGCAACTCTGGTTTAAACGGGAGTATGTCACTTTTGAAGGTGCATAAATTGAGTGCCTTGGGAATAAGATAGTTGAAAGCCCGAATGTAGAACGTTTTGATCCATGAGTATAAATACTCGATTGCAAAGGTGACATGCTCCCGGTTTAAACCGCTTCCACCCGCTGCAAAAATTCGCCCAAGACTTGTAAAAATCGCTCCGTCTCCTTCAGATGAGGCATATGTGAGCTATTTTCAAAGAGCACCCATTGTGATCCAGAAATCCCTTTGTTAGCTACTTCAACACAGGCAGGGGTAACCTCATCGTAACGACCGGAAATTAGGAGGGTAGGTACAACAACTTCAACTAGGCGATTTTCAATATTCCAGTGGATGATCTTGCCTGCACAGTAGCCCCCCATGATTGCCCGAAAAGATGGATTTGGTCTAAATTTAAGGCTTTGTGGACAGTGACAAGTTCCTCTTTAAAGAAATCAATGGATTATAGACTGGGATCACTGGGGCGATCGCAAACCCCAAAACCCTTATTCTCTCGTACCCGCTTCTCAGAGGCTGGGGTAGTAAAATCTACGCTGAAGGACTTTTCAAACACCCTCTTAGGTGTTTGTTTAGAGTTCTTCCTAATCTAAAATCCAAAATCTAAAATTGATTGACTGTGGGTCGCTCCAACAGGGTTGTCATACTGCATATCTGACGATTAAACTACAACTCCTCAATAATGACGAGTCCGCCCTCTGTAAATTGCACAACCAATTCATATCCATCCAGTAGTGCTGTTCCAAGTAAAGGTCTTGATCCCGTCGCTAGCACACGAATATCTCGCGCCTCTGCATTCCACAGAATCGTAGCAGTGTGAACTTGAACAGCAACATTGCTGTTGTCAGCAAGATTGACTCGCATATTGTACTCAAAAGGTAAGCCCAGAACAGCTACGACCTCTGGAGGTAAGCAGAGGAAATCTGTAAATCCTGTATCAATGACAAATTCAATCGCAATATCAGGTCGATTAG
>Ga0116227_10005223_pt1 | contig 27594 bp, 18 predicted proteins | sample S1TSphgellanicum_FD_89693 | JGI IMG/M metagenome (GOLD analysis project Ga0116227, IMG submission 89693) | Host-associated microbial communities from peat moss isolated from Minnesota, USA - S1T2_Fb - Sphagnum magellanicum MG | ecosystem: Host-associated > Plants > Peat moss > Unclassified...
CAATTTTAGAATTTTGTATGCTCTCGTGTGAGTGAAAACAAATTGTGATCATCTAGATTTGGAATATGCATAATCTTTGTATATATTCGTGATTAATGTAAATTAAAAAATTGACAAATTCATATCCATTGAAGAAACAAAATGGAAGTTGAATCCAAATTTGCTTTAACAAATAAATTGCTGCAATTTTTTGATGCATATCCATTTATTATTATTTTACAAAAAAAATGCTTTATTGGTATTCTAGACTTAACTTTAAAATGTGATATTTGACCAACACTGGTTCATACCCGTGGTTCTATTAAAAAATTTAAGAGCCAGGTCTGATACAGTTATCACAGCTTTCAATTTTTTGAAAAATTCAAACAACAGCTAATAAAACCACTGGTTCTTTATCAGTTCTTTCATGAAAACTGCTGGTTCTTTGAGGTGTGCTTGAAGTAATTGGAGCCAGCAGTTCTTTGATGCTGATTTTTTTTGAAAACAATTGAAACAAGCAGTTCTCTAAGTCTGAAATACTTAAGTAACTGGAATGGGTAGTTTTTTATAATTTCAAACGCCACACAACACTGGCTTAAAGTCTAGCTTGTGGATGTTAACATGTCTCACTCATATATGAGGAGCACATTTATGCAAGATAAGGCAGATTGAAGCAGACTGTTACAGAAAGAGCAAAAGAAATGGAGTGTTCTCAGACATGGGTGGTCCTCTTCAAAGGACAAGAAAAGTATGCAAGCAAGAAAACAATTACTGACCATTCACATTTGTTCCATAAACATGACAATTTGTGCCTAATTTGCCATCTCTAACACCACTACAGTCCCGTACTAAATTGGGACAAGTCGATAATAATGTCAGATTTGATGTAGACTTTTTTTTTATCTTCATTGGGCCTGCCTTGTAAGGCAGGCAGGGACATCGTGTTGAGAATCATTATAGAGTATAGGAGCTTCAAAAGATTTTGGCCACTCAAAACTAGGTCATATTATTCATCTTAAATTGGTTTTGAATGTTTTTCATCTTTAATTGAGTCACATTCATCCCTTTGGATCTTTAAAAAGTTTGGTCTGCTCCCACCATGAGTCAAGCCCTCATCCCCAGAACAGCCCCCTTCAAGGTCCTTATCCTACACTACATCATCCAGTGACTCAGATCTCTAAGATTAGGGACTGATAATGGGGATCCTAATTTTCAACTGTGGATGAATTCAAGATTAGGTCTAATACAGAAACAGCAAGAAGATGCCATGCATTGGTATCATTTGAGAAATGCTACTCAAGTGTCCCCTTCTCACCTCTCCCCTCCGCATCACAAAAGATATGTCAAATTAAAAGGAACTGGCTCAAAAGGACTCAAATATAATGAATTCGTGTCCAGCAGGTATGTCAATTTTAATGTATCTGTTGGGTAAGGACAAATATAGATTTTCGAAAATATATCAGCCGGGTTGAGGTGTAGAGGCTTCAGGAAAGTTCCAAACTCAGCAAGCCTAAGGGTATCTAGGCTTTATTTTAGGTATAAGATACTGTTATTGATCCAAGTAAAGGTAAAGAAAAATGACAAACATTTTACTTGTTCACAAGGTAAGGGTAGGAGTAAATATTTCATCAGTTACCAGTCGGCTGTTTAGTGTGTATGGATATGATAAGGGCAGTTTTCAGCATGAGAAACGATACAAAACACCTGCAAAATAAAATTTAAACTTTCCATCCTTTGCTTTGAGCATACAAAATTTGGATGATTTGAAGCATCAAGGAAGAAAAGAGTCAAATTAACTTTGGTAGTGTCCAATTGAAACACAAAAACTAAAGCCCTAAACCTGAAGAAATCCATCCATCCCTTTGGAGTTGAAAGTTGAAATGCAGGTCACATTGCTGGTTTCTTGCCACTTTGATGCGTTTAGATGTAGACACTCTAGAGTGAGAAACACTCAGAAACTGTAAACATCAACTGTGTTGTTCATATATGATATGACTTCCCGCATTTATCAAGACCACTGCTACTTAACAGGTACAGGATTTAGAACAAGTCACTCCAATATAGTCTCTCAGCCCGCATTGATAGCCATATATTGAGAAATCGACAGTTTACAACATAATCAATCTTGTTACACTGAGCATCAAACTACCCTTGGAGTTAACTAGTCATCCACAAACTCTTAGGGGTTAAGACTTTAGGAAGGGTGCTATCCCATATTACCTTTGATTCATTCTACTTAGAAAGTGACCACTTCTGAAACAATCATAGCCTTATAACTCTAGGGTAAAATGGCATCTAACTCAATTCCTAATTGGCAAAGGAAGGGGAAAGACAAAGCATTTAAGGAAAATTGAACAGTAAAAATTGCATGACTAAAATTATATAAATAAACATTCAAGAATTGATTAAACTTCAAGTTAATATGAAAATTTGAGTGTAGAAACTTAGGGTTTAATACCCATAGAATAGTAAGGGAAAACTGAAAGAATTGGACAAAATTTATGATCTGGGTCAATTAAAATTTTGAAACATCTGTAACATGTCAATGCGTACTTTTTTACATCAACTGCTTTCACGGTTTTGATGAAATACTAGGCTGATATTGGAGAAAGAAAAAAATGTGAAAAATGCACTTGTATAAATGCATATATTGCATGTTAAATGCAAAGAATACACCTTTTAGGTTAAAAATATATATAAAGAAAAACCTGATTGATTTGTTTAACATATTAATTTACAGTGATACAACTACAAAATGTTAATGGTTGCATTATTTTTAATCATCAACTAAACAAATAGTCGTATCACCACCACAATTGGCCAACCACATGGCATCAGGTAAAACCTATCAATTAAGGCAATGGTATTCAATGGTCATGGTTGTTTATGACCTACCACAAACAAGCATGACCTAAAAGGGTCAAGGTCGTTCCCTATACCACCTTCTTTTAATTTACAAAAATTTATCAAATGTTATATAGGACATTTAATGTAATAATTACATATATTGAACATGTAAATTAGGATGTGTCATATGAATAGATTTTTAAAATTTCAAACCTATAATATATTATAAGAAAAAAAATTCAGTTAATAAAAAATGTGCATTTATCATGCATGTAGATGGAATATTTTTATGTTAAATTTTTTTTCCTGCATAAGCTTGAATTTTTGGTATACAAGGAAAAAGGAAAGAGGGGGGGGGAGGGTCCTCATGAGGAGTTTCACCCTCAGTTTTCAATTTTGCCTTACATGCACATTCATTAGGCTGCTCACATTCTTCACTAAATCAAGTTTTCTGAAAATAATAATAAATTTTTACAAATCTTGTGAACTGGTACTCAATTTCACGAAACATACCCAATTTCGCTCCTTTTATCGTGATGACAATCAAATTGGGGATGAAATAGATATTAGAGAGTCAAACTAGGGCCCGAACACAGGGTGACTTTACAGATCACAACTGTCCATTAACCAAAGTCCAGCACCATCTAAGAACCAAACTCTTACCAGGAAATACTGAGATTTAATTATTTTAATACCAAGGGTTAACTTGTCAGTTGATACCAAATTGGATTACGGTTTTTTTTAATTAAAAAATTACTTCACAGAACCTCCATATATTTCTTAATTCAAATTTTTGGGCCTAAAACCAGAATAGCTAGGGCCTGGGTCCACCTTAGGTTGCGTCTTAAACCAGCGTAGGTGGCCACCGACCGCCCGCCCCCTGGCCCGTTGTTCCATTGGAGGCAGGCGCGGCGGGCGAGGAAGATGGGCCTGGGCAGTATAAAGCCCGTCGTTGCTCGTCCGCCAAAGCACCGTTGCACACTGCGAGCCAGGAACGCCCTTCGTCGCGGATCTCTTCTTCTCTCTTTCTCTTTCGCTCGCTGGACCAGCGTCTCCTCCTGCACTGGTTTTGCTGCGCTTGCTTGCTTGCTTCTAATTACCGTGCTGCTTCTTCTTCTGCTTAGCTTAGCTGCTTGTTCAATTCTCGAACTCACTAAAACTTTCTTTGTGCTCATCAATCAATCCATCACGATGTCGGCCTGCGATAACGGAACATGCAAATGCTGCCCCAGGTGCGGCTGCCGCGCCACCTGCACGTGAGTAAAATATTTCTGTGTCGTCGTCCCCCTCCTCCCCCCGCCCCTCTAATACCTTCTGCACCCACGCGCCCACCTTCCCGCCACGCTGGTGTTTGTTTGTTTGTTTGTTTGTTTGTTCGCTGCATGTACAATTGATCACTGCTGTTGAGATGATTTTCAAGAGTATACTTTTTGAGTTGATTCTTCGATGGTAGCGCTATGATGCCTTGCATTCAAACGGGGGACTTATTACGAGATTTTTTAATTTATGTTTTAAAAGCATGTGAATTGCTGGCTGGATCTGTGCAGATGCAACAGGAGCTTGGGGTTCGAGGGCGCCACTGACACGAAGAGGTACTTACTAGTGTCTCCGTCACAAAAACTCCCTATTCACTTTGTTACGACACAGTCTGATCATGAGTCTGGCATCCCCTGCTCCGCTCAGATAACCTTAACAACTCATTCTCATGTGATACACTTGGTTTCAAGGAGAGAGTATGGTTGTTCAAACCAATTCGCCTACCCCCGTTCTTGCATGATGCTGTCTAACTAGCTTGCAGCTAATTATTCCAAGCTCTTCAAAACTAGAGAAAGCATTTGAACAACGAGCAATTAATTCCCAGCTACTTAATTAATTCCGTCTGGTCGACGCATTGATTAATGTGCGCGCGTGTGTGTATCCTTAATCCATAATATTGTCGACTAGGGACCAACTCTTTGATTCCCGCATGAAGAAGAATACACCGTATTATGTAAGTAGGGCATGCTTAGAACCATACACTGATCTGATCACTGCATCCTTCTTCTTTTACAGTTTCGCCATCGAAACCGGCAAGTGCGGCAACAACTGCTCGCCATCGTGCCCACATCCCGACACCAGCAGCAGCGCCACTGATGGAAACGTTGATTTCTTCTTCTTCCCTGTTGTGGCCGGAGGGACGGGAAAGTGCGGCTGTAACCCTCATGGCTGCACATGCGACCGTGCTACGGAGGACTTCGGAAACTGCAACGAGTTCTCTGGTGAGGCCTGAAAGACTGGAAAGAAAGTGCTTCAATAATAACTGGACGGACTGGAAAAATACCCCCCCTCGCCCCTTAATAAGACCCGTGTTCCTTGTCCAAATAGATTCAAAGGTCCCTAAAAAAGGACTCCTTAAGATACAGTTACAATAAATTTGTTTAGGGGTAATAGTTAGGAACCAAGAACTTCCCAGTTTGTGATGTAGCTGATTTAGTGGCTATCATCCAAAAAATAATTTAGTCAAATTTTTGGCTACATGTATGCCAGATAAGAAAGATAAAACTAAATAAAACAGAATTCTTCTATTTTCTTAAAGCAATAATGGACTGAAATCAGGATCCCTCGGCCCCACCCCTTATGTTCTTTGTCCAAATCTCCAAAGGTCCTTAAAATTGTCCTTGAGACACCGTACCATATGTCTAGGGTACTAATTAGGGCCCAGGAGCGCCAGTGTTTTCTTTTGAAGGATTTTGTGATGTAGGCAAAGTGGCGATCATCCAGAAAATAATTCAGCAGTAACCATATTTTTCGGGGCAAAATTTTGGTGAAAATTCACCAAAGATAAACATGGTGGCCCCATACATTTGTCCAACTAGTGGTCATGCTTTGCCCTTCATTTCAGGGACACACTCTTTCCATTTGAGGGCCTTTACACCTAATGTAAACTAAACCAATGTTCTTTGATTTTATTACAACCTCTAGTTCTGGGCATTTGAAACCATTCCAAAATCAAACATCCTTGGTTTTGGGTTATTATTAAAAAAAATTAGAATATTAGTATAACTGCTAGTTATGGGTTTTTTAAAGAAAACTTCAAAGAATCAGCAGATTTCCTGAAATAACTGGTTCTTCCTCAGTGTTGAAGTACAAAGATTTTAAGGTTTTTCAACCTTATTAGTAGAAGGTCTGCATGTGAAGCATGGACCGTCTCTTCCACTATCAAAGGCATCTTCCATGTGGGGGAGGTGCATTCAAATACAAAGAGAAAAAACCTTGCAATTTACTTTTATGCATAAGGTGCCATCATAATCAAACAACCTTGTCATTGTATAACTAAGACAATTTGGGCCAGCTTTTATGGTTTTAGCTTGTAAAAATTTGATGATAGATAGCAATTGAATCACTAGTTTTTCTTTGTTAATCTTTAGAACTAAATCTCAAAATCAAATGGATCATATGAAATTGAAGAGATTTCTCCCATTCGTTTTCTAATGGGGACAAGAAAAGATGGGAGGAAAAGAAAATTACAGTGATAGACCACTTTGTGTGTGTAAGCTCGAGTGTGTGCGTATATATGTAACAAACATGTAATAAATTTCATGTGCCATTTTCTAATTTGACAATAACTTAAGTACAAGAGTTATTTCCATGGAGAGATCTCCAATTCAAATTTTAAACAAGAGCCAACTACATTGGGCACCTCACAATTTAATCTTACCTAAATAGTAATGAAATGTTTTAGATACATATGTAGGTTTTTTATTTTGTTTGTTTTGTTACTAGACCTTAACCTTCCCAAATTGTGGGGCCTGCCATGTGCTTTTGGTCCTGTTGGAAAGTCCTCAATGAAGCAATGTGCATGGTGTTCATTTTTGTAAGTTATTGAATTTATAGTGATTTTTGTCATTATAAATGAATTAAAATTATGAATTTAATGAGTTGTTCAACAAATTAGTGACTCTTCATCATATCGGCCTTTTTATTTTTCCTTTCACATTTCAAACTTTAACACTTGGGCCAATGACACAAGTTGGGTTCACAATTTGAGCCAATAAGATTTTTCCAATGATTGAGTTGTTTTGAAAAGATGTGTCTCTTAAAGCCTTGAAGACATTTTGTGAAAAATTCCCTCCCACTTAGCACAATAGGACACTTAGGGTCCACTAGTTTAAATTGCAAGAAGAGTTGTTAAAATAAAATGCATTGTTGCTGGAAATGAAGAGATGAGATATTTTCCAATTTTTTATCTATCATGATTTGATAAAAATTATCTATCATGATTTGATAAAAAAATACACAACTTGATTTGTCAATGTTGGTATTTTGGTATAACAAACAATAAGGTAGGAAATTTTGATATAAAGTATTTTTCTTTTAATACTTTAAATTTGTAACTAAATGCATATAATACCTTTACTTTACTTGGGTTCCATGCTACTTTGACGTAATTGTCATGATCAATTGAGATCAGGTTAGAGTATATATATATATTTCCTTGAATCTTACAAAATGAATATCCATGATCATATAAAATTTTCACAAAATCATTTCCATTTTTAATAATTTTAGAACATGAAATTCAATCTTCACCTTTTGAAAATATTAAGAATTTTTTTGTATCAATTACACCAAGAAATTCATGAAACCATGTAATTTCAAAGAAAAGATTTAAAAAGGATCATTAACCTTTTTATTCCATGTGATATGATCTTTTGAATTCAAATATGGGTTGGTGTCACTTGAAAGTATGAAAAGGTTCTATTGTTTGGAATCGTCAATTTGGAGATGAACAGATAGATTATGCACAAACACCCTTATACCAACTGAAATATCTCATCATGAGAATTAATTTCCTTATGATCATTCTAATTTTTTGAGAAACGAGGAAATTTTGAAGGGTTAATTCAAACTATTTTGTTGTATACCTAAAATTTTGTGGGAATTTGATACATTGTATTTGAAATGAATGGAAACACATGTATCCATAAATAGTTTGGCCTTTGGGAAACAACATGTGTTTCAAAAATGGGTTCATATATGAAACTATTTTTAATTTTTTTTTATCATTCCACATCATATACAAAATAATATGCAACATTCTACATGTTTAATTGAATAATACAACCATCAAAGTTTTCATACAATTTGAACATTCCAACCAACCTTGTGAAGCATGTAGAAACATCTAAATGAGGGATGACAAACAACATTGGGAATGTGCCAAAGGACATCAAGGATTTTTTTTATAAAAATTGGACAACAATGAGATGTCAAGAAACATGACAAGGGGATGATGGGGGCACGAAGAGGATGTCAAGGGACTTGAGTAGTGCCACAAAAAATGCAAGGACTTTAGTAAGTGCCAAGAAAAGGTGCTGAATTATTTTTCTCATGTGGTGAGAGGACACCAACGGACATTGAGTAACATTGGGAAGCTACTGGGGAATGTTAGGCAATGCTAGAAAAATGCCACATATTACAAACATTCATTTTCAAATAAAAGATGGGAAGAAATGTGAAATAGGTCATTTCTTAAATTTTCAATTCAAATTTTTTTTTATTCATTAATTCAAACTAATACAATCTAAAACAAGAAACATGTTTTTTTATATTTCATATACCATACATATATTTATTATACCTTAAATTTATTTATTTATAATTCATTTCTTATTTCAGATAATATTAAATAACGTTAACTTTGTGACAATCAAAATGTAAAGCCCAAACACCAAATGTGAAACCCACAATTAAATGCAACACATTTTGGAGGTGTATATTTTATGCATTTGTTGTGAAGGTGCCCAAGTTAGGCCCCCCATATTGTGTTTTCACCCTTGTAACAACCCATGCCATCTACTTAGTTATCAACAAGCTAGTCCCTTGCACCTGAGCTATGTACATCATTTGTTATAACCTAGGAAGATCATATTAAATCAAGTCTACATCACAAACTTAACATTTCATGACTTAGTAATGAAAATCGTGCAAAATTCATTCATTCATAATTCGTATGTTTTACACACTAATATTGTGCATTGAAAACACATTTGAAATACGAATTTATAGGGAGATATGAAATTTGTGTGACATTTATTCATTCATAGGTTCATACTTCATTCATTAACACATTTATCCATGTGTTAAATGTGTTTTCAACACATGATACTCGTGTGTAAAATGTACAACCTATGAATGAACGAACTTCACATGATTCATTATTAAGTTGTTGTGTGTTAAATTTGTGATGTACAAGGGGCATAACTTGTTCCAACTAACTTGTAATCAAGTGAAAGTTGAAAAATAGAAGACATAACTATCCCTTAGGAGAATCTTGATGTTCTAATTGGCTATTAAGTCACAAAATTACAATCCACACCTTTAACCTCTTCTTACCTTTAATTTAACTTACATAGCCTAGATACATCTAGTTAAATAATCATAAATTAAATAGGCTTAATCATTAATGTATTTAATAATGTAATGAATTATTTAGCCTTAGGCTTAGTAAATTAGACTAGGAAAATAAATTTAAATTATTATTTATTGATAGATTAACTAATTAGAAATGAATTCAATTAAATTAACAATTTGACTTAACAAATAATCATGGGTTTTGATAGTTCATAGACTTGTGTGCATGTTTTATTTTCCATCTACTTAATAATGGGCTAAACTTTAAATTTCATATATAATAACATTATAAAGAAAAATAGTGGTCATAATTTTTTTAATGAAAAATTTAAAATTTATCTAATGAACTCACATGGAATAATTTATGTTGACTTCCAAGTTACTAGTTTGAGTTATGTCATTGGCCCTTGAATGTACATTTGAAATGGTGTTTGAGAACTCGATTGCACATCCATAGATCCAAGATTTACTGAACCATAAGTAAATAATGCAATGTACAATCCATGTGGATTTATCACATAACTTCTCGTTGGAAGTAGAATATATGTAAAAATGTTGAATAATCAATGTTTTGGTTTACTTGAATGTAAGGTGTTATAGAATTGCATTTCTTACACATGTATAAAATATTGTAGGTGCTTAAGTTTTTCTAGAATTATAGTAATTAATGGAATCACTCATAAAAAATGTCAATATGTAATAATTTATGTTTCGTTATAACAAACAATAATTATTTATTTATTATCAATATATTTATGCTAATTAATATTAAAACTAAAATTAAAGAAATCATATGCCACATGTGTACATACACATGGCAAAATATAGTTATATAGTCATAGAGAACATAGTTGTAATTACAAAAAGGATTATGATATCATCCATGAATGGACACAATCAATATTGGCTGACATATTATTATTATTCATCAATATTTCTAATGAAAATCCAAGCAATTAGAAATTATAGTTGCACATACAACTATAATTTGAAGCCACTACCATTGTAATTGTAGATGCAACTAGAATAGTTTGCAATTAAGGTGACACATAGGCCTAAAATAAAAACAGTTGTAAAAATAATAAATTTGGATTATAATTTCATGGTAATCGCAAATTTAAGGTTGAAATGGATAAGATTTCTTCTAGTGGGCTTTAGTTAAAGTTCTCACTGACCAAGGTACAAAATTCCATAAAAAATTCCAAGAGTTGTGTGAGAAAACATTGATTGATCATCGCATGACTTCATGAGACCATCCTAAGGCAGAAAAGTTAGCTGAGTGGATGGTGTAGATGGTGAGATGGGGTTTGCATAACAATATTTGAAATTAAGACTTACAACTACCATGGCTAGCTATGGGGTATAGGTTTAGTTAACAAACTTTTCTCTTTCACCTTTTTCACCATATTTCTTATTATTTGGCCATGAACTCGATTTACTAGCCTCAATTTGACGAAATACAATCGATGATCATAATGTGTGAATTTAAGCATGTGAGCAACGAGCCACCTTGTTTCAACATTTTATGGCCATGGCTATGGAAAATCTAGCAATTGCCCAACATCAACATACATTGCATTATGCCACTATATGTGGAGGTGGTTATTAGCCTCAGATTCAAAGGTTTGAATGAGGAAATTATGTTTACTTGCAACATATAACACTAGTTATTTTGGATGTGACTCCATGATGTGTTATTCTACATGTGCGAAAGGTTTTACCTTCTAGAATGTTGTTGTTAGAGGGTTGAAATGGTTAGACATGGAAGAACCATGTGTGTAATTGTGCACCATGTCATCTTGCCAATGTGGATGGCCAAATGGACCCATCTTTAACCATGGTTCTAACTAGCTTATGATGTATGTTGTGTGGGCAAGCTTCAAGAGCCACCACTATGTTGATTTGTGACAAATGTTTTTGAGGTTGACATTTGGGATCTTTCACGCCACCAATGGAAAAAATGCCAGTTGGCAAATGGTTTTGCCTTCGGTGCACCCAATAGACCTAGGTTTCTAGGGTCACATAGTAGAACTAATTTAATGTTTTCTTCAATGGTAATTCACATTTGGCTAATGATTTAAAGGATTACAACTAGTGACTAACGATGGGGCTCACATTTGCACCTGGCCTAATTGTCCTTTTACCTTGGAACCAAAGTGTTCATCCATGGTGGATTTCCAATAAATAGTTCTATGATGTTATTTGGTTTAAGGGAACTTCATCCCCATATAGGGGGATAGGTTAGATGTGGTGTGCCATTCAGGGTATATTTACGTTACATGTTGTGAGTGTGGTGACAACAATGGTTATAGGTGTCGACATAGGAGCACATGACAACTGTCAAGTGTGTTAGTTTAAGTGTTCAGTTACGTCCTAGTTAATTAAGGATAAACTGGGATAGTTAAGCTAATTAGTTAATCTCCAACCAGTTCATGTGTGAACAAGGTTTAGGATATTTGCCATGGGATATAATCCCATCTTGTGTGATCTCAAATCACTTTTAGTGATTTGAGATTCCAGAACATAGTTTTTACTTTGTAGTTTTTTTTGTTATGTAAATGTTTCGGTTTTCTATGTTTTCGGCTTAGATTTTTGCATTGTTGCAAGTGAGCCAATCTTTTGGTTTGGATGTGGTGTACCATTTAGGGTATTTTAATGTTATGTGTTGTGAGTGTGGTGACATCAATGGTTATAGGTGCCAACACAAGAGCGCACGACACTTTAAGCATGTCAACAAGAATGATTCCTTGATAAATAGTGATAATTCCCACAATATACAACCTTCTTGAATTTACTTGGATGATTGAGATTCAACAACTAGGCCATAGGGTGGACATACCACCAACCTTTAGTCACACATCTTGCAAATAGCCCATATGCCAAAAAATTGTGTATGTTCCACATGCACATCACCTTTAAGGAAAATGTTACCCCTTGGTGTGCATCAAAGGTCATAACACCTTTCCACAACATTTGTATTTTTTCAATAAAAGGCTCCCGATACACATGTATATACACATTTCCATTTGTTGTTGATTCCTTGTTAGGAATGATTAAGGCCATCATCAAAAAGTAGCATTTCATTACTAACCAAGGTGGTAAATTATAATTGAGTAGAAAAAATAGCCATGTAAAAAGGAAAGAATTCAAATCTCCAAATTGGTTCACCTCATTTAATGCCAACCATAATATGATGTTTTATGCTTCAATGGAAAATTTTGGCCACTTTTCATTTATGTGCTTCCAAGTCTTCAAATTTGGAGCACTTTGAATTAGGTCATTTATGTTTGCTCCATGTTTGTGCCAAATCAATAATTTTGCCAAAATTTTGCACTTATACATATGTAATAGTCTTGGAATCAAAGGGAAGTGTCAAAACACTTTTTGTGGATCATAGGATGACTCTTCCACAAACCTATTAGTATTACACTTTAGACACACTCTTGAATCTTTCAAGGCACCATGAAAAACACACAACCATTAGTTCATGTGTGAATGGAATTGTAACTTAAACCAAGTTCCTTAATTGATTTAAGGGCTTCGTAAATTATCATTAGCATTTATTCCCCTTTAACAATAATTATTTTCACAACAATGATAATAACTCATCCATAAACACATTATTTAGCCTATGGACTATCTTCAAATTTAGCACCAATAAAATGGTTGACAACATGCTAGTTGAAAAACCTTCAAACAATGGGGTTGATGTTTTTGTGATCATAGATTCCATTATAATTTCATGTCATCCTTGGTGAACTAGGATATTGAAAACAATTGGTGGGTGAAAGCACATTACGAGGGGGCCAAAAATGTTGTCACATTGTACTATTTTTTCTAGGGGTGTTCATGTTTGAACTTCAACCATGGTAATATTGTAACATATTTTTCCAAATTTTTTGCATAATATGGTAGATTATAACAATAGAATTCAATCATAAAGGAAATTACCTTTTCCAACTTATATTGTGCAATTATAATGTATATATGTGGCAAAAAAATGTATGTCACTATGTATTAAAAATGCAAATATATTAAAAAAATGATTGAAATGATTTTGATTTTTTATGAATCTGTAGTATCTATTAAACATTGTGATTTCATATGATTGGAATAAGTTTGTGAGCCATGTTAAAAGTTTGATGATTATCATATCACAAATGGGTGTTTTTAGGGGTGACGACCATAAGTATGTGGTAAATTAACATTTTTACAAATTATCACTTTCAAATGGAAGATGACAAGATATGTGAGGTGGGTTGTTTTTTAAATTTTCATTTCAAACATTTTTTGATTGATTAATTCAAATTCAAACCCAAACCCAAACTTAGTGTAGTTCAAAAACAAAAACATGTTCTATTATAATATATATACCATAAATATGTTCATTATTCCTTGAATTTAAGCTTTTAATTTTTTTTTCAAATAATATTAGATATCATTAACTTTTTGAAAATCAAAATATCAAACCCAAATACTAAAAATGAGACCCAAAATTAAATGCAATACATTTTGCAAATATATATTTTACATACATGTTGTGAAAATGCCCAAAGTGGCCCCCTCGTAGTGTGCTTTCACCTTGGTGGATTCTCCAAGGTGAATGTTGATTAGGTTTTGTTATTCATACCCTATTGCAAATTGTCAAATTTGCCAAGGCTTCAACAACCATTTGGTGAACAAGAACTTCTAGGTCAAGTATTATAGGAATCCCATCAACCAAAATGGGTGTTGTTGCGTTCCTTGGGGTTTCCCCTTAGCATTCATTATTCTTTATTGTAGGTTTTGCAACTATTGTTTGTCCATAATTTAGCCAATGTGCCAATGTGTTGTTGGTAACATGCTTTGCAAGTTTGCATTTCTAGTTCATTTATTAATAAAATTAACAACCTTGTATAATTGGATTGAAGCTACAAATTGTCTAAATACTATTAATTTCACATTAGATTTTAACTTGCATAAAAAAGATATTGTTCTTTAAGGGGGTGATGTATTTATGCTTGAAGTAGAAAATTTCATTCACAATTAGTGTTGGAGGATTCCATACCACATTGGCTATTGAAAATAGTGGTCACATCCATGCAATCTCAAATGTTTTTTTATTATGGTATGAACTTGTGTTCTTTTGATGTGGCATTAGTTACATGGGCAATCATAGTTTGTTAAACCTCATTGGTTTGCCTCAAGCTCGTCACCTTCAAATTTTTTTGGGCATCAAGATGCCATTTCATTTGTGTAGTTGGCATCACCTTCCCCATTGACATTGCACACCAAAGCTTGGAAAAAATATAAACATTTATTCCTAGCATACATTCTTCTTTACTTCATACCATTCATACAATTAAAGCTAGTCTTTGCCACATAATTTACTAAGCACTATCCACTAACCCTCATGTGAATACATAATTGTCAAGGCCAAACAATTGAATCAAGGTGTCACGTTAAACCACTAATCCTACACATTCCCTATAACATGTTGACAAATCCATGTCACTTGCAAGGTTGTGTTTAAAAAATAAATTGAAATTTGCACAAGAAATGAAATCATAAAATATAATGCAAACTATAATTTCACATTTTGCCCCATATAACCTAGAATAACCATACACAAATTTATCAACATTATAACTTTTAGTTAGGACCCTATCTCTTTTTGTCCATTTTGTAATATAGTAATATATTTTAATAATTAATTAATAACTGAAAATAGGTAGTAATACAAAAGGGAACAATAATATGGGCACCCAATAGTCAATAATCTGACCATTAATTTTTACTCCTTCTAACTAAACATAATAATGTCTTCTAACATTTATGGCAATGTATGTAGTACATTAATCCTAGTTGTATTGAAAATTATGATTAGACAAGGTACATAATACTAAAATTATTATTAGATTTGTGAATTGTTTGTATTTAATATTAGGATTAAAAAGGTTACTTAATATGTAGATTAATTTATTAAGGTTGGGAAAAGGTACTTAGTATTAAGCTAATTGTCATACTTAGTACTTAATCTTGATGTATTTAATCAACCACCTGTGTTTTTTCCTACGATTAATCACATGGGCAATGTGAACATATCGAGGTTGAAGGTTGAACAATTTATGTGATGTCTAGACAAAAAATGCAAGTCTTGCCATCTCAATTAATGAAATAAACTTTGAAGGTTTTGAGAAATTGAAAAAAAATGGAGCTTCAAAATTAGTTTAGGAGAAGGCTTGAAAAGTAAGGTAGAAAGGAAAATATATAGGGAAAATATTCTTGTTCATGTCATAGATGTAATGGGTGTTTGGTTGGTTTTAGATGGCAAAGCCAAGTTTTTATTTTGATGGGGAATGGAAGGTGGGAGAATAAATGGGATAAAGGATGTTGCTTACTTTGTGCATTAATGTTTGCAATCGAAACTAAGAAGATGACAATGGAGGGTGTTGAATAGGTAGTGAAGATTGCATCCAGTGGTGAATGTTTAGAATATTATAATGAAATGGGACTATGCACTAGGTTGAAAATGACACAAAGTTTTGTTCCATCTTTGGGTTAAACTAGAAGTAAGTTTTATAGTTAGCTTCTTTCACCTCCTTCACATTTGTCATGTTTTATGTCATTTTTTTAATGTTTTCTTACAAATGTTTAAGTATAATTTAGAAGTTTTAGGCAACAAGTGTTTTAAGTTTCATGGTTTTCTTTCTTGAAACCCTATTTCATCAACCTTTATAGATAAAATGTTTAGGTTTTATGTTGTTGATGTCATCCAACTTATCCTAGTGAAATTCAAATTTCAACTTTCTTGATTTTTGCCTCTCTTCCTTCTTTCCCACACCCTCACACTCTTTTTCATTCTTTCTAACATTTAACTTCTCTACTCCCACTTTTCACATTTTAATTTATGTTGTTATTTAAAGACAAAAAAATTGCAAATGCCATTATTCTATATGTTTCAAAGATTTGAAAGTTGAGGGTCAACAGACCTTTCTAGCCTTGATGCAACACACGATTACATAATAAGGCTCACGAGACTATTATTGTTGACAAATAATTCAGAATCTAACAAAGGATAAAAGGTTGGGGTTCATTCAAATGAAGAACCTAAAGCTAATTCGGATAAACATTTTGGTGAAGAAGATGTGGAAAATAAAGTAAATTTGAACTAGTTTGTTGAAAACATAAAGGAGGAGAAACACAAAAAGTAGGTATTTTTTCTTCAAAATTAACTTATTATCATTTTTTTAAAGGTTAAAATGCTAGGCAATGTTCATTTTTTATGTTAGTTATTCTTGAAATCCAAGTATTGATATGCAATAGTATGAAGAATGGACATGGTACACCACAAATTTTGCAATAGTGTTAATTTTACTCCTTGTAGGATTTTGTATTTAAGTTGGGTTATTTGAAGTTAGGGTTATTTAAAATCATGCTTCAATGTTTTTTTCTCTTCTTCATTCATTGTTTGGCACTTTTTTTCCCAATTTTTTTCATGTTCCCATTTTTTGCATTCCTTTGTATTTTGGTTTCCTTTTATTATTTTCATGCTAATTAATTAACTTTAATCTTCTTCACATGCATCATGTTGCAACAATAACAAGGTTATGGTTTATGGGTTTCCTTGGTCTTTTAAAATCTTTTATCTTTATGAACCTAAAATAACATCAAGACAAATATTTTTGTTGTTATTATACTTGTGACAAAAATTAAATATAGGCAAAGTGTTATTGCATGGATGTATCTTGTTCTTGGAACTATGTAATAAGTTGATAGATTGAAATGCAATTAAATGGTATGTGTTTATTGAATGCCAAAGCAAGTGCCAAAGTGATGGATAATGTAGAAACAACCAGTGGGTGTTATAGTCCAAAAATTAAACCTAGATGTAATTATATTTCCCTTTCCTTCATAAGATGAATCATATGATGGTGAGGAAGGGATGATGAGTTCGTAACAAAAGGTTAGAGTCCATGGGAATGTTGCTATTACTAATATGCCAATTGTTTCTAAGGGAATTATAGAAGCACCAGTCAACTTTGGCCAAGTTAGGTTTGCAACTATTGGAGGTTTGCGATTATAATTTTCTTTGCATTCATTCTATGGAGACCTTGTATGTAGTGCTATTTACTAGCTTTGTGAGAATTGGTAGTTGTATAAATAGTTCATTGCCATGATTTGTGTTTTTTTTTTTTTCCGTAGAACAAGTTATTCCAAATTGAGGTACTCCATTGGTTTCACCAACAATACTTGGAAATCCCATTTGTCCAACACAAAATGCAGCTAGTTGGCAATGGCTTATTGGTTGGTCAATGCCAATACCTACACCTATAAAAGCAATAATGACTTTTGTTGCATTCTAGCAAATGCCAAATTTGTTGACAACATCTAGTGGACAATATCCACAATGCCAACAATAACCATTCATACTTGCAATTGCTAGTGCCACCCAACCCATACTTACAAATGCCAACAAGGCCAAGTCAATATGCACAAATGCCACCATGACCTAGTTAGTATGCACATATACCAATGAAATGTCCTAATCAATATCCATAAATGCCAATGTAGGATTGGTCAAAATGCACAAATGGTAGGTGCACATTCCACTCAAAATGGACAAAGTACATATTCAAAAATGTCTTTGAAATCTATTCAATACCAACAACCATCGTGCCATACACCACCAACACCAACATATGTCTTGCAATAACCATTATAGTAGGTTGTAACAAGTAATGCAACAATTGTAACTATGTTGCAAATGTACAAAACATAACAACTAGAAGTCAATCCCTCGCACGTGTTATTTTAGCTACTAATGTTTCTACCCAACTAGATAGCCAAGTATTATTTTTAGGTGGGCATTCTAGTTGAGTAGAACATAGGGCAAAATGACAAACGTTGGACAAGGTGATGAAGAAGTTGGGGATAGAAGTGGCTTCCACTCAAGGTAAGGATGCCACAGCTATTATACATTACAATCTAGATGGCATACCTATGGGTGGTGGTAGGAATGGATGGTTGATAGTTTGTTGAGGATATGTTGTTAGATTAAATCCCACCATTGATGACATTCAGAGGCAACCAATTGAAGAGTTAGAAGCAATCAAAGAAGAACTAGACATGGGGTTTGACTATTTAAATCATCCCTTTGCATTCAAGCATGTGAAAGTTCAAGTGGCAACAATGTTGAAAGGTAGGCATTCAAGCATGTGAGAGTTCAAGTGGCAACAATGTTGAAAGGTAGGAAGGCGTGGTTGAAGAAAAAAAAGAAAAAGGTGAAGAACAATCATGAAATTGTTCAAAATTGCATTAGAACCAATTGAAAGAGGTTTTGGTGCAAAAGGAGAATATTGATAAGGTTGCATGGATGACAAAAACTCATGCCGCTTAAAAGATTGCAAGTCAAGTAGGATGAACATGTGGCATTGATTTTGAGGAGCGCATGGTATGTTTGGATTAACTCTACCATTACTTAAAATTTGATGTTTTTTTTTTGCATTTTTGCTTGGTTCTGAATTTGCATGTTAGCTTGCCTAGGTTCATCTATGTTCATTAAGTTTATATGGTTGGTGGGATTCAACCAGCAAAACTAGGAAGAACACCCACCTTGCTAGAAATCCAAAAAAAAAGAAAAAGGGGAGAAAAGTTGCAGGCTCAGAAAGCGAAAAGTGGAAAAAGATGAGGTTAAAGGGTCAAAATTCAACCAATTTTCAAATTTAAACCTATCTATTCCAACTGTCACCCTAGTTGAATTCCATTATAATACACTAGGTATAGGTGTTTATCTGGGGTTTTAGTAGGCAAGAGTGACATTAGCCAAGGAAATTGAAAACTTTTGTAATTCCTTTTGCATTTTCTTTGTGTAACTCAATCCCACTTGTATGTATGTAGGTCTATTGAATATGATTTGATTTGTGTGTGGAATCATTGCAATTATAGGGGTAGATGATGGTCGAGTTCAAAAAGTTCACATTGATGTCATGGAGAACAACCATGATCAAGGTCACTAAATCGCTAAAATGTAGCCAAGACAAGATGGCAAACATGGTGCATGAGATGTACAACATAATGAATCATCAACCAATGTGTATGATAGTTTGTCTGGTTCTGACAAAAAAAAAAAAAAGATGTTCCCAAGTTAAGTCATAATGATAATGATGGTAACATGGGAGTGGTAAGCAACAATAGGTTGATTGATCTAAAATGTTGGTTAGGTTACGTATGAAAGAAGTGTAATTTTTCTTACACACGACAAAACTTATGAAAACTTGAAATTTTTTAGTGGACCCAAAAAAAAGAAAAAGCAATCAACCTTTTACCCAAACCCAAAAGAAAAAATCACATCCCCTTCCAAAAGAAGAAAATCCTAGGCCTATGGGTGCATGTTGCATCTCCTCGTTGATTGATTGCATGTAATTTTTATTTTCAAAATTGTTGGTCATTTATTTTGGGGGGGAGGGGAGGGGGCAATGATTGGGTTACATAGTCTCCCACCTGGTTTTAGTTTTATGGATGGGGTTGGAAAAAAGTAAATAACTAAACTTGGATGTGCCAAATATTTTGGCAGGGTCACATACTGAGAGCACGCTGGAGCTGCTCTAATAAACCCTTTCAATCTGATCCTCAAGCCATCCATGTCCAAGATGCCATGATCCAAGAGTGAAAAGAACCTTCCTGTTGCAGAAGCCACAAGCCTAAGCAAGCTCCTCATGAAAGGGTTTACTGTACAGAGTAGTAGGTTCTGCAAGGGTCAGGATTGTTAGGGTTAGGGTTTGCTCTTCTGCAAAGCTTTTGGAGTTTGGCAGTGCACGTTCGCGCTTTCTTCTGCGAAGCTCTTGGAGTTTGGCAGTGCAGGCTTACTCTGTCTTCTGCGAAGCTCTTCGAGTTTGGCAGTGCAGTTTTGCTCTTTCTTCTGCGTAGCTCTTTCTTCTTCTGCGAACCTTTATCGCGGTTGGGAGTTTGGCCAAGTGCTACGGTTAGCATTTCTTTCTTCCATGTCAGAGAACTGTTGTGTTCTCTTCTAGCAACAGGGGTTTGAGCAGGAAAAGCAAGCTGCTGGATTGTTGAAGGAATTTGCACAAGGTGAGCGAGTGCGAAGACGACTAAGGTATGTTGTTGTGGCTGTGATTGTGGCGCTGCTGCTGCTGGTTTTTCTTTACTACCAAATGGCTGGCTTTTTTTCGATTTTGATCTCTTGTTGTTGTCCTGCCTGTTACTATGTATGCAGAGATGACGAGCATTGCAGAAGTGCAGGATGAGATACGCAAAGTGGAAGGGGAGTTGGAAGAGCTGAGGAAGCGGCTGCAAGAAGATGTGGAGAAGATACTTGAGGCAGAGAAGACGCACCTGTGGAAGAAAGAAGAGCTTCTTATGAAGGAGAAAGAACTGCTGCGACAGAAGGAACTATTGCTCATGCAATCTGCTGCCACTGTCGTGATACAACAACATCCTGGACACATGGTAGTACAACAGCAACAAACTGGGCAAGGAAATCCTTTCTCAGGTGATGATGTTCCTTGATTGCAGTCACTCTCTGTCTCTGCTTGTTTTGTGGAACATTTCAGACTAGGGTATCTCTCTGTGGGAATGATGGATGTGTCCAACATATCAAATGAAGAATCAGGAGACAAGAAACCAATAGGTACCATGAGGAATTGTGAAACCTGAATTTTGCAGAGTTTACATACCTCATGCCACCCAATCAGGAAGAGTTTCGTGCACAAGAGTCTCCAACAATCAGCTGTCAAAAAGAGGTGGCAGCAGCAATTGTGACATTGCCACAGGTAGAGATGAAAGATGAGCCTGTGCTTCAACTGCTGCACAAGCAAGCTGTCAAGTGGAGGCCATGGAGTCGGAATGCAAGCAGCTGGGCCTTCTTCACAGTGAATGACAATGAACCAGTGCAATTGGAGAAGCCGCAGGTTCTCCGATGCATCCTTTGTCATCCTGAACCTATCAATCTTGAACTGTTGGCTCAACGAACAAGAGCAAGGAAGGGTGTGATCACTTACAATAAATCCAATGGAACAACTGCCATGAGGAAACACATTGAGAGTGAGCATGCAAAAGTTGCCAAGACCTATGAGGCCGAGATTGAGAACCATAGATTGACACCCAGACCTCTGGGAGCAAAAAAGATACCCAGCCAAAGGAGACCAAAATCACTGCCATTGACGTGCACATCACCTCCACAACCAACTCCAACTACAGAGTCTGCTGTGAGTGATTGTATAGAACCTTAAGTGCACTGTCTGTTTTCAGAATTCTGTTGCAAGTACTCTAGAGCTGACCTTGCATTTCCTGAATAGAAAGTTTGACTGCAATAGAACCTCAATGTAGTCTGCAATCTTTTCTGGTCGACAACTGCTGAACAAGGCTATTCCACCTTACTCTTCTCAGTATGACAATGTCTGCTTCTCTTCATGAATGATGATGATCATTTTAATTTGTGGGAAATATGAAGCACAACAAACAGGACAGGGGAACAAATGCTGAAGAGGGGAGAGAGTGTCCAATGTGATGAGAGTAAGTAGGTCTTTCCATCAAATATGCTTATGGTTTTTGCAGTCTGTGCAAGCGAATCCTTGTTCTGTCAAACCCTTTGATGTCTGTGAAACACTTCAAGGGCTGCATAACATCAGTTACATCTGTAATCTCTAACTGTGCAGCTCTTGCAGTCTCCACAAAATAGACAAGCGTTTCTGGATTCCGTAAAGCTGATGCTATATAGGCAATGCATTGCCACTGCCCATTTTGCCTAAGATCCCTTGGTTGCTGGCACAGCTTTGGATCTTTTTCTTCCGTACAAGAAGTATTACAACAATCATTGGTTATTGAATACTCCTTTAGAGTAGCTGTTTCTTCTGCTGCAGACAAGTTGAATGCATCATCTCCATCCTCATCACCAGCTGTCCTGAAGACTTGATCAATGGAGTTCCCATCGTTGTTTCTTGGCATTGAGCTTTCAAATGAAAGAAGTGAAGCCACCACATGAACAAGGTGAGGTATGTATTCAGGGTCATATATCAGATCAGCTCCCAAGCTGCACACGAGAAAAAACATCACTTGAGAAGCAAACACTCTTTCCTTGACTTGTTCAAGAACATCATGCGGAATTTTACTGTTCTCAGCAAAGCATCAATTTTCCAATTGCTTAAGAGAAGAAAACAGGCCTCTTGCTAGTGAGGAAAATACAGGATTTTCAACTATGCAGTCTAAAAACACCATTGTGCATGCGAGGCTTACATAACATTAGCACTGTAGGTCCTGAGCTCCTTTTCACTGGCTATTTCCCAGAGCAACTGCCGGCACTCCACCTGAACATACCTCTGTTAGTAGTGAGCACAGGATGTAGGGTTTGCTTTACAAAAGACAAGAATGGTAAAGCTTGGTAGAAATAAATGCAAGATTACATACCCCATTTGCTGGACTGCACAGGGAGGGTTCATTGCAATTCAAAGTTTCCTTTCCGTGAACTTTCACACCATTGACTTGCAGATTGTGCCTCAGATTGGCTAGTGTTGCCAAATCACCATCAGTCAGCACTATCTAGACCAGAAAAAGCACATGGTCAAAATGAGAGAGCGATACAGATCCTTTCTGCTGCTCCTAGAAATCCCTTTGCCCAAGAAATGCAAAGATCTGAACAAGTCTTTCAAGTCCCTAACTTGCAAGAAGAAACATGCGCTAAAAATATATTATCATCAGCAGAACAAGAAATGAAAACTGCTGGAGATCCAGGTGGACCTTAGCTGCTGCCAATCGCGCAAGGCAGACACCAACCATGCCTGCTCCAGCACCCAACTGCTGCCATGTCCACAAAACTATGAGGAATATGTAAGGAGTGACAATGAAGTGCACAAAGATAAATTGAACAAACATGGGAATTCCCCAATCCAAAGTGGCAAAACTGATTTCAGTTCCATTCCATGTTATAGAGAGTCAGAGGAATCATGAAAGAAAGGAGACTGTGGGGAGCAAAAAAGCCTTCAAAAAAGCTAGACATTTCAGAAAGCTTGTTTGAACAACACTGGTTCCCAGCAAGAAAAGAGCACGGCAACGTACAAACAGAGGAAAAAAATGAAAGACAACAAACCTCAAGGCACTTCTTTCCTGAAACCAGCTCCGGATGATTGAGCAAAACTTCTGTGAGAAAAAGACTGGCAGGCCAAAGACAACACCTGCAAACATCATCTTTTTGTGAGCCATTCAGAAGTGATTGAATTCTTCTCTTTCTGGATCCAGTAATCTGAGTGGCACACAAACCCCTCCAACACAAAAACCTGCAAATCGGATCAGATCCATTAGCTACAAGCCAATACTACTTCTACATATCTCACCAAAGATCTTCCCGAAGGTGAACCCTTCTTCATTGTTGTTGTTGTTGTTGTGTTCTTCTCATTGCCAGAGAGGAGAGGAAAAAGGACACAGGACACATACCCAGTAGCACCTTCAAGCATGTTTAGTGACACTCTTAGAGTGATCAGCTCCTCAACAACTTCCACTGCCACCTCTCTTTCAGACTCTCTTACAGTGCAAGCCAGCCAGGCTCTTCTTGCTTCCATGGGCACTGCATAAGTGTAGGATTTGTAGCATTTTCCTGCTATTTCAGAAATTGAGTCCTGATGGGGAAAAACAAAACAAAATCCACAAAATCTCTCTAAGTCCACAAAAAAGGTTCCACAGTAATGCAGACATGGAGGTAGAAGATGATAGATGAATTTTCAATGGAGAACAAGACACGGGTTCGTTCAACAGAAAAGCTGGTGGATTGAAAGATCCGCTGCTCCAAAGATGGGTAGCTGCTGACAAAAGAAAGAGGATGGTCACCTGTTGTGTAAGCAGGTAAGCAGCATGAAGCTCATACAAGCTCTCCAAAACCTCCTCACCATCCGATTCAGCAGCCAGAATGAGAAGCTTCAACATCTGTCTGAGAAACACAGGAGCAGGTGGATATTTTCTGCAGATCTGGAAGTCACACAAGATTGGAATACATGAGCGAGAAGAACAAAAAGATGGTGAAGTAGCAAAGCAGATTCTTTGTAAGAATGTGGGCACAAGCCAATGAGATAAGGGTGGTTGTTGTTGCTTCAAAATGGAAGTCTGATAATAACAAGAAAACCCTAAAACCAGCAAGCACAATCCTTAACTCTCCTACTCTCTTCTAGACGCTGATTCTTCTTCTTTGCAGTTTTTTTTTGGCAAATCACAAGATGGGTTTTTGTCACACAACAAAGAAGCATTTTACAGATTCACCAACAATTGGTGGCGGCGCTCTTGTGGTTTTGTATGTTTACCTTGTCCTTGATACACTTCGCCAGAACAAAGCTCTGCACATCTGTTGAGAGCTTACCATGGCCCATATTCCTGTGATGCAAACTCCCAACAGAAACCCAAAACCTAAAGCTTCAGCCATCGGTTAAAACGAGGAGCAAGCATCCATATCTCCACGTGCAGCGGCAATAAATCTAAGCCAGCAAAAAGCTTGCTACCAGAACTCTCGTACCTTGCCAGGGAGACGATTACTGTTGCGGGCTCCATCACACGATATGCAGCCAGCAATGCTTTGCCATAATCCTCCAGCCTCATTGTCTCCTTGATTGTTGTCTGTTTGTTCTTGGCGAAAGAAGAAGAAGAAGGTGACAAGGAAGAAAGAGGTTGAGGAAGAGGAAGCTTGTTTGTTTGGTTGTCACTCTAAACCTTTTGGGTAGCCTTGGCTCTCTGTAGGAAGGAGCAGGAAATGCTCTCTGCAGGGAGCATGAATCCGCAAACTGATTTCACTCTGGCCTTCAGATGTTTTGGATTGTCAAAACCCTTAACCCTTAACCCTAAAACCCCTAAAACCCTAAACACCATTTGTCTCCTCCTGTGCCCCCAATCTTATAGCTACCATACTTGACTGGAAATTTGGTTGTGGATCCAACTGATAGAATACGGTACCACATGGATTTCCTCCAAAAGTGCTTCTCTCGAGATTTTTCCTTCTGCAGGGAAATAAATAGCTCAAAACCTGAAACAAAAAAGTCATGCAAATCTAGACATTCAAAATGAAGACGTGATTGAGTATGCAAATCTATAAGCAAGATAGATGATGATCTTCACCTTGCAACTTGTGAATTTGAAGCTTTTTGCCTTTGTCAAGATCCTTTCTAATGGTATATTGACCCCTTAATCAAACATCATTTGGCACTTCAAATTGCCCTCTTTGTTTTTGTGACCAATAAGTTAAAGGTTGGTGACAAAGAAATATAACCCATGTGAGTTGGACTAGGGTCTTCTTCTTGGCAAATTTTTGTCACTTGACAACAACAACAAAAAATCTAGAGCAACTTGGAGGATTCTTGTGAGAAAAATGAGCCCAAGTCACGAGATTGTGAGGAAATATTTTTTCAAAATCATGATATTTACACAATGCCTTGAAACAAGATTATATTGCAAGATTATATATATATTATATGTATAAACTTGTATCTAACCCTTAATTTAGATCCAATTCATTTTTAATTAGTTTTTAAATTAGTTTTTAATTAATTTTTAGTTCATTTTAATTGAGTTTTAGTTGATTTTAAATTAATATTTAATTTATTTCTAGTTAATTTTTAGTTGAGTCTTAATTCAGTCATTGTTCACACATAAATACACATGATTCATACATGAGTGCATATGGACCACATGTAAGTTGGAAGTATTTTGAGAACCTTTTTCAAGCTAGGTGCCCAATATAAATGAATATAAAATTTTCAATGATTTTCAATTTGTTTAACATTAGTTTTGCATACAATTTTTTGTCATTGTTTTTTTTTTTTTTGGTTTCTTCTTTGCAATAAAATTTGGTTGGATTGTTGTTTTGTACATGCCATGTTCTTATCTTTGTTTTTCTTGTTTCACAATTTAAATTTGGAACTAGGCCTATTTTTATTGTCCTTTTGGTTAGAAAATCTTGTAGATGGTTGTTTTCGTGCTTGTGATAGTTGAATTCTTATTTCACACATGTCATGTTCTTGTTTTCATTTTGGTTAAAAACCTTGTAGACTTGATTATTTTCATGCTTGTGACACTTATAACAAATTTGGTTAATTCTTTTTATGTATGATCACAAATGTGATTACATCACAAAATTGAAAAAAATATTCTTACATGTGACTTAATTTGTAATTAAAGTTAGCTTCACACCTAGGTTTCCCCATTGTAGAAAGCTCATTATAAGTTTAACAATTTGTGCATTTTGAATTTTTTTTTGGACTGCATAATAAACATGAATTTAAATATGAATTATTTTTTTATATTTGATGTTTTATTTTAAAATGATGGGTTTCAACTATTTTATAATATTAAACAAAGTTTCTTTCATCATTTGAAAGTTTTTTACTCATTGATTTTCATCATATTTTGTCAAAAAAAACCTTGAAAACCATTTTTTATTACAATGCTTCACCTAATGACCAAGATCATTAAATATTATTCTTAAAACACAACTAATTTTATTTTTTGTAATGTAAAAAACAAAAGAACATACTTGAATCTGAACATTTGGTGTGGCCTTGTGGTTATGTTCACTTGAAAAAAGGTTGAATTTATAGGATTAGCTTCCATAAGCACTTATTGTAACAACTTAATAAAAAATATAACCAATGTCATCAATATAATGTATGTTTCTATGATCCATGCTGAATACCAAAGTACAAGGACAAGTGAATCCAAGCTTTGCAACATAAACAACAATAAATGAATCACTTCACAAAAAAAATTTCAATAAAAACTTCAAAACCACGAGGGGACACTTAATGGCAAATATTTAGACTAGATGTGTCAAATAAACAATTTTTGGGGCTTATTAAGTGAGAGATCCCCCCCCCCCACCTTATTATTATTTAATTTTCTAGCATGCACATATTTCAACCACCCTATATTTATTTTATTTTATTTTTTACATTTAATATCAATATCTCATATTTATTTAAATCTTTAATTTTCATAAACATAAATTTACAAAAATTTAAATAAACTTGGAGCAATTTTGATTATAGTTGAAACATTTGAAATTTTGGTCCATGGAATATAATACAAAACTTCATGTGTGTTTTAAAAAAACATTTAACATACACCACATTATTTAGGGTTAAATATCTTTAAATTTTTTTCCCCTAATATTATGGATTAACATATTTTGATTTTTGAGTAAATGTAACCGTATCATATAACTAAATTATTATATTTTACCCAACAAACATTATTTTTTAGTCATACCTTTTGTAAATTTAAAGAAAAGTGTCCCCCTTTTTCCCCCCCCCCCCCCCCCCCCCTTCAACACCAACCCAACAACAAAACAAAAAACAAAAAAAAAAAAACAAAAAAAAAAACAAAAAAAAAAACATAAAAAACAATATA
>Ga0116227_10005226_pt1 | contig 27582 bp, 24 predicted proteins | sample S1TSphgellanicum_FD_89693 | JGI IMG/M metagenome (GOLD analysis project Ga0116227, IMG submission 89693) | Host-associated microbial communities from peat moss isolated from Minnesota, USA - S1T2_Fb - Sphagnum magellanicum MG | ecosystem: Host-associated > Plants > Peat moss > Unclassified...
AATAACAAATAACATAGTTTTTTTCGTCATAAAAAAACAAAAAAAAAAAAAGAGAAATAGATTTTTAATATTTTTTGGGAGGGGGGAAGGAAAAAAAAAAAAGGTAGTGGGGGGGGGGGGGGGGGGGGGGGGGGGGGGGGGAGAGCAAGGCCAAGAAGCTAAGCTGATAGATTGTAAGCAATAATAACAAAAAGCACTAGAAATTCATGTGAGGATCGAAGTTGTATCCAAATAGAAAAAAAGGCTCAATATTTCAGATTGTTCATACGTGATTTGTCAATGCTTCAACAAGGATTGAATGACAAACCCAAAAATGTGGATCAAAACACACAAAGAAAATGTATCATCAAGGCTCTATTAAGTAAATTTGTGTCTAGTGTTTCCTACTACTATCAAAGTTAATATACCTTTTCTTGAATTTGAAGGCACAAACACCAACATATATAGGACATACAAATCTTTCATGCAATACCCAAGATTTCCAAATTGGGTTTCAAAGGTAGAATCCTTGACCTTCAAGCCTTGTAGGGTAGGTGGATACTTGGTGTCTTGCTTTCAATGTCAAGTCCTCAACAATGGACAAAATGTTCAGTAGGGATTCTATGTACTCTTTTTAGTCAAAGGCGGGGTGTTGTGTTTGACACCAAAGGTTGTGTCTTTTGATAAAAGTGCAACAAATTATGATGTCCATTCAAATATTGGCCACCTTAACTACTTACAATACAAACAATTTCAATTGGGCAGTGCAATGGTGTACTTCTACTCAGTCTTTGTGGAACTTAATTTAGAATTCCACACTCTGCAAGACAATTCTAAATTTTGGGGGCAAATAGAAAAATAAAAATATCTATGAAGAAAATGGAGTGTGAAGCTTGCTTTCTCCAAATGGTCATAGAACAAGGATGAAATATTGACAAGGTTCATGAACAAAGCATGTGCATAATTAAGTCCTTCTTGCATCCCACTTGCAATGTACTATTGGTTTTTGTTGTTGGTCAGATTGAGTCACTGGAAGAAAATTATACACCACACAGCTGAAGAAGAATCTCATGCAATCAACCTAAAATGCAAAGAGTTTTACTCAGCAGCCGAGTGTTTGGCGAAAAACTTCTTTTTCTGACAGCCCCATTTGAAGGTTACATTTACCAGTCCAGTATAATTGGGGATTCAACTATGAGCTACAAAATTGAAGTTTTATATTGGAAAGATATTCCTAATGTGGAGTGCCTACATGTTCAATCTCAAACAAGGTTTCCTCAACAGGACTGAGTTTAAGAATTCTGTGTCAGTGTTTGAGGAATCTTGTGATGAGAAAATTGTTTTTGCCATAGTTGGAGAAAAAGTCTAGCTACTTCATATGATCGCTCAAACCTAATAAACTCTGTACCCTAAACCTTGGGGGTCACTCATTACCTAATCAGAAATCTTTTTGCTTGAATCCTGGCACAAATTTGGCGGAAGATGCAATAAAGATTATGTCAAAGCCATCTACAAATTCAGTGACTTTCTGAAACTCAGTTGCAACATGTTCCATCATGCCTACTTTTCTCAACCTTGTTTTGAAACCTTTTTAGGATGGGCTTCCTGAAGGCGAAGAACAAATATAAGACATGCAACTGGGATCCACTGAAAGAACCTTTCCTGGCACCAATTCTTCTCTGTGAATTGTGCTTTGGCCACCATTGGACCCTCCTCCTCATCCTCCTCCTTCCCTGTCTCCACTTTCACCACACACATCTGCAAAATTGAACCCAAAAGAAATTCAAGAGATCAGGAAATTTGATTCTGTGTGAAGCAACATTATATGAGCTGCAAATGAGTAGTGACACCCGAATCGGTGGGACAATGCCAAAGCAAAGTTCTCTGTGAAGGAAGAACTCTAGGATTGGGGGAACCCATCATGATGTCAGGGCTTGTGGTGCCAGCAACAACAACCAAGGGCAACTAACTCGGTGGGATTTAGTTTAAGAAGCTGGAAGACAATTGTTCAGACGTGGGTGTGAAGTGTAGTAGCACTGCACTAAGAGGTCCCACATTTAAACCTACGCCCACACAGTGCAGATCATGTGTGCCCACTAGACCCAACCTTTGGTTGGGTGACACAACATGTACAAAATGGTGTTGGTAGGATTCTTGTTTTGTTGATGTACCTGATGATCAAAAGACACTATAAACTATCATGCAGTTGTCTAAGGCACTACTGTCTATTGAAGCTCAAATCGTGCAATAAACAAGTGTTCCAAAGCTTGTTGAACTGCAGGTCTATTTTGGAAATCTCAAATTATACAAACAATTTTCATGTGCTTCAAAAGCATGTTGGCATTCTTTTCTCTTGAGATTTAAAATTCAAAGGTTTAATGATAATTAGCAGCAAGAAACCAAGCCCCTGATAATGCTTTTCATGCTATATTATTTGAGTAGGTTAAAGCCCTAGGGTGGGGGCTTTCTCAAAATAAGGGGCCTAGCACGAGACACAATAGCGGACCATAGACCCCAAGACTGACCAATAGATTGTCAATGTTTGGCTCTCCATTTTTTTTAGTGTAAAAATTTATGCTAACATAATAAATTTTTAATGTGTTTACATCACAATGCTTTTAATATATTTCAAGAACATGTGAAACAATTTGCAATGAATCTAGTGGATATCGATTACTCAAAAATAGTTTTTGTTATTTTTTCATTAAAAAATAATATTAATTATTTTTAAAAATAACATGATCATGAACAATAATTATCCAAAATTTTACATAATAATATAGTGCAATGTTCTATATGTCATGAATATTTTGGTTCATTGTAAAAATCATAAATTTGCAATCCATCACCTTTTGTGACAAATCCCAATTTGCCACATCGGTTTAGCAAGCAAATCCATTGGTATAACAAAAAAATTATTATATTCTCCACAATCTACTATGATATTGTCATATGAGTAATGAAATTATTTAGAGTGTAACCTATCATAAGTGTGATGGTTTTCAACATGTCTACTTCACAAAAATTTGTTTCACTATTTTGAGGATTATTTAATGACAAAACTCCACTACACATAGCCTACTCTTATAGAGAGTTTAGATGGAAGTGAAGTGGCCCTGTATTAGTAAGACTAGTAGGTGAGTCCTCACTAAGGTCATCTTGTGGAGAGCTTATCTGGAAAAGGGTAGGGTGAAACCAGCACCCACACTGGTACACTGATCTTTCCGAGAGTGTGGTGGCAACTTAGTGGATGTATTAAAAAGCCCTAAAAAGGTTAGATTTGGAGTGAGAGACCCTGATTTTGTTCAAGCATGGGATACTTCTAATATTTAGAAGCAATTTAAGTGGATTTTGGATTTTTAGGTTTCACCATGGTACCACTGTGGTGCTGGTTCAGCTAAGGGATCTGCAAAAGTAGAGAGCCCATTATGTAGGAATAAAAAGTCTCTACATGCAGAATCAACAGCTAAGTTTTGATTCGGCCTGTTGTGTATAGGGCCCCTAATAAGGGGTCCCCTATTGTAGGTCCCACCTGTCAAGTCTGCTCTGTAAACCACTCCCAGAAATTTCCTTGTGGGCACCTTATTTCCATGACTACTGTAGCAGTACCTGGGCCAGGTCAACACTAATTATATTTATTTTCAGAAATTTCAAAAATTTCCCAAAAGAAAAAATTCAAGATTTTTTTTGGAAGGGAAATAAAGAATCTGATGAAATATTTGAGAATATATCATTTGTTGAAATGGAATCCTCAAAATTAATTAATTAATTAATTAATTATTTGACAAACATGTGTGTCAAAGTGGCCACGGTACACTACAGTGTCACCCACCTAGAAATGGATTCTTACACCTATTTAAGAGGTGTAAGAGGCCTCTTGCTCCTAAATAGTAGCCATATGGTCTACAAATGTGTAACCTCGTGAGAACATTTGCCTAGCCTTTCACCAAGGGTAAAGGCCCTTAGGTTGGGGACATTCTGAAATCCAGGGCTGGACTCAACTACTGCCTCATCCTAGGCCTCTTATTTCAAGAATGCCCTGCTTGAGCCTTAATATCCTACATGTAAGTTCTCACTAAGCTTAGAAGTGAAGGCACACCCGACATTAAAGTCAGGTGAGGCCGATTAGGGCTTTAAAAAAAAATCTATTACTTATGTAGAATTGGCCAATTGGATTTGCTACATCAATTTTTCTTGTAGTTGTACTGGACAACAGCTATGCATGTAGAAGGAAAAAATTTGATTGTCATGTATTGAAGGTATTCCATCGTGCACTTCCAGCTCCCAAAATAAATTGCGGAGGGTGAAGGCACCTTCGGGTTTAGGGCCCATATAGATGTACCAGCCATGTGCAAACCATTCACTCCAATGGGGTTGAAATTTTTTTGAGCATCATCATGACTAAGATCTGACTTCACATCCATGTGATATAGAATCAGTCACCAATCTTGATTACATTCTAATCTCACGCTATCTCTCAATGCAGATGTCACAACTTTTCTTTGATTCAAATGGGTGTAACAATATCCGTTCTTTTTCAAGAGTGTAAATGACTTGCAGTTCTGTTTTGCATGATTGATCTGATACTGTGAGACTTATAAGGGTCACGCAGGCTTAGAATTGTGCCACCAATCGTCTCTCCCATCTCCATGCTCCACATTGCTCATGATTTGGAGCATTGAGTGAAAATGTACTGACTACAGATTGAACTAGAAACAATTCTACTCCTGATGATATAGCATAGGACTCATGTAAGATGCCTCCACTACAGAAATAAGAGAAAGTTGTTCTCATTGTACTCATGTGGATCTTTCGGATGATCAGTTCTAGCTTCAATGATATTTTGTATTGCTGTCGCACAAGCGGAGTTTGTGGTGAGATGTCTAAACCATAGAAAGGAATTATTACGTTGAAATTCAGGCACTGCCAGAGGGGCTTCAGACTCTGGTTTCCTGCTTGGAACTCCAAGAAAATGTGCCAGGAAATTAAATTCCCTTGACCTGAAGTTTCGACATACTTCCAAGCAATCCAGGGAGAGGACCAGAGCTTTCTAACTATAGAAGGAAGAAATCTAAAACACTGGTAAGTTTTTTAATGGATGGAAGATCCATGCTATTCATATGGGAGGGGATAAAGACTGAGATAAGGAGATCTCTACCTAGGAAGAATGCACTTGATTGAGGAGAATGAGGACAAAGAATGCTACAGGTGGTTCAAGCATGGCTCAAGTGCAAGCACAAGTTATCAAGACTGAATCTGAAGCACAAGCCCTATCTCCAGCTTGAAGTAGAGGGAACAGAGAACAAGAAGTGGTAGGTGAGTTTCAACAGCTTCAGAGTCGATTGCTATAAGGTTCAGAACCTGGAAGACACTAACCAGCTTTTCTTTCAGTCATCATCATGTCCTGCAAATGAGTGGAGTGGTGGAACAACACCAAAGCAAGTGCGCTGTGAAGGAAGAAACATAGCATTGAGGGAACCCATCATGATGTCAGGGCTTGTGTGCTGGTGACAACCAAGGGCAACCAAGTCTGTGGGATTTAGTTTAAGAAGCTGGAGGACAAGTGTTCCAACCTCGGTGAGGTGTGGTAGTACTTCACTAAGAGGTCACACATTTAAACCTCCCCCCCCATGGTATAGATCATGTGTGCCCTGGCGGCACCACCTTTGGAATGATATCATTCTGTGACACTACATGTATAAAACAGTGTTGGTAAAACAATTTTGTTGATGTACCTGATGATAAAAAAACACTGTAAACTATCACACAGTTGTCTAAGGCACCGTCTATTGAAGATCAAATCATGCTCTAAAAAGAAGTGTTCCAAAGCTTGCTGACTGACTGACTGACTGTGGGCTGACCTAACTTGGAGAGCTCATTACAGAAACCCTAAAAATTTCCAGACTTGCTTTTAAAGCATGTTGGAATTCTTTTTTTCTGGAGATTCAAAGGGTTCAATGATAGGTAATCAGCAACAAGAAATCAACTTGCCCATTTGTGTCTGATGCCAAATTCTTAGACAGGTTGATTGATGCCTGGCAAGTTGAGAATCTGCAAAGAAGAGACAACTGAAAGTATAGCACTGCAGTTGCGCATGACACTGTGACCAGCCTGTTGCCTCCAGCAATCTGCATTGTCACACCACAGTTTCAAAGTTCTTGAAACACACAGACAGACAGAAACAAAGACGACAATTTTTGGGCAAATCTATCTATAATGTCTGCACACATGGGGGAGAGATGTTGCTCATGCAAGGACTCTGCTTACAATGAATAATGACTGACTTTGTGGCCACAGACCCCAAGATGGGTGCAACAGATTTTGAACAAGATTGAAAGCAAGGGAGGAAGAGTGACAAAATAAAGATACTTGCATGAATACTACTACTACTACTACTACAACTAAGTGACAACAACAGTTTTGTGTTACTTTGGGCCTTTGGTGCTTAGGCGCTTTGCACTCTTGACAGTACTTCTCAACACTGAGCGACCAGTTCAGAAGCCTAATTATTGAGGGCAGAGACTAGAGACATTGTGATGCATCCACAAAAAGGGGCCAAAGTTGGGTATTCCTACATTTTAGGGTCATGTGAAGTCCAATATAGAAACATTTGCAGCATAACTGAAGGATCCATTTGGGAGCCTTTGGTACTTAGGTACTTTGCACTCTTGGCAGGTACTTCTCAACACTGAGCAATGAGGTCAGATACATATTTATTGAGGGCAGAGAGACTAGAGACATTGTGGTACATCCACAAAAAAAAGGGGCCAAAGTTGGGTATTCCTACATTCTAGGGTCATGTGGGAGTTCTCTTCATAGAGAAACATTTGCAGCATAGCTGAAGGATCCATTTGGGCTTCACCATGCTAACCACCATGTGCAAGTTTCCAATTTAGTATGTTGAATATTTATCATCCTTATGGATGTCATTTAAAAGGCAGAGCCATTCTGTGATGAGCTGCTTGTTTATGTGAACTTGTGAAAACTACTCTACTTAGCTATGCCAGTTATTTTAACACTTAAGGGAAAACAAAGATTTTTTTTGGAAACAAATGGCCTTAATTCTGTAGGAAATTATGATTTATAATGAGCATCCCTTTTACATTAGAAATTTTCACTCGGGTCTTTTAAGTTTATGGAGGTAGTAGCCTATGTTGGCTGCAGTAAGAATGTTTGGCTCCACACTCGGCCATGTGTCCTTTAACACCAGGTCTTAAACAAGATCTTGAAAGTGCTTTTGGTGGCCCTCATAGGTTACATTCACATTCAGGTCTTAAATGAGATCTTGAAAGTGCTGTTGCCTTCAGTGATATTTTTTTCAATTTTCTGATGTTGCATCATTGGGTAGCATCCCAACATGGACTTAGTGTTACATGACGATAGGTTTTTTAGAATTTGTTAAACGAAATTAGTTTTAAAAATGCTACCATACTAAAATCAAAATCCAAATTTGATAAAAAAAAATTCCAATTGTTTTGGACATTTGGTGAATTTTTTCCCAATAAAAGGAATATTGTGCCAAAATATTTTATTCTAATTTTAATTTTTCACATTTTGGTGAACTTCACTACAAAAAAACAGGCAACGCTAGCCCACATGGGCTACCTTTAAAACTAGGTCTTAAATGAGATCTCAAAAGGGTTCTTGCCTTTGTCAAGTAAAAAGAAAAAGGTAAAAAGGTAATGAGTAATTAAGGTACTAGGGCAGAAAGGCCAGTCATAGTACACTTAAGCACTTAGAGGACATTTGTGGTTTCATTTGGAGTCAGTTGGGTCTCCGGTTTGAAGATGGATTGTAGGCATTTTATGAGCCCATCTATTATGAATGCATCTATTACAGTTTAGATCCTTCAATTTGGTTACAAGACAACTAAGATATGGCCTCCCAAAGTTAAAGGTGTCAGTGAAAACAAAAATACCATCACCAATCATCCCATATATTGGTTTGCAACCAAAGTTTGCCCTATCAAGACACGTGCAAAATCTAACACATGTTCAACACGCATGCTTTCAATACAAGATTAATAGACCCATAATCAAAATGCCCATTTAAAAAAAAACTTTCACTTTCATTCAATGGACTAGATCAAAAAATGTCCATGAGACAAAAAATCTACGGTTATACGGAACCCAATGCTCCACTAAACCCTAAATTGTTTCAAATGTTGTCGCCACTATCCCACTGCCCTCCCACCATACACAACAGTTTTGTCCTCTCTCTCTCTCTCATTCCCTTCTTCCGGTTTGGGCGGGAGAACACTATGACGCTCATTTTTCTTTCATTGTTCTATAACTTCTTGCGCTTTGTTTCTCTTGTTGGTTTCTTGGTGTTATTGCAACTCTTTATGGTCCAGTTCTTGGTGTACAACATGTTTTTTGTATGATATTCCTTCTTGAGGAACATGTGGGTTCTGGTTTCAAATTCTTGACTTCCCAAAGAGACGTTGTAACTTGAATGTTTGTCATTATTGTGCTGGTGTTGGGTATTGATGGTGGAGCTTGTGATTTTGGAATAACTTTTTTCGAATTTTGTGCAAGTTCTTACATTTCTAGTCTCCTTTCCACACATTTTTTTTCAAGCAATCCACCCCTTTACGTTATTATTTCTTGGTCCAGTTGAACCTTCCCAACTCATGTTCTTGAGTTTTACTAGCCATCACCCCCTAGCCCCAATTCTTGTGTTTCTATACAATTCCACCACCCCCCTTGTGGTTTTGTGTTTTTGGAAGAGATGAATTTCCCTTGTCCCCCTTGTGTTTTTGAAGCAATTTAGCCCATCCCCTTAGATCCTTTTTTATTTCATCTGTGTTTTTTGAACACTTGATCCCCTCCTTCAATCCCCTTGGTTTTGTTCATGAACTAATTATTTGAGGTGGTTGTAGGCGTGTTGCAATATGCCCTTGTGCTTGCATCCAAACCTTTGTTTATTATGGTTTGTTTATGAATGTCTATCATGTAACCAAGGTTCACATCTTGTAACCAAGAGGATGAACTCGTAGTCCAACTTGGAAGTTTTGGTGAAACCTATCCTTTAAACTTTCAACTACATTAAATGACCAAGCTAAGATGAATTTGGCTCATGGCTTTCTCTCAAGTTCTTGACGAACAACTTTCTTAACTATAATTAATGAATTGCAAACTTTCCTAGCTTGTTTTCCTTGCTTTTTTTTCCTTTGAGCTTCCTTAATTGTTTATGTTGCATCCTTTTCTAATGTCGCATAATGTTCAAGTATTCTTTTGAAATCACTACATATTTTTGAGAATAATCAACTAATAGTTTTCTATCATAGGTTTATTTTGTAGGTAGACGAAGCAAAGAAAACAAATTATAATTTGCCAATACTTGTTGAAATGTGCTGATGAAGTTGTTGGTTCCCACCTCCACCTTTGTTGTAATTTCATTTACATTTACAACTAGATTTGATTTATGGTTGTAGAGTTTGTGGGCACATCTACATAATACCTAGGGTTAATTTTAGAAACACTAACAACTAAAGATTCATGATCTAAAGGAGTTGTTGTTGTTGTTGTTATGCTGATCAATTCTTTTGCAACATATTGTTCTCCCCATTGAATATCATTATCCTCCTCTTCATCCTTTTCATTGGATATATGGAATTTGCATCTTGTGAGGGATTTTTTTTCATGCATTGCTCTGAAGTTTAATGGCCAAATCCTTATAACTTAAAACCTTGAAAATATGGTTTTATGGGTGAAGGACTGATCTAGGGTTTTTTCTACCCAATTAACCAAGGATATCTTGTTTAGTTTAATTATTATTGACCATTGTAGCATTTATTTCATTTTTAAAAGTTGTCTTGAAAGGTTTGAAGCAAGCCACATTTAAAGGTTGGAGTGCATGAATTGTATGGGAAGGTAAAGTTATCATGTCTAGCCCAAATGCTTGTGCTTGTTCAATTGCTTCTAGTGTGACATGATATCCATGTCCATCTAAAATGAGCAAATGTTTATTAGTAAGGGAAATGCCACTTAGTACTAACCTTTTGAAAAAAACACAAGAAATCCTTTGAATGGGAAATTGGTCATCCATGCTTTTGTTTGCCTAGCCATAAACGTTCCTTGTTTACATAGTTTTATGTAGTCATCACGCATCTTCTCTCCCCTAAAGATGTAAACCCTAGTAGAGATTTTCCAACTGCATTGACAGTGTAGTTGATGGTCAACCACTCTTTAGATTTTGGTATGATGTTGTATATTTGCCCCTTGCACTTGACTGCCTACCTGCTTATATCCTTGTGTCATTTGAATTCCAAATATGATGTGCATCATAGTTGTGTTTGTTATACCAATATTGTAAGTTGTAGAAACTTTCACATGACTATGTGGTTAACCCTTGTGCTCTACTAATTTCCAGGCCTTTTGCTTGCCGAATGCTAAGTTTAGGGTGTCGATCTTTGAACCAATACCACCAGGAGCTCCTTAGTACTCCATGTTGAAATGGTATAAATTTTGGTTTGAATTTTTTTTGCAACTTTCATTTTCAACTATTATAGAGTAATTGATAGCCCAATTTTTTGCATAGCCAAAATTCAAGCTACTATAACTTGGTCTTTTTTTTTTGCAGGCACACCTCTTGGCCCACATTTTTCAACCTTGTTTTGTCATTCAAATGATTTGACAAAAAGGTCAAAGGTATGTTTTAATGTTTACTGGCATGTTTCAATGATGTTGTCCCATTTTCAATTACATACATGGCTTCTTCCAAAGCTTCGTTAGTTCATTTACCTTTCTTAATGACTATGATACATCTATTAACCATACATTGTTTTCTTCTTGGTTTTATTCTAGAATGAAGAACATTCTTTTTGTTTTGTGAAGGCTATTGCTCTGAACCATTCCACTTCTTATGTAGCACATTCAACATCATTGTGCTTTAGGTCTTCTTGGCCCCAATTTCCAAAGTTGGTGATGTGTGCTCCACCCTCACAAAAGGTACATATTTGAATTTTAAAAATTTGTCCCAAAAAGCAAGAAATTCTAAAAGATCAGGGTAATTGTCATATGCATATGCCTTTAGTTGTGTAAAAAATAAAATAAAAACATAAAAACTTTTGAAATCATCCCAATTTAAGTTCTAGTTTGTTGCTTTGTGTAGGTACTAGGTGTGTAGAGCAAATTATGTTTTCCTTGAACTTGAAGAAATCTACCAACTCTCTTATGATTCCTTGAATTATAGAAAAACTTTGGACCTAACAATAATATTGAAACTTTTTGAACTTTTGGTTGTAAAGTTGATGTATTGTAAACCTTCTTATTTGTTCATTTGAATCTTGTTCTTTTGCTTGCTTTAGTTTTGGTCTCTTCTTTGACTATTATAAGGTGACTTTTGTGCTTTAGAAGTTCTTGTGTCTTTTCTTTGATTGCTATAACCTCTAATCTGTGCTGATCTAATTTTCATGATTTGTGTAATCTCTATTATTTTAGTTTTAACTTGATTACCTCAATATTTGATGTATGATGCTTTACTTTGATGTTTGAAGATTGTTGATTTAGTCCATATGATTTGCAAATTTTTATGGTCTCGAAAGTCACACTACTTGACAAATTTGACATGTTGAGAAAATGGGGATGAATAAAAGTGACAATGTATTGTTTGTATGCATGTTACGAACCCCATGAATTTGTTATTGTTGTTTTGGTGGGAATGCAACCAAGGCAAAATTGGAGGGGATTTGGAAGTTTTGCCTCATTTAATGTTTTGAATTGAAGATCCATGGGATTTTTACATAATTTAAGTTTGAATGTCCTTTTGTGCAATTATTAGGTTTTTCATAGTTATGATCAATGATGTGTTGTTTAATGTGACACATAGACCTTATTAACAAACCTTGTTTCTTCAACCCAAACTTGGGATTTTATAAGACCATTTGAGTTCATCCCTTAAACCAAACACTTAAAGACAACCCTTGGTTGCCCCTTGCCTATTGAAATAAGTTCTCCTCATTTTGTTGTTCATTATAAAGCTTATCACCAAACTTTATTTTGCTAACCCAAACAAGGGGTTTTGTGAACAAGCCCATGGCATTCCCAAAACCAAACACTAAAAGGAACCCTCTTCTCCTTGTTGATATTCAATCAATTTCAAATTTTTGATCATCTCACCACTCATCACCAAATACTTTCACATTCTAAAGTAGCAAGAAGGTGTGCAAATATGACTAAATTTATGCCTATGACCGAACAAAAAAATCATATCCTAATCATATGTAGAAAATTTTTAGAACACAATTCTTCATATTAGAACATTTGGTAATAGGCAAAATCTAAAGTGCCCATACAATTGTGTATATTTTATAACCAGCAACTTGTAACACTAAATGAATGTTTGGTTGTAGGCTCATATTCAATGATGGTCCTCTCTACCTTAATAGTTTTTAGCAAACAGAAGGAAACCTAGAGGTTAGCAGTTTAATTTTTTTTTTCCTTTTTTTTTCCTCTTCTGGGAACAAATCCAAGAGATCCCCACCAAGGAAAGGTTACTTTAGTTGCTCTAGTTTTATGTAGGGAATGGAAGATTGGGAAAACTATAGAAAAAATAGGTGGGGTTATGTGAAAATGTTTTTTCTTAATGTTTATTGTTTGTTAGTGGAGGATGATTGGGTAGCAAAGGGCTATGGGAGGTTGAGTTTGGGAATGTAAGTCATAGAATTAGTACTAAAGCTCTGTATGCTCAAGATGCAGAACGGAACCCATCAAGAGGAAACTGTGCATAACAAAACTTTTATTCTCATTTCATATATTACTATTATGGCCTGTGTAGTTGGCCCAAGATCTGGAGCTAGTGGCACATGTCATACTAGTAAACCAATTGGGCCAACGAATTCTAAATCTTACCAAAATTGTTGGCCCAAGTGTATTGGATTTATTGGTGAATATGATGCCACAATTACCATGGGGTGAGAGCTCACTAGTATATTCCCTTCTAGGACCTTGGACCACAAAAGAACCCAGGTTTCAAACCCAAAGGTGTGCGGGTGAAACTCCTATGGGCCGCTCCCAATGACATTGGCTTGGGGGCTTTTGTGTGATTAGGTCAAGTATGTAGTTGTGTTTCAGAACAAAATGACCCACAATTGCACATAAATATTTGTAACCTAAAAACAATGTCAGATGTTTTTTGTGGATGAAGGTAAAAAACCCTAATTCAACTTTGTGGGTAAATTGTTGGAGTCGTGGTGTTTCAAGGGCATTAAAGAAGTTGTTTTCTTGTTTTTATGTTTTTGGTTTGTTTTGTTGTTTTGTAGGTTATTATGGAGGGATCTTGATGAGCTAGTTTCAGTGATGGAGTGCGATCCTGGCTTCTCAATGGAGATTCTTTATGAATAGTGTGAACCACTACTCTGTGAAGGGATTGGTGAGGAGATTTGAAAGGAGCAAAGGGATGAAGAGAAGACAAATATATATGATGCTGGCTAAAGTGAAGAGGCGGACTTTTTGGCAATAAGATGAAGTTAAGTTTCTAGATTTTCATGATAACTAGCAAGTTTGGAGTGGATTTTGAATTTTTGGATTGTAATTAGTTAGGGGTAGAAGTTGATTGAGAGTACTTGATCTCATAAAATCTTGACACTTGAGTTTTTATTGTGCTAAGAGCATTTGGAAGAGATATGGAGGTCTTGTATGTTTTTTTTAAGGGACCAACACAAGGGAGATGATGAATGTGTCAAAGATTTTTAGATTGGTTGTTGTGGAAGCACCATGTTTGATAGCTTGGAAGTTTTAAGTTGAGTGTGCAATGTGTTCATTCTGAGGAGAAATTATTTGCTGTATAGTAGAAGTTCCGAGAATTTTGGAAACAAGGGGATACTAGAAAATGTAATAGATCACACTCATCACTTTTGTCCCGAATATATATTTAGTCTTTATAAAGAACCATGTGATGAAATCAAATTAGTATCTGTGGGGTTTTTGTTGTTGGGGTATGAGCTGCCAATCCCATTAATTAACAGTTGACTCCTTGAGAGGAAATTAGGAAAGAATTTGATCCTTTGTGGTCCATAGAAATAAGACAATAAAATTTTTGTGTATGTAAGGATCTTGATGAAAAAATAATACTTGTAACAATTTTTTTTTGTCTCAGTAAGATTTTAGCAAATCACATATCTTGGGTTGAAAAATAAACCAACTGGTGCCCACACACCATTTTTAATCTCTATTCTCAGAAGCCTTTATTGGCCTTGCCTTTGTAGGCAAGGATAATGTGTTTAGATTCATTATAGAGTATTAGTAGCTTAAGGGATTTTGGCCCCCTTAGGTAGTAGGTTTATTTTATAGGAGGATTTTTGAAAGATGATATTTTGGCTTGTGTTGAAACTTGAGATTAGTTATAGAGATATAATATCTTGAAGGATTTTGATTTTGTTTTAGAGGATTTCTTGAAGATAATATTTTTGCATGGGGAAATATTTGAGTTTTCATAATTCTTCTTTTGCCTTAAGATACTTTTTAATGTAAGTGGTAAGGCCACATTGTGACACACCCCTTGTCTACCAAGTACCAAGGGATTGGCAAGCAAACTGAAATAAATGCTCCAGATCCAGTTGGTATTGGTCAATAGACAAAAATGGCCCTTATTGATATTCCTCAGACATTTTGCAGTTTTGACAACATGAATACAGAAAAGGTGAACATAAATAATTATTTCCTGTGCACATTCCATTTATTGTTTTATTTGCACATGGTGCATGTAATGAGTTGAAAAACACATGCAAAATGGTCACCCAAAAAACATGGGGGGATGTTTCTGTTTGGGCAGTAGAGACTAGGGACCAATAATTTACTCACACTTCTTTCTTTGTGGAAAGACTTTTGGAGCATTTGGTACCCTATCAAATTATATATTTGAAAGGGCCTTAGGATGAGTACTAAAAAGAGTTGTATCTTTTCAGCTTTCTGGCATTCCTTCCCTGGTTTTCAAGTGGTGGGTGGGTCGGATGGCACTTTTTTGAAATGTTCAACATGTGTGTTGGGTGGCCTCGAAAGCAATGGTGTAGTGAGCACAGCATTACTTGTGTGAAACATTGTACTGATTGGCAAGCATTCTAAGGTCATGAATGAGCTCATGTGGACAACATATTTCTGGGCGAAAAAACTTTGTAATAATATTGTAGAGGAGCTTTGATTGACAAGTGGAAGGTGATGTTCATTTGTGGTTTGGAATATCATCACTTTTTGTACTGCCAATATTTAGGACCCTTGGCTGATTTAACCTCTTCCCCATACAAAAGTCTACAAGAAATACACTTTTATTTCTTAGGAGTGAATAAATTTTACATGTCAAGGTCATGCAAAAGTTGCAGGCTGAACATTCAACATATGGTCTGGAAATCTAGAAGGTCCACACTTTACACATTCCCCTATGCCAAGCTCCAACACCAACCAAAAGCAATTGACACCTGGGCCCTCACATTGTATTAAACACCATAACACCATGTGTGCCCTGCCCAGGAAACTCAAAAGCTGGTCACCCCCACATTCAACACATTAGTCTGGAAGCTGTAGCACTTTGACATGATATGCAAGTGTAGAACTTTTGATTGTTGGGAAACCCAAGAGGGCTATAAAGGCAAGACCACGTTGAGTAAGAAGGTATCTTGTATTTTGCAGTGTTGGGTGGTCGTTCTTTACTTTTATGAGAAACCTCTGGTTCTAGTTCGACCCATAAATGGAACCAGAAATCCAGTTCTGGGTCTGGTTCTTCAAAAATAGATCCTGGTCCCGGTTCTAGTTCTAGTTCTGAAAATCAGACTAGGTTCTGATCTGGATCTGGTAGGTTAGAACCGCCCATCACCAAACACATATCTATCATCAACACATTCCTAAACCAAATTGAGCAATTTTTTGTGTCATTGGACATGCAATCTGGAGGGCTACAAATGTTCTTTGAGCTTCAGAAGTAAAGAAGCAACACAGAAAACATAGGAAGAGGATGAGTGATAGTTTGCTTCAATTTTTTTGAAAAAATAGCTCTAGCCATGTCTCTTAGTTCTAGACCCATATCTTCCTCATTGTTAGTCCACTTTGAGTGATTTAAACCTTGACAGATGTGCCAACTAGGGCTTTATGAAATTGTTTGTGTTCCAGAGCCAAAGATGCAACTATCAAGGATTTTACTCTCAAAATCTTAATCTGTCTTAATTCACCCATCACCAAACACTGAACCCCCCTTACATCAAACACCCCTTTATCCAATTGAACAACTTTTGTGACATTGGAAGCTCTAGGTGAAGTGCTACAAATGTTCTTTTAGCCACAGAAGCAGAGAAACAATGTGTGAGGATTCGACCTCCTTGAGTTCTTTAGTGTTTGCCCACCAGCCTATCTCTACCTTAACCTGGGCTGGAAACCCAATTCTACTTTAAAAAAAAACTTTAAACTTTTTGTTTTCAAAAATTCTGGGTCCTGTTTTAAAAATGACCTAGTTTTGATTTTAGTTCCAGAACCAGTTCCGAATCTCAGACCCAGTTCTTGTTTAGTTTGTACTAACTAGAACTGCTTGTTTCTAACCAGCCAAACCACGTATCTGCCCAACACTGGCATTTTCTTACATGTGAGCATTCAGAGGTGTAAGTGGTAGCATTTTTCTTTAAGGGAAAAAGATTGTCAAATTTCTACCTGAAAAATATGATTTTGACCTATACAAAGGATTTTTCATGAAAAAACTGGCCCACATTTGTCAAAATTTTATGATAAGTTCCAGTAAGTAGCCAAGTATATAGAAGGATTCTAGTTGTTTTTCCCCTTTCATATCTAATATGTAGCCAAATCTGATTAAATCATCTTATGAATGATCATCACTTCAGCTACATCACAAAATTGGAAAAAAGCGCTTGGTTCCAAAGCAAAAACACAATCCATCATCAACTCCTTCATCATAACAGAACATTAATATCTAACAATAAAATTCACACATGTTTAGGGAATCTTATGAATAAGATCAATGTTATGCATGTGTATGGTTCTAGACATATTTATTGTGTAATTGTAAGTAGTGAACATATATTTACACTTTGTGTAAGTGTAAAATTATTTAAATCCTTTTTTTGCAGTGTAAAACCATTTAAGTGTATCAACCAATGTTTACTAATATATTATTTTATTAATACCAAATTAAAACTAATATGATGGGACCTTCCTATTTTTCATGCCAATTGCATACAAGTATGTTTACAAGCTTCAATTGGTATAAATTTGGTATGAATGCTTGTATTTTGGTTTGTATATGGATATGATATTGGTTGCCATTACATTTTTTCCTGTTCATAATGAGGATATATGAACAAGTGCTAGTATCATATTTGCACTCAAATAATATTGAAATTTTAAAAGGTCATTAAACAAGGAGTATTAACATGTCATGCCCACAACACACCAATGGTGAAACTAAAATTAGGTCTAACTTGCAACTTACAGCTTTCAATTAAAAAATTTCATGTTCAACATTGTCAATTTAACATGGAAATGTCCGTAAGAATAAATGAAATTCAAAATATGAGGTGCATCAATACTTTTTGAATGAATACATTTGCACAACCTTGAACATGAAAATACTCATATGGAAAAAGAAAGAACTAAGTTTGTAATGCCATTGTAAACCTTGAATTAGCAAATTGTGTGCGTAGTGCATATAATCTAAATAGGACATAAGTGTTGCCATTGACACTTGATGAATAGTTGACACCTCAAGAATGCAAACAATGTGCCTCTTATTCTCGTTAAACACCTGGGCCTTGAAACATCAAAATATTCATAAGAGATATTAAGAGACAATGAACGATGAACCTTGAAAAGTAACTATAAATTTTGAATCAACAAATTGTGAGTATTAAAAACTTTGAATTTTGGCTACCTAAGTAGGTGTATGGGTGCTATTAATGTGCCTTATAAACATTTGGTCATTCTTGGAAGTTGTCATTATGTGATTAGAGTTGATAATGTGATTGATATGCTTATTAAACATTCCTATTTTTAAAACTTTAAAAAGATCATAAGGTTCAAAAGACACTCAATGTTGAATTATTGCAAACCTTGAATTAACAAATGACCAAATGAAAATATGTATAAAGTTTGAATTATGGTTAAAAGTGGCCAAAGAGCCTTGAACAACATGTGCTCCTTTATGGAAATTGTCACCCAAGATTGTAGACTAAGAAATCATTTGTGCAATTGTTAAACATTCCTAACCTTCAACCATCAAAATGTTCATAAAAGACAAAACAAAATGAAACTCTATGTGGTTATGTGTTGTCAATGAGTTTTAATTTAAATAATTTATTGATTAATGATAATTACAGTCACAAAATTGCTTATAGGGAAGGATAATCAAAGGGTAATTCTAGAATGAAATTCTAGTGAAAAATATTAATACATGGTAGTCTAGTAAATTTATTTTATTAATAATAAATAGGAATGTTTGAAAATTATCTTCATTGTTTTAGCATAATTTTTGATGATTATTTTAAAAGATGAATATGCGAAAAACATTCCCATTAATTTAAGAGATGATTTAGAATTATTTTAAAAAGTGAATTGTTAAGTTGACTTTAAAAGATAATGGCGAGAAAATTTAAAAAGGGACAAAAAAAGACCCCTTGAATATGGGTAGTGGGGAACCTCTTGGGTTGGCTCCATTCTCTCTCAACTAGTTTGGTGTGGATTACTCACACTTTCTTAGTTCTTTCTTGAAGTGTAACAAAGGAGTTATGAGAAAAAGAAATGTACTCAAATGTTGTTGAAACCAAAAAAATCATATGTTTCAAGGAATGTAAACACTTATGTATTTTTTCAATTTTTAAAAATTTTTGCAAATAAATGTACTTAGGTTTCTTGTGATATAAAAGATTTTAGCTCTCTACATATTATAATTTATTTTGTAAATGTTTGCTTCATGGTAACAATAACCATGGAAGACAACAACAGTGAGGAACAACAATGTCAAATGGTGAAAGTAGTGAGTTATCATTGGGACAACCTGTATTAGACCTAAAAGAATGGGTATGATGGTAGCTGCTTTCTTGCCACTACATTCGTTATAGGTGAAGACAATGAATTTGTAGTGGGATAGTCTATAGCAAAGCTGGGAAAATGAGCAAAACTATAATCACTTTCCTGCCACATCAATTATTTTCTTGGGCATTTGTTATGTCTTTCAACATTTTACTTTTATTTTTTGGACAATAGTTTTGCTTGAAAATAAACAAAGCATAGTAGACTTCTTTTCTTGTGTTTAGTGTGTTTTCTTACTCACCAACCTGAATGTTCATTTGGGATTACCATGATTACAAATATACACAACTGTTCCTTTGTGCAAATTGTCACCATGATATTGTCAACTAGTAAACATGTTGTACTTGCTAATCACTTTCAACCTTGCAACATCAAAATGCTCATAAAACACAAGACAAAATGAATTCTAAAATGCAACAACAAGCCTTGGAATAAGATGAAATGACAAATGTGTGAATTATGCATATAAATCTTGAGTAGCTACAACCAACTAGAGACCAATGAACTTCATGTGTTGATCATCTTGAAAGTACCTGACCTCCCCTAACTTGTTCCCATGCTCATTCAATATTTCTTCCTTTGTAGATTAAAATTGTCTAATAGTAGAGCATGAAAAAAAATAGCCCTCACTCACATCATTTTGTCAATTCTTGTTAACAAGCACATGTAGATTGATAATTCTTTGACAACATTGTCTCAAATTTGTGAGCTATCTTGCAATTGAAAATAGTTCAATCTATCTCAATTTGCAATCTAGGAATGCCAAAAATCTACTTAGCTAAAAAAAGAAACAAGTGATAATGTCATTGAGTGTTTCTCACACCATGTTAGGGTTTGGACAACCTCTTCCTCCAACACAACAATATGAATAGTTTGAATACAATTAGCATTAGCTTACTAGCCCCTCATTTGATGTTGGAGCATCAAATAAGGAATCTACATCAAGACTTCTAATTGGAGTCCATCTTCGATTCTAGTCCAGTGTTGCCTCCATATGCCAAGGCCCAAGCTTATGTTATGGTGTCTTTGTCTACCACTCCATCTCTCATGTGAAGACCATTCAATATTTTTTTCATGAACCTTTAGAGTTTTTGTGTGGTTTTTTTTTGTGTGTCCAAACCTTTTGAATATTGTGGTGATTAAGCCCATTGAAAGAGATCTAAATGCAAGGGTGAAATCAACCCACCCAAGTTGGAATGAAAACTGTCAATCATCCACCACAAGATGGAGCTGAAATTAGTGCTTAAGCCTAACAATTCAAGCATCCTTCTGTATTTTTGACTACCTAATAAAGAAATATGGCAATTTGAATCAAAATGCTCTTGAAAATCTGGTGATAAAAAATCCCAAAAATGAGTGATTTTGGGCACTTATTATTTGAAGAAATTGCACCCAAAAAGATCACTGTTCCCAGCCATGTGGCCAAAATAAACCAGCAGAAGTAAATAAAATGATTTTTGTAACATGAGGAGGCTGCTTGATTCTCTATTATTTTCTGGAGAGACAAAATCACTGCTCGAATTCTGCTGAGCATGCAATCTGGCATATGTTTCTGCCCTTCAATGATATCCGAAGCCAGTCAGTCCCGTATTATGCAGTTGTTTGTGGAAACAATTCCATGGTGTCTGTGATTGCATGTTTGACTCAATGCATTCAATTTCAACTATGATGGTGGTGTCACGTACATGATTTTCTAAAAATTTATGTAGAGACGACCTTCTCTACACCTCCATATTCTATCATTTGGAGTACATGATTTTTTGAAAATTTATGTCGAGATAACGTTCTCTATACCTTTGTATTGTATTTTATCATTTCGAGACTCTTAGAAGCCTCCACGTCCACGAAAAAGAAATTGTAGCAATGACTACAAGGATCACAATGTGATTCGTTTCAATTAGTTGCTCCTTGTGAAAAGCATGGAACATATAGCACTGACACTTGACTATATAATTTAGGGAAATTGGGGTGAGATTTCAATGGTGTTGTTGCAAAGCCCTTGATGAGTGAGATTTCTTGGAGATGGAACTTCATAATCTTAAAACCTAAGATTGAGGGGGGACATTGAATTTGGAGTTATTTTTATCACTAAAAATTAATTAAAAATTTTAAAACAATTTTTTTCAGAAATGGTTTCTCTCATTATGGGTTCTGTTCACACTTGGAGCAGTTATATAATCATATTCACACTTGGGTCAATGACACAAGCCACACTAGTTATTGATAACATTAGCTTTTACCTAGCCTCTTCTGATGTTTATGAATATTGTGGTTATCAGATAATGTGATAACTGAGGGTGCACTATTGTTAAAATTAGCTGAAGCTATTGATTATCTCCCAACTCACCTCTGGTAATCAATTTATTATAAAATTCTAGAATGCAAATCTTCAAACTTCTAAGCATCAAGGGTTCTTTTTTCAATTTTTCAATATTGAAAATTTGGCAAATATTTCTTCAAACTTAGCATAATTAGTTAAATTTATGGAAAAACAGAATTTTCCAAAAATTTCCCAGTTCTTTCTGAAATTGTTTTTGGTTGCCATTTCATACATGCAAATCTATATTGCAATTAGCAACCAAAAAACTTGCAAAATCCAATTGAATGGAGCAACAGAAAAAAAAGGAAAAAAGATCAAGAAACATTTTTAAAAAAAAAATCTAAAATATAAAAAGGAAAAAAAAAAGAGTATATGAAAAGTCCATGAGATTCACCTCCATATTTGAAGAAGCATCACAAGTGGAAGCTTTCTCAACAAACATATAAGAGTGTACAACCTAGTATTTAAGAACATCTGGACATGCACTCTTGAGAACTTGTGGCAAGCCACATTAATAGAAAAACACTGATTAAAAGAAAAATGTGGACCTGCAGCATCATGTCTAGTGCTGCATTATATAATACATAATTCTCCAGACTACAAGATCAATAAATTATTGTTTTGCAGATTTGGTGGTGCAAAATTATTGTACTGCCAATACAAAACTTTGACAGAGTTCTAGAAAATTATTGATGAACAATCTGAGGAAGAGAAGCCCTACCTAGGTAGTCATGGGCTTAAGAATGTAGATCTAGAATAAATATTTCTAAAATTTATATGCTTTACTATTGTAATTAGTCAGTTCTTTAGTAGTTCTGATTAGTAGAATTATGCAGCTAATTATTTAAGAAGATGTGTTTCATGTACATGGGCTTTTGGTAATTTGATCAGAGACTAATTTTGTTGGAGCATTCTAACTTGTACTACTAGTGCAGCTGCACTCCATGAGTTCTTTCTTCCTGCACCACCAGATTGTCAATTAACTGACTGATTGAGCTGCATATATTATGGATTTGTTGTTGTTCTAGTAGTTCTGGATGTGCATTCCATTTTGATTTAAAACCGCATGTTTGTATAACATTCAAAAATTTACTCATGTCTAATTTGAATCCTCATGTTTGGACTGGAATTGCTCAACTTCATGGACTTGAACTTGAAGGACTTGAGCTTGAAGCTCTCAAGGAGACAGAGACTTAATCTATAAGCTTCTAAAATTACTACTCAAATTATATTTGGCATGAATGGGTTTTTATCATACTTCCATCTAATATGGTGATGTTGCTTTATGATCTTCGTGTGAATGTTACAGGATTTAAGCAGAGATACTTAAATACTTTTTCTGTCTACTTTACCATGCTTCCACCCTTCCTTTTCTGTTACTTTAGAAGGAAGACACCTCAATCTTCCTTCTACCCTTGGTTCCTGATCTAACACAATTAGTACTAGTTACTTTCTGAATTGATCATGGCATGACTAGATCACCATGAACCAACCTTCATGACCTAGAGCTCAATTCTTGCTGGAACCATGTGATCTGGAAACTACAAATTTATATATATATATTTATATATATCAACATGGTTGCATCTGGAGCACTTGGGGAGAGAAGGTGATGGTGTGAGAAAATGGACTAACCAGAAGAGTGCATTGCAGTCTAAATAATACTGAAGTAAATTAGGTGCAGCAGTATCTCAATCCCTTTGACCTGATCTTCTTATAAGGAATTAGAGTATATACCTTCAGTTGGCCTTGCATCTTGCACCCAGGTGAAGCTTTTGAAAGCACAATGTTATATAGATATATATAGATATATAGGTACATGTAAATATAAATATTATATTATGTGGACATTTACACTCTTTGAAGCAATTTTATTGTCAAAATAAATTATTGCATCTGATTGTAATTACTAACATTTAAAGATTTATACACTGATTATAATTCCATGATCAAACATGAACTTGAGCCTGCATGTGAATTGTTTTTGCATGACATGTCACAATATGTGATCATCAGAGTTTTTTGAAGAAGCAAATTTATAAGGTCAGATTCAAATTTATATGAGTGCATGACCCGGCCTCATTGAGGTTGTTACATTGAGAATTCTAGAGAGCTGTGAGCTCCAGCAGCAGCTAGCTCCTGATCAGTAGACTAGAGCCTAGCTGGTAACAAAACTTAGGGTAAGCTGCAACTGGAGCCTTGAGCACTGCATGAGCATCCGCTACAAGGAAGGAGAGGAAGGAGAGGAAGGAAGGAATGAAGGAAGGAAGGAAGGAAGGCAGAAAGGGTGGTGCAAACTCAGAATCAACACACCTGCTGCAGCTGCTGTGGCCCTGCAATGATGACTTGCCTCTGGAAATGTACTACTTGGAACATGCAGGTTCCTGCTACAAGCTGGATGGAGAAGAAGATGATAGCAAAAGTTTGCACATGAAAATTTGGACTCATTGCAGTCATAGTCTGTCTGTAGAACAGCTCTGTGTCTGCTTGTGTGTCTACTACAGGTCTGTTGCAGCACAAAATCCTTTGACAATAATGCAGCAGCTGCTTCCGGTGGATGGCTCGGTACTAAAACCTTGTACCTTAAATGTACACTCTTTCATCCCTGGCTGCACAAATCTGTAGCCAAGGAGCTTCCACACTGGTGGGTCGTAACTCTAAACCTAGCTCTGTCTTTACACAAACCGAAGAAGGAGGAGGAGGAGGAGGAGGAGGAGGAGGTGATGGTGATCTCTGATCATGCCTTACCAGCGCCGGGACCACATCCTTGGAAGAAGCTGTTGCTGCTGCTGCAGGGAGCTCCACATCACCCCAAGAATTGCAGCGAGGTCGCTTCCTCATGTCATCAGCTGCTTCTGCAGTTTCGTTACAGTCCCAGTTGCTGGATTGGGAGCGCATCAAAGGAACGCCGAAGACCTTGGGACCATGAAGATCCTTACCAGCAGCTGCTGCTTCTTGATGATCTGACGTAGTGCTAGCAGTAGATTTGATCAGCTGCAGCTGCTTGTAATTGCAGGCATTGGCGGCGGCGCAGCTTGACGCTTTGATCTCTCTAAGCTTGCCGTCTAAGAAAGACAGAGTAGAAGCTTTGGGTGTCACGGCTGAATTATCTCTGTGATAACTTAGACAAGCGGCGCCCGGAGTCGACTGCCTGAGAAGCTGCTGCTGCTGCTGCAATCCAGCTCTGGTTGCTGCTGAATCTACAGAAGTTGGAGGAAGTGGAGGAAGAGGTACTCCAATGTTTGCATGCTCGACGGTCCTGTTCATCACCTGGAGGGAGAGTTCACGAATCTGTTCCTTTCTTGCCGCTGTGTCCAACTGTTCTGCCACAGAAGTCGTGTCTCTAGGCTTCATCCCTAGTGCACCTAATCCTTCCGCATGAGCACTCAGAACGCCGCCTGCAGACGTTCCTCTGATCCTGATTCATAGAGAAATGAACAGAAAACAAAAAAAAAACCAAAAGAATCAAGATCAATCGAACATGCAGTTTCTCAAAGAGCTTGGCCAAGTTCTGAAGCGATGCACAGCTTGAATTCAGATGAATATGGTGCAAAGTTGTTGTCTGAGTGCAGCACTTGATCTAGTACCTCCTTAACCACGCAAGATCATGCAAAGTCGAGCTGCTGCAGCTGGATCGCTGCTGAAGGATGAGCATTGTTTCGTCATACAAGCGACGGAGGCGAGAAACCTCGGAGAGGAGCAGACTGTTGTCTTTACGCAACCTCTCGTTCTCATCGCACATGAAAACCGCAGCAGCTGCAGCAGAGGTTGACGGCGGAAGCGGGGGCGGGAGAAGCTGATGAGGTCGCGGAGACGACAGGGGGGATGATGAGAGAGGGGACCACGACGTCGTCGTTTGATCCTCGTTGGAAAGTGATGGAGAATGAGAGTCCCGGCTTTGCTGCTGCTGCTGCGTTGATGAAGCAGCGTTTCCCCCAGCACTTTGCAGGCTTTTCCTCCTGTGAATCTCGCACAGCAACTGCTTCTCCCCTCGCCTGAAAAACTCGTTTGCGAATTCCCAACGATCTGGAACAATCTTCCTGAAGCCCTGCATGGTTGAAGCAAACAAGCAAGCAACAACGTGAAGAAAAGACTCAAGAACTTTGTTTCTCAAGTTCTTGAGAGCTCTGGTTGCAGAAAGGGAAAAAAAGTCATTCTTGGAGCTAATGCATGCAGTCGGACGGATAGTATACTGATCAGACAAAAAGAAGAAGAAGAAGAAGTTGGCAATTCCATCACTACCGCAAGCAGCAGCAAATCTCCCAGGCAGCTCATGAGACTTACGTAGGTGTTGAGCTGCCTAACAAAGCTGGAGAAGTTGTTGTGCTTGAAGTAGTTGGGAAGCAAATCTCTGGCGAACTCCGGCGGTCGCCACACCACAAAGGTGGTGTTGTCCTCTCCCCACGACACAATGTCGTCAGTGGCGGGATCATCCACCAGATAGTAAGTCTTGGTGAGAAAAGGAGCCGGGACGGAGCGGTGGCAATCGTAGGACAGCAAGCTCCCTCCTCCTCCTCCTGCTGCCTGCAGATCAGTCGTCTCAAAAGATAGCGACAGAGCTGCAGCCATGTTTGTTTGTATAATCTGTCGATCACTCTTGAAGAAATGGGTGAGTGACAAACAATCCGCAAGTTCAGAAAGCCAACTCCTGCTGCTGCTGCGAGCACTTGTAGCAGCTGATCAGGGCAAGCAAGCCACAGTTTCCTTGTTTTCTTTCTTCTACTCTGGTGGCAATAGCGCTACTTCCGTTGAACCATATGATCAAAAGAGGTGAGGAGGTCCACATCTGCCGCGTCTTCCAACCATCGTGCAGCTGCAGAAACACGACTACTCCGACCAAAGGAACACGACCCAAAGCTGTTGTGACGAGCTGTGAGCTGCTTTCTGTTACTTTCCAGGCTCGCGACATGAAGTATAACGTGTGCTGCAGCTTGAAGAAGATCTTGTTGCACAGCAACAATTATCGGAAAACTTCTGTAGATCCGAGACTTTGAGTATTATTACAGACCAGCTGCTGCTGCTCATGTGGCGCCGCACATCAGAAAAGTGGAAATATATGATCTGGTGTACAGAAGGAATGTCGCCGATAAGGCTGATGAAGAGATGGGAGATATAGGTTCAAAGAAGATACCTAGGTCTCCAAATCATTTGGTCCTATCTGCAGCAACACAGAAACGTCGATCTCGATCTCTGTACTGCAATTCAAACCAAACCATGAAGGTGGTGGTTGTTGTTGTTGTTCACGTTTGCAGCTCTGTTGTAGGAGGACAAGAAGATATCATAAAAAAGAGACAAACATACACGTCTAGAGTATTTGGTGGGCTTGGTGCTGCCAGGGACACACGCACAAAAGAATTGAACATATAACAGAGAATAATTCAGGCAGCATAAAAGACTCTCGGAACTGCAAAGTTGAGGACTCTTGAGCACGAGAAAAAAGCCCAGAGAGACGAGAGTACCCCAGAACCCCAACACAACCACAAAGCGGTAATTGTATGTAGACCGAGCACAGAACACCAAGAAAGCTAATACAACCTAGAGTACAAGCAGCCCCAACAGTGAGCGATATAGATAAGGTCCCTGCTTCTAAGGTCCAGAGAGGGAGAGAGAGAGAGGTAAAAAAAAGACATGCACAGAGAGAGGGAGAGAGAGAGAACACAAACTGCTGAACAAAACCAACAAAAAAGCAAGCGGAGAGGGAAGAAGAAGTGCGGCTTCTTTTCTTGACTGGTCACCCAAAATAGGTTGTGGGGAAACAAGAAGACGCTACAGGAACTTCGTCTAAAGAAGTTCTGAAACACTCACTACCAGTGGGTGCAGGATGATTGATTATAGTACTGAACGAACTCTTGGAGCTTTGCTGCAGGATTCTGTGAGAGAGTCCCGGAGATCGCTCGCTCGCTTGCTCGCTCTCTCTCTCTCCAGGACATTCTTTCTACACGACAGTTTTGACGACGACGAAGAAAGAAGAAAAGAAAGAAAGAAAGAAAGAAAGACTGACCGAGCGAGAGAACGCGCAACAACGACAACAGAAGAAACGCAACAGAAAAGTCTCGCCGGCGACACCAGCCTGTCCCTATACCCGCGCATCGTTAAGGGGAGAAATTTCAAAGAATGGAGGGTGGGGGGGCGTGGGGACCTACCTATTTTACCAAATTGAGAACAATTTTGGTTTGCAAAAGGTGAGGAGTGCACAATTTCCTCCATTAAATTTTAGCCTTTACCAATTATGAGGAATTCCTTGGGGATTGTGCCCCC
>Ga0116227_10005230_pt1 | contig 27573 bp, 13 predicted proteins | sample S1TSphgellanicum_FD_89693 | JGI IMG/M metagenome (GOLD analysis project Ga0116227, IMG submission 89693) | Host-associated microbial communities from peat moss isolated from Minnesota, USA - S1T2_Fb - Sphagnum magellanicum MG | ecosystem: Host-associated > Plants > Peat moss > Unclassified...
AGGCAAACTCCCCCCCCCCCCCACAAACACCCTCAAAGATAGCTTATTGCCATCAGAAGCAACGAAAACAGAGGAAGCTTTTTTTTTCTATTTTTTTTTTTTTTAAAAAAAAATATTTTTTTTGTGTTTTTTTTTTGGGGGGGGGGGGGGGGGGGGGGGGGGTAGGTGAGATATTTGTTTAATCTGCTACTAGTTGGTTGACCATCCAATAATTCATTTCATTGCTTATAAAATACATTAGACATCATGAAAGCACTTTGCCTCATGATTCCTATCTCCAACAACTTGGTGGAGTAATTTTGTACCTACAAGAGGTATGTTTTTAAATTGGTCATACATATTCCAAGATTGCAAAAATTGCATTAAGTTTAAATATGTGAAATCCAAAAATATTGAACCTCCTTGCTACTATGGGGACTATACATTCTTAAATCCAACAATAGTATAAAATATTGTTGTAATTTTCCTTGTAGAGTTTATCTTCATAAAATGTTCCACTTTGTTTAGCTTTTGCTTGTACTTTGTGATCTTGTAAACTTGCTTCAACTTTTATATATATATTGAATTAATTCTACTTTCAAATGTCTTTCCTTTTCTTCTATGTTTGGACATACTCGGTTTTCACTTACTCTGGATTTCAACTTCTTTAAATTAGGAGCTAAAAGCTCTTGGAAACATAGAAGTTCATGCAATATAGACTTTGGTAGTGATGACATACTTGAAACAATGTTAAAACATGTGAGAAGTTTGAATATTCACTCAATTATATTGTGCATTGTTCATTTACTTATGCTTGCAATTGACATGCATGTTTTTGGTAGGAATGTAATGTAGACAAAAATTCAAAATTTGCATGTTCTTTAAGACAATCACAAATGTGTTTGGGATCCAAAATTTGAGAATTCCAAATTTGGAACCTTGAACGTTAAATCCCTTATAATTGTATTAAACCAACCCCATTACCAAACAATCCCTTTCTATTAATTGAGGTGGATTTTTTAATTATTTGGGCTAAGTTACACCCTAAACAAAACTCTTTGTTATTCCTTGGGGGGCCCAATGGGTGACCAAGTTTGATAGTTTTCTTCCCATCACCAAACTTCTTTTTGTCCAAATTAAATGTGACCCAAAGGGTGTTTTCATGCACAATTTTCTTTACATCACCAAAGAGGTTTTTATCCCAAGTGGGGCCCAATGGGTGCATAAAAAGGTAATTATCCTATGCCCAAGCACCAAAATGCACCATTTTTGTGTGGGTAATAAAAAAAATCTAGGCATATTTTTCTTACATCACATGTTTGGTCATAATGTGCAATTTAAATATTGATAAGATTATTCATTGATCCATAATGGGCATGTGAATGTTTTCTTGCCTTGTTTAGTTACCATATGTTATTTGGTGATGGGCATGTTTATCCTAATACTTACACTTGGGCCAAAACCCCAACAACGCACACATCATTCATTATCAATTTCAAATTTCATGTTACATGATCAAAGTCAATAAAAATTTAATAAATTCAAGGTTGCCCAATCAGGGTATCTAATATTTTAAAGTTGTCTTTTAAATCACCTCATTTTTGGGCCATAATTTCACCTTGTAATCCTTGTTTCATCCCCAATTTGAGTGTAACTACAATATAAACATAATGTGGCATTGTTTAAAGAAACAAGGTATAATTTCAAAACATTTGTAGGATTTTTTTCAAACAAAAGATTTCATTTGATGAAAAATATGAGGAATGATGAAGCCACATGTAAAAATGAAATCACAAGTGAAACAAACCCAAAACTAATGGTGAAACTCTTGTGAGGACAAATTTAAATGAAGAAAACAATTTGGTCCCTTATTTTTTTATTATGCATTGTTTCCATCCCGATTTTGATTTCATTTAAAGGTCCAACAAAATTGGAATTAGTACCCCCAATTTGGGCTTGTTTTACGGATCATTTTAATAAGTTGCTAGGTGGTTCATTTTTGTCAAATTAGTTATAATGGATAAACAAGAAACTTGAAGGATGTTAAATGGTTCGTTTTGGTCAAACCATTTCTCATCGATGAATAATAAACTTAGAAAATAAACATCATGTTTGGGGATTGGGGGGTGGAGGAAAAGGTGAAAAGACGGACTTATAAAGGCAACTAAACAAGTAACTTGGCATGATTTAACTAGCATTTGCTGCAAATTAGATGGTGAATTAGATTTAACTTGTAGTGAATGTCAAGGTTCTTGTTTAGTTGCCTTTATAAGTTGGTATGCACATCCTCAATTCACCAAGTAATGATGAAATCATTTTTAGTTTCTTGTTTAATTACTTGTGTAAGTCCATGTTTTCTCCCACCCCCACATGATTATAGATTGCATTATTTGTAAACATGGCATAACCATAACAACCTTAAATTCTTTCTAAAAGGATATAATACATATGATATGGGACTAAATGTTTTTTACCCATGTTTGTTTTGGTTTTTTTTTAATGTGTAATTTTCATTTGTGAAATGATGCATCCTTAAGTTTATCAAAGGATATTGATGATAAACTATTGGATTTCAATGACAATTAAAATCTTTAAAACATAGGTAAGTTTTTAGATTCCTTGCAATTAAACTAGGATGTAAATTTTTGTTATGATTAGGACATACCAACTTGCTTGACACACATTTCTCAATCATGTCAATTGCATAAACAAACAAAAAGTGGGACACCCTTGGGTTTGTTAAGTGAAATTGTAAATAAAATCCTTGATGGCTATAATGCAATATTAAAAACCTAGGACATGTTCCCTAGCTTTTTACAATTAAAATTAAGGTACAAAAGCTTCAATGTGACCAAAATGAAATAACACATTTCTAAAACACTTTTCAATCATTTGAATTGCAAGAATAAATTAAGGTCAATTCAAAGGCAAAATTGGATCACAAACTTTTCATGGAGATCAATTTCTTACATGAAGCATTTTTCTCCAACATTTTGACATCTCATGAAGTTTTGAGGGTTCATGACTCATGGGAAATTAATCAAATCAAGCATGCCATTACACCATATTATAGTTATTGAGAATATATTTTCAAAATTATGTAAAGCTTTTCGATTGGATTCCATTTGCCCCTCCAAATGAATGTTTGAATAAATGGATTTCTTTGCAAATTGGGATTTTGTGTTCTAAATCTTCAAATGGACATAACCTCAAGTAGTCCTTTTCACAATCTTTCAAATGAACTAAAGATCATTTGACTTGGACAAGGTTTTTCAATCCAAACCTTGTCCCCCAAAAAATGGAACTCCTTTAAAATCTCAATAATTTCAACTCCAAAATGCAAATGCAACTTGAAAGTCTTGGAATCCTTGCCAATGTTTTTTTTGGTGGAATTTTACCACTTGGCAACAAAAAAAGGGGTTGTGACTTCTACAAAGTGAGTTTTGGGTGGGTGGGGAGGATCCCCCAAATTTGCCACATTTTGAGAGGACAAAAAGGAGAAATCATCACATTTAAACTATAGATTCATGCAAGTCACTATTCATAGCTTGTAGTTTCAAAAACATTATACCATTCTCTAACCTATGACCAAATGTTTCTAAGTCCTCTTGTAGATGATCAACGATCCACCTACCTCATGAAATTGAAAAAAAACCTTGAACTTTGCTTTTGATTCCCAAGATGTTCACCTTCATTAATGTGAGTGTTTCATTCTCATCATGTTTGTTATAAGGCAAAATTATTGTTTACCATGGTTGTTTAGTAAAATGAATATATTGGAAGTAGGTAGGAGTGGTTAAAATGTCACTACCTCCACTATTTCAAGAGGTAGATGGAAATATCTCCATTGTTTGAGGAGATGGATGGAAATACCTTCATTGTTTCATGAAAGATTTAATGATTTTTTCTAAAAAGTGGGTTGGTAGTTGAAATAATGCCATTCAAATAGGGATTAAGTTTATTTGGAAAAATGAGTCATCAATTTTGTAAGAAGAGATGGAAGGCCCATTAAACTTGCTTAAGAAGATTTTTTTGTAGAATGGTATATATACCTTTGAGGGTGTGTGAGTGTGGAAAAACATACTAGTGTTGCTTTCTAATTATTTTTGAGGTTAATTTGTAAGTGTGTAATGGAATACTAGGTAGCATAGGGAGGTAAAGGTCAACAAGTTGGGAACTTTATAGTCCTTACTTATTATCTCCATATATATATATATATATATATATATTAGAATTGTTTTTGGAAAGTATAAAATATAAGTTTGTATTTGTGGTTTTGGTCAAAATTTTCAATGAGCATATGTTTTTTTCTATTAAAAAGGAATTCACTTTTGGATTTTTGGACAACATCAAATTTTATGTAGGAACACCATGGGAGGTGGTAAATATGCTTTACAAATTTGGATTTCTATTTTTGTTTGGTTTATTTACGGAGTCTTGAAATTTTATAGTTTTATTCTTTCTATTTAGCCAATTTTTTTATAAAATTGAATGTATGAAACTATAGGGTTTTCTAACTCCATTTTTATAAAAAATCTTTGCCTAACAATTACTCTTTGGACCTTGGGTGGTAATTATTAGGTCCCTTGTCATGTGATATTAACAATGTCCTATGATTCCTTTTAATCTTTATTTTGAGTTTTGCCCTAAACTTGTTCATGTGGTCAAAATTAAGGTTGTGACGTTAAATATTAAAAACATTTTAATTATATAATTGGATAGCTTACCATATGTTTAACACCAAAAACAATGTAGCAACCATTTTAGAATATATTTAGTAAACTCTATATAGTTTCCAATTCACATAATTGAAAAAATATATATCAATGAAGAATTTTGGAAAACCTACACATCCAAAAAAATCTCCTCCAAAATACAAAGGATAAATCCAAGTTTCATGATCGAAGTGGCATTCAATGTTAAAGGTTGATTACCTTTTAACAATTTATTTACTATAGGATGGTTTTTTGCTAATTTGTTTTGGATCAAAAAATTTGTTCAAGGATGACCCAACCTTTACAAGATTTGGAGATCTTGGGCATTTAGCATATGGAATAATGGCAAAACACCTACATGTGAACAAAAACCAACAAGTCATAGTGTTAAATGATGTTTTGAACATAAAAACTTCAAGCAAATTGTTCAGTCATGTTTAAAGGTTTGATATTTTGTCAATGAATCATTGTGAATTTTAGGCACAAAATATGAATTGTGAATAATCCAATTTTTCCTTTGGGAAAGATATGTAAAATGAAAAAAAGTGTTAAAAAGCCAAAGTTGTGAATTGGCATATTTCACACATGAACAATGTTACCCATTTCATGAATATTTCTCATTGAAAGATTTAATATTTAATATTTGACCTATGAATAAATATTTATTATAAATTGAGCATGTCAATAAGGAAAGAAATTAATCTTCACACAAAAATTTCCAATAAATCCAAAATCGAAAATCCAAATCTGAATATATTTTAGAAAAATATAATTATTAATAATTTCAAATATATTATCACAATGTAGACATATAATTATCATAATTAATTTTTTTCAAAAAAGACTTCTGACCTTTCCCTTGAGTTTTTAACAAATTTACAATATATAATAAATAGGGGGAAATGCATAACAAAACTCTCAACACCATAATTTTTTTTAAATGCCCATGTGAAAATGTGTTGTTAGCAGGAGAATTGATTTTCACACTGTGGTTATTTGTTAACATATTGTGCACCATTCCTTGGGACATATGTATTCTCAATAAAACAACCAACATCCAAATTTCACATGGAACTAAAAAAGTAGCAAATATGTAACATGCAATTTTCACATGAAAATGAAAAAGTAACAAATATTTAAAATTTGGATTTCAACAATGTTGAACAAGTATTAAAATCCAATTTAGAACCAAGTTGGCCTTTAGGTTGATTCTTTGCCCCTCCATTGTGTTTCTTTTAAACATATCTTGGATTCTAGAATTGGGAAACAACATTAAGCCCCCATTCCTTTTTTTAATGTCTTGGATTTTGGGGGAGGTGGAAGGTAATGACTAATGTTGCCCTTTTATTTATTATAACAACTTAAAGAATCAACAAGATGTGATTGGATCTTATTAATAAAAAGAAAAAAATGATCTTGGAAAAACCATTTTAAATATAAGAATTTAAATTTGAGAATCATTGTGATTCTTTCAAGTAATTAGAAAACTAAATGTGACTATTCTTTAAATGTTTAAAATTTTGTGCAACACTAGGTTTCACAAGGAAGTGTAGTTTGCTTGAGCCTTGTGGGATTCAAAAGTTTGGGTTTAGGTTATAAGTGGCAAGCTTATCATTGATGTTGCATGTGATTGTGAATTAATTCATGAAGGCTAAACAATGAGTTTGGTTTTGAATCATAATTTTACTTTTATTTTACTAATTATCGTCAACCAAAATTTGAACTTGAGAGTTGAAGTTGTTCGTTTTAGGCTATGAGTTTGATGGCCATTGCACTTTTGTTATTAAGTAAACTTCTAAGTTCTATGTTGTGATCCATTAAACAGTAACACTTGAAAGTCCAGACCATAAACTACTAAATGCTAGATAGTAGACTGGTTGCAATGTTGCAACTTGCCTACAACACAATGCATTACTCGTGTAACTAAAAACTTGAGCCTTGATGATTAATAATGCATGATGCAACCATGCAATGATCAAAAGATTTCCAATGATGTACCTTGTATTACAATCTAATGTGTACTTTTGTTGTTAGTTGAGTGTTGAAGGTTAATTCTAGTCTTGAAAAGGTTGTAGGCATGTTGCATAAGTATGTTGATTGATGCAATTTGGATTTCGATTCTATAGTTCTCAAACAGTCAATGTGTTGATTATTTCAAGTCTTAGTTCTTTCAAACTTGCTATAATAGGCCATAAATTATAAAGAGGGTCATTGCATTTCACAATTCATGTAAACACCCAAGACTCCAAATTTGCAGTGTTTGAGGTTTAAGCCTATTGTTAAACATTGAAATTTATTGTTTAAATATGTTGTAATTGGTTTCAATCTATTGTTGAGGTCTATTTTGTGGAATAAATTGTCAAGTTGTTGTGTTTATTGCCATGGCACCCCCCTAAATTGTCCCAAAAAAATTAAAACATGAGTTTTTTTCCCCTAATTACATCCATGTCGACCTTTCTAATGTTGTAAGTTCTAACCAAAACCCTTTGCATATTGTTGTGATTATTGATCCATCACAAGTACAAAAACCTAACCAATAGTAAAAATAATAAAAAGGAAATGTATGATCATAATTATTGTTTCCAAGATTCATGGGCAACAAAACTCCCTTGGGAAAAATCTATTATGGGTGTTTGATGAGGTCATATAGATCGAGTGCAAGGTTTATAGAGTCATTGAAGGGAAAAGCAACTTATTAATACCCAAGTTGGACTTTTTGTGAAAACATGTTTGCCAAAGGGAGTCCATAATGCATTTGTGTGTGTGGTAGTTGTTAAGGGAAGAAATTCCACTTAGACTAGTTAGTCCTATGGGCATCTTAGTAACTAAATTATTACTAGTGGTAATTACTTATCGTCCTTTAATTCATCTTGTGCATGAAACCATTAGGATTAGTTGGGCCATTGAGATGGGTGATTGGTATTTGTTTACCAATCACTGGGAGGGATTTGTGAATGGGTTAGGATAAGGGAGCCTTGTGTGTTCTTTTCAAGGGGAGATTTGGAGATGGACCCTCTATCATTCTTGTGTGGAACTTTGAAAGAATGTAAAGGAGAGTGTTGTATGAAACACAAGTGTGTGTAGAGATTGTAGAACATGCGTGCATCATGTGGTGGCATTTTTTTTTTTTGCCTTATTTTCCTTCTAATATCATAGTAGTTCAATATAGTTTGAAATAAAATATTGTAGTCTTGAAATTTATTTATTTTCTTTACTTGGGTTACACTTCAACTAGCTTTCTAGAATATGGAAACTTGTTAGAAGGTAGCTACTACATGATAATAAGGTAGTATGCAAGGAGTTCAATGGAAGGTAGCAACATCACTACAAATAGGTACGAAGCTGAAAGGCACTAATTTGTTGGTTTATTGGACCAACAACTTTCAAAGGTATTTAGATGTGGGTTGGAAGGTACCTTCCTACCTCCTATATGGATAATTAAGAATCTCTATTTATTTATTTCTTTCCATATATTGTAATTTCCTGATTTTAGGTTGGAAAACAAGATTACCTTCCCCATGGCAATCATTGAATATTGTCTTTATTTTTGTATCTTTTATGGTTTTACATGGCAACCTTTTTTCCAAGTGTTATTTCTTGGGCTAATAGGTCCATGGTTTTATAATAACACTAGTAGAAAATTGAAATTTTGCAAATATCATTTACAAATAATTTCTAGTTGCAAACAACACGTGCAACTCAAAATTGCCGTAGTTGCCTAAAATAAATCGCACACAAATTTAAGTTGCATGCAACGTTTTATACTTGACATGTATATGTGATATTGTTATACATTTTCATTTTCATATATTCCATGAAGAGTTAGTTGCATATATGGAATGCAATTACACATAACTAAAATGATCTTTTTTGTATTGTGACATGTGTCTATGGTTTTGACCAATTATTACATGACACATGGTAAATTTAGGCTAAATTTTATATTAAATTAATATAATCTCAATTGTGACATAAGATGTTGACATGTGGTGTTTAGGTAGGATGTTGACATGTGGCCTTACATAGGATGTCAACATGTGGCATTTAAGTAGGTAGGTAAATAACTTGGGATGGTTTTATTTTATTTAAAGGTTTAGCCTTTAAGGCCAAACCTCTTTTATTAGTTGATCTCAAATGTCTTTTTTTTTAAAATACTTCTAACACGCACCTAATTACATGTTTTACAAATTTGAAAGGTAGGACAAACAATATGGGACAAAAATTTCAATTACATCTTAGTTGCAACTTAGTTACAATTACTATTTAATAATTAAATGTCATTTTAACATAATCTACTTATTAGTTATATTAAATATTGTAGATTATTAGTTATTAAATAATAATGTTATCAATTACAATATTAATTATTAATGTTGAAACTAATATAATTATAATTATTGTAGCTAATAGGGTAGGATAGGTAATGTAACCTATTAACATTAAGTGTACTAGCCTAAATAAATTACTAGGTATGTATATTAGCTTATGTATATTAAAAAATTAGTTTAGACCATTATTTTTATGGCACATGTCCATTTTGTACACCAATACTTGCATGTTGATTGCACATAAGTCGCAAATGATAGGATTTCTATTGGTGTAATAAGCAATTTCCATTATTTAAAGTCAAATCAACTTATGTTCAATGAAAAGTTTTATGTGTAAATAGATAGGGATTTTGTTTGGCAATAAGTTGCTAAGGGGATTGTGGTCAAGAGAAAATAAATTGGTTCAATTTGTGTTCATTTCCCATTTACTTTCCTTAGGCAAATCCATGACTAAATATGAGTAGATGGAATTGTTGTTTGCATTTTTCAAAATGTTAACAACCCATCTGAGCATTAAAATGATTGTGTTGGATGGGAGATTGGTGAATCTTCACACAATGTGGCATTGAATGTCCACTAAAAAGGCTCTTTTGGCTTCTAATTTGTATTTTATTTTTGTAAATGAAATGATTATGACGGGTAACCATAGTTAGATTTTTGTCCATTGTTATGTGGTGTAGGTTGGAAAAGAGTGCCTATTTTGTTCACACTTAAACATCTTGAGGATGAAACTACTACTAACATTAAAATTATGATCCTAGCTACTTTCATTACATATGGTGGTCTGACTAATGAACAAATTGTTGAATGTGAACTATGTGTTTAGGAGCTAATGGCATTTCCATGTTTCACAAGGTTAGATCTAATGTTACTACTTTGACGAGGACTAAGCAAGCATCTTACTTCATTTTGGTCCAATGTATGGCACATAGAATAAACCTTGTGATGCAAATTTTGTCTTCCATGCTAATGGTTTCTAAATCAGAAAATTTCCTTCAATTGTTTTATGGGTACTTCTTTGCTCCCCCAAATGCCATCTTGAATTTCAAAAGCTTGTTGAAATTGTGAAAATAAAGATCTATAATTTTTTCAAAATGTAAAAACAAAGTGGATCAACATGTTGGCATTGTTGAAGCAAGTCGGGAAAGAATATAAACCTTTAATTGTTAAGATGGCAACTAGTAGTGGGTTTGTGGAGACAATGAAGGTCAATTTGATGAATTTATGTGATGTAGATACAATCTTGCACTTGCCGTGTGTATTGCCTATGTTGGAACATGTCGACGCTTTGATGAAGTTTGCATAGGCTAAATATGTTTTAATGCGTGATTACATTATAACTGTTAAAATATGCCAAGTTGATTTGTACAAAATGTACAATGATCCACACATGTCATTTTAGCCTAAGAACTTTCTTGAGTTCATGGATGTTGTTGTAAACACATCTCGTGGGATTACCTTAGATTGGGTGATTGATTGAAGTGATTGTATTGAACATTTGGCTTTTCACACAATTTGACAATCCCACATGGTTTATTTTGTTGACTTTTCAATTGGCATTCATTTTATAGTTACTTGGGAAGGTTCTGATTAAACTATAAAAACTATCAAAGTTCAATGCATGTTGTTGCTTGTGATTTGTTGATCCTTGAGTTGGAATAAAGGTTTCTAGATCATGAGTTGATGAATGCTCTTGGGATTATATGCCCATAATATTGCTTATAACTGCATTGTGAGTCCACATTTGTGAACCATATGGGCTTAATCAAACACCATTATTGTATTTCCAAAAAAGTTGGTATTGATGGCAAATGGTTTTCTAAATCATTTTCAAGGGAGATTTTGGATTTACAGAGTTTTCTTTTCAAGTTGACCATGAAGAATCTAACTTCTAAAGTTATGGTAGAATTTAAAGATGAAAATCCAATAATTAAACTATGGCATCAACTTGCGACAATTAGTTTGTTGGTTGTTCTTCTCTTTAAATTCGTGAAGCTTGCTAAATTGGCCATCGTTTAGGTCATTGGCAATGTGAAAAATGAAAAAACATTTTTCACTCTATCTTTTATGAAGTTGAAACTACATAATCAGTTGGCAAAGAATTGAATATCATCATACACGTGTCTGCACAAGACTTCTTCATTAAGGAAACTTTTTCTTTCTAGTGTGCTATTACATATTGGAATGGTGGAGACAAAGTGAAGGTGGGAGTCAATGCATGAGCATTTGGCTTGGAGTTTGGACTTGGGATGTAAAGTTTAAGAATGTAATTTTAATTACATTTTCCATTGCAAAATCATGTTTTGTTTTGGTATCATATAACACTAACATTGTTAGCTACTACATGTACTTTGTGTTGCAATGGCTAGGGTCTTGGTGACCAGGGTTCAAATCCCTAGCAAAGAGCTTAGAGTTGGAGGTTGTAATTAAAAACCTACATATAATTACCACATGTTGCCAAGTTGCATATCATAATTGTTTGCTAGAAGCCCCCCAAAAAACCTAAACGCCTCTACATTTGTAAAGTCTACTCTTGTACACATAAATGTCCACCTAAGAGCCAATAGGAACCTCTGCAACTTCTAAACTTTGCGCCTAATTTATACTTCTGCTCTTGCAATACAGGTTTCTTCTATTAATGTCTTCTCCAAATAGCCATAAGGGCTCGGCCTTCTCACATTCCCTTGCCACTCGTGCTAAAAATTAAAAAACACAAAAAGAAACACTGCCCCCAGCAACTTTCTTCTGTTCATACATTCGGTGTAAGAAGGGTAATTACAAGCTCTGGGTACTTATTAAGTACAGACAAAGCCGTAAACTGGCATGCAAGTTAAAAGTCCCATGATCATGATACAGATTCTTACATTGTCTGTCAAATCTTGGGGTAGTGTAGGTGGTAGGGTAGTAAAAAGAGGTGCATAACATAAAATTGTGTGCATCATCAGATCGAGTTTTCCACCCATTTCATGCAGAGGGTGGTGAGAGGTTTAAATCAGTCTCCAGTGGTGGTTTGCTTAATAATCAGTACAAATTGTCTGTGCCCATTGTCCACACTCTAGATCTAATGTGTTAGAAATCATAATAATAATGCGGCTTGGAAAGCATTATTGAACCCGAGCTTTTGTCCTGTATTGATTGTTTGTTTGTTTGTTTTCAATTGCAGCAGCCTCCTACAAAACTCTTCTCCTGCTTCAACTGCAGCCCTATTATTCTCACACCACTGTATCTAACAATATAATAATTCTATACTAAATAACAATAATAACTCTAGTACATGAACAGATTCGGCTTTTATTTAAATTGTTCTTGCAATTGTTGATTTTTGTTGAAAATAAAGTCCAAAATGTCCAAAAATTTAAGACGTGAAGCTCCCATTGTTGAGAGAGGTGTGGAAACTTTTTTTAAAAAGTGAAGTGGTTGCAATGCCTTTTGACATGCCAATTGCGAGCTTTGGATGGAGGCAGGTGGCATGGCCAGTGATGCTACTCTAACGAGATAGCACAAAGCTCTCTTCCTCAAGTACTTTGATTTTAAGGGTCGGTGCGCATCTATTTTGCAACAGGTTGGAAATGGTGACTAGGGAGCATAATAACAAAGGATGCAAGTGCATGGGGGCGTGCTATTGCATGGCGAAAATAATTCTTATAAAGATAATTGCGAGAAAGATACGGATAGTAAGCAGATAAATTGGAGAATAATATAACATATGCTAAAATGCATTTCAATAAATTAATTGATTAAAAAAAAAAACCCAAGTCCATGCTCTCGCATATCTCTTGTCACCAGGGCTTTTGTTTTTCAATTTTGTGATGTAGCCATAGTGCACACTGACGGTCATTTTCACAAGAATAATTAGCCAAATTTGGCTACATGCCAAATAGGAAAGTAGGAAAATTTTAAGAATCCTGTTATATTTTGGTGAACTACTAGAACCTATTGTTTAAATATGATAATTTAAAATTTTTAAAAAACCTTGCACTTTGGCACATTTTTTCCACAAAAGTCCTTTGTATCATCCCCCTTAGATTTTTTTTGGTTCCCAAGGGACAAAAATTGGTCTAAAGGGGGGAAAACACTGCTTGTCACTAAGTTATGTCCCACTAGAAACAAATTTGTTAGAGGCATTGACTTCCTCACAAATTCCCGCATACCACAACACAGCTTAATTGACCCGAGGGCCAACATCACCGAAAGTTCCCATAGCCTACTACTAGTATGGCAAGTAGGGCCACGATGTACTCTTCACGGACCTACCTACTTGCAAATTACGAGTAGGAAACTGAAGCAAAAGACTTAGGGAAATCCATCAGAAGCAAACCAAGAGAAGAAAAACAATAGTGAAAGAACAATAGTCTGGTGTTGGGAGGAGGAGGACAACAAAAGTTGATTAACAATAATTCAAGAACAATAGTTTCATTTTGGGCCTTTTTCTGTAGATTCTGTGCAGAATAATTCAAGTTTTCTCACTTGCGGGCCAAGTGCAAAGTTGGGTGCAAGGACAGCCCAGGGTTGATGAGGTGGGTGGTACTTGGGTTCTTATCACATTGTGGCTTTGAGAACTCTTTCCAGTTCCTTACTGGTCATAGCACGAGATTCAACACTCAAATGGGTGGTTTTTTTTTTTCCACTCAAAAGCTTTTTATTCTTGAGCTGGGTTCCATTTAGCTTTTTTACAGTTGCGGATTTTCTTTGTTTTGCAAAAGGGTAGGCTCGCTGGCCCCAGGAATTGTGTACAAGTTTGTCCATCTGAAAAAGGCTTTCTTGTTTGTCTCGAGCTAGTAACCACTAGTCCCATCCCAACACACAAACCCAACTAGAAAGCTCAAAAAGCTTAATGCCAGAGTCTGTTTAGAGATTGCTGGAAAAGAAAGGTGATTCTGCAATTCAACAGACCACTCAATTAGCTAACATAATCTGTCAATTCTGACTTTCCACAAATTTTGTATGAAATCACAACAATTTGGGCAAGGTGAACTTGACAAAGAGGTACGACAAAACGTGCTTTAAAATCATCAAAGCTTTCCATTTGGAGATTAGCAAATGGGTTATATAAGCAAGACAATCTGGAGAATAGTTGTACAACTGGTGTTATGACAATTTCTGGCTAGAGGGTAGATAGATAGTTCAACTAGCCTCAAGGCTCATCTCCTGAATCCTAAGGCTTTCTGTCAAGGAGAGTTTGACCTTTGTTTATGGCAATGGCACATTAAAAGTTAGAAGTGATGAATTTTGGTGCCAGAAGGCATTCCTCTGTTTAGGGTTTAGGGTTTAGGGTCAGGGTTCAGTTCCCTGTGCCCAAAAGCAGAGGATTGGTTTCCCCAGCATAACACATTGACCCAATTGGGAAGGAACCAGTGTTGGTCTGACATATAGGTTTAAAACTGGTATCAACAATGGTATAATATTTATTGGTACTCAACAGCACACCAAATTCTGGTTCTCTTTCTGATGATATACTTGGCCTGTGATATTCTGTCTTTATTATTATTATTATTATTATTATTGGTGAAATATCTCCAGTTGACATTAAAAAAAAACCCCTTTTTCTTTTGTTAAAGGAAATATTAAGAAAAAATAAAAATAAATTGCATAATTTTTGGCCTATGATTTTATGGAGATGCTAAAAAGCTAAATAAGAACAATTGTCCTTTATAGCTTAATTATTTCTCTTGCTACTAATTATTTCATGTGTTGATTTAGTATTTATGAATGGCTAAGGGTTATTTTGGTAGTAACTAGATTAAAGGTGCATTCACACTTGGTGTTAAGGACTCTAGTGTTGAATCCCCTAACACCATGCTAGTCATTTAGAACTTACACCTACTTACCATGAACATTTTATGTTAACGTTCACTTAACATTAAGGTATTGCCCCTTTAAGACTTGGGTGCCACATAGGATGTCACTTAGATTTTCATTTAACATTGATTTAACATAATGTGTGGATGCATCATAAGAATTAAAAAACTTTTGACATGTGTTGTCATTTTATTTTATTGCTATTTGGAAACAAGGGGTTATCAATTGACACGAAATTAAAAGTCACCCCAAGATTTTTTTTCAAAACCTAAAAAAAAAACACTTGTGAGAGTAGGTTGACCTAATAGAAGCTTTGAAGAAATGAGAGCTACATTAGTTTGGTATTAGAATTTTAGATATCAATCTTTATGTTCATATTAGGGAGCCATCCTCCTCGCTCTATTGGTATCACTTAAAATCCTACTTGAGGTTGTAGTGAAGAACATTACTAGGGTAGAATTGCCCATCACCAAATGCATAACTATCATTGAACATTTTTCAATGTTTTACTCATTCAGTAACCAAATTGAATGATTTTTGTGTCATTGGACAAGTAAATTGGAGGGCTGCAAATGTGTTTTTTAGCATCAGATATCAAGGAGCAACACAAAAAACATAGGAAGAGAATGCATGATAATTTGCTTCAATTTTTTGGAAAAAATAGCTCTAGACCCCTCTTTAGTTCTAGTCCCATATCTTCTTCATTTTTAGTATGGTTTGAACGATTTAAAACCTAATGTGTGCATCAACTAAGGTTTTACAAAACTTCTTTACATTCCAAATCTGTGAAGATACAACAACCAAAAAAATTAAGTTCAAAATCTTAATATGTTTTGATTCACCCATCATTGACCCTTTTAGACCAAACATCCCATGTCTTCCCCATTCCTTTATCAAATTGAACAATTTTTGCAACGTTAAACAATTTTGATGTTTAGTTTTGAACGGAAAGAAATTTAAGGAAATTTTCCTTTTTGATTATTTTTCTTTCTTTCTTTTTCCAAAAGGAAAAATGATGTGCAAAGTTTCAAGTTTTGTCCTCAATGGTGATGGTAGATTTGAATAAGAATGAGGGGTGATTGGAAGTCTTTCTCCTTCTTTCATTTTTGGTGACAACTTATTTCAATGTACTTTACACTAATTGCTTGAACACATACTTGTTGGATGTTTTTTTTGGACTTCACACATAATAATTAAAAATGTGAAAAATTCAAAGATTTATTTATCTTTTTTCAATTTTAATATGAATTATGTATATCAATGTGATATCATACTAGCAATATTTAGGTTGGTGTAATAGTACTTCATCAAGTCTTATTACAATCAATAGACTTTTCCGCAAAGTGAATATTCGAACATGGGGCTAGAACCCTATGTTTCCTAAAACACATGCCAACATTGTGAAAATATGGAATTTTTTTTATAAAAAGATCTAATGAGGCACAAAACAAGATTTTCCACCCAAACAAGACGACAAATTATTTTCATGTCAATTTTTTCCATTCGTCATGAAACTAACTCATGAGCCTTATTAAGAGTTCTTGCTCTTTGCACTAAGCTCTAATGTAAGAAGTTCTTAAAAGTTTTGGCAAACTTTTTGTGTAATGCACACATGCATAAAACAAAACTTATGAAGAAAACTAGGTTGTGAAGAGAGTTAGGTCATTAAGGAAGTTGAGTTTGATCTAGGAGAAAGGAGGTGCATATAAGAGTTTTAGAGGAACAAACTGTTGTGTGTAAGGGACAAGGCCATCCAAAGTGAAGCAAAAGGAGCATGTGAAAATGAACTTGTCAAGTAGCCACACACACTTGGAATAAGCCACAAAAACTCTTAGAAAGCCCAAAGCCAAAAAACTTAGGCTTGGAAACATTGATGCCAATGCAACATGTTATAATTAAGGAACAATGTTTGAGAGTTTTGTTTCCAAGTGTGGTTTAGGGAAAGAGAACGGTGTTAATTTCCCATGTTTGGGAAGAGCATGATGTGTTTTACAACTATCGTGGTGATGGCTTAAGGCTTTGGGAAGCACTTCTCCTTTCTTTGTGGTCATTTTCCATGTTTTGCAAAAAGTTTTGTGAGCTTTTCCCAACTTTAACTATTACATTGCTAAAACAATCCTTGAAACCAGTTGATCCTAAACCTCCAAAAGTGCTAGAGGTTGTTTATTATCTTGCCACAAATGATTTCCATATCCATGAACAAGCTTGAAGATTGTGGTTGCTTACTCCTTGGCTTCATGGATGAGATTATCATTGAGTAAATTTTGTTTCACCTTCCCTTGAACACTTTAATGTTGTGGCATCTTTGTTGTGTAAACAAAACTTGGTACAAAGTTGTTGGTAATCTACAATAATCTATGGCATGGAATGCACTTATGATCATCAAGTATGCCAACCATTTTTATCATCAAACTATTTCAACACAAGGTTTTTGTTGATGTGTTTTTAAAAATTATTTACAATTTGAAGTCAAATGTTTTGAATTATATTTTCATCTAGTTGGAATGTTATAATTAAATGAAACAAAGGATGTGGATGCATGAATGAATAGTTCACTTGGATTATAAAAAAAATTTAAAAAAATCAAAATGAAGTTTATTCTATAATGTTAAATTGGCAATGTAATGTGATACCATCGGTTGAATGGTAATAAATTTCATATATTATAAATAAATAAATTTCATATTAATAGGAGCCCCAAGTAAATATTCTAAGAATATGCTATTGTGAATTTTTTTTTGAAAATGGAGGAAATACAATTTTGGGGACTTTTGGAAATATGATTCAATCCAAGCCATTCAAAAGTCCCTAGTTATATTTGAACTCCAAATTTTGAGGAATAATTCCACATAAACATTTATTACTTCAGGTTACACCAAATATTGAGACATTATATGTTATTTGAATGAAAATCAATATGAAAATTTCAGTTTTTATGTTCCAACCAACTAATCAATCCATGTTGAATTTTGAAAAGTCCATTGCTTAAAGTGAGTGTAATTTTGTCAAAAAATAACTACACATATGGTTTCATATTCAAGTTGTTAATATAAAACAATGTTTTAATTGATAGATTTAAAGTTATATGTTTTGTTAAAAGACATTGAAACAAAATGGGTATTGCAAAAACAAAAACAATGTCACAAAAGTGATCTACTTGACCATGCATTCACCCACCACATTTGGATTAAAACATAGTGGGTGAATGAAACCAAACTATGTACATGACATTTGATCTACCCCAACAATGATTTTTAATTTTGATTTGGAGTGAAAGCATTTAAAATTTTGGATTCCATTGGGCATTATGAATGGGGATTTACATTCTTATTAATGGTTTGCAACTCATCCTCATGCCCCTCATCCTCTTCGTCTTTGTATGTCCTTCATTGCAACTTTTCCACAATTTTAATCCACATATTCATGGTTGGTTTAATTTTCCTAATGATCTTCCTCTTGGTTTGCAACTCTTTGTGATGGTCTTAATCTTCTAACCCATGCTCTTAAAACCTTAAGTCCCATCTTCATGGTTTGCAACTTTTCATAATGGTTTTGATATGGTCCATGTGGTTTGCAACTTTTCATTTCGGTCTTAATGATTTTAATTCCAATTGCCATGGTCTACAACTTTTCTCATTGATATTAATCCTCTTCCTTTTGATTTTGATGGTCTTAATTATAATCCTTTTGGTTTTTAGCTCTTCATTTGGATATGTCCATGCTCATAGATCAAGTTCATGGTTATGGCCCTTTTTTTCATGGTTTGTTTAGTGTCTACTTTTATCATGCTTTTCTAATGACAATGTTTATAGTGATTATTTTCCAATAGTCACAATGTTTTGGTGTCTACTTCTATTGGTTAAATTTTCCAGTGATTGTTTCCAATGATTATTTTTCAATTATTTTCTTTAATGATAGAAATGCATTTGTGAGATGGTGCAAAGATCCTTTCATGGTTATTTCAACATGAAGCAAAATAAAACCCTTCATACAATTCCTTATGAATATATCTACTTAACATTTAGAGTCCACTTGAAAATCATCAAAGGGTTTGGTTTTGTGGATTGATATGATAAACAACCTAGAATTAGTTTAATTATCTTTTTCATTTGAAATTCTTTCCTAGATTTTTTTTTATCAAATTGCTACCAAGGTGTAATTAAAACTATAAGCAACATTTCTTTAAGTTCATTCAACTTATAACAACCATACAACCATGTAATTTCTACTTTGCACATCATTCCCACAACCTCCCTCCCATTGTTTTATTTCATTCCAAAACTTTAAATATCAAAAATAGGTTCAAGCTTCAAGCTTTTCAAAGTCCTTTCCTAAAACTTCAAATCATTCATTCAACAACCCCATCTCCCATGTTTGACTATTATTTATGTTGCTTTCAAATTATTTTGCTTAATCCTTTTGCTTATAACCTCCCAAAAATCCTTAAAAACACCAAATGTTTATAGAGCCCATTTTGCCTCTTCATATTTCCTTTTTTCTTCCCCCACTTTCTTTTCTATATGTTTGTTTTATCTCCATCTCTTCACTACCATGCCACCTTCCAACTTCTTTTCATTTTTTTTATAATGATTCCAATTTGAACTTCCTTTTCTTATTTACTTCAAATTTCAAAAGGCACAAAAAATGGAGTAAATAACCAAACTTGAAAATTTTACAAAATAGGTTAAGGTTAAATAGCTTCAAAGTGAGATTGCCCAACCTTAATAGGTATTATTGCCATGGTACACCACATGTTAGAGATTGTAACTTATTTTATGTACATCCAAAATTACACAAGAAAACCCACTATCCAAAATTGGCATTATAAACCCCAAAATGGCCATAAAGGTTCAAATATCCAAAAAACAAGGGATCAAACTCCCTAATTCAACAAAAAGCTAATTAACTCATCATACCTAGAACATTTAACTAGCCTAGGAATTAGGTTAACTTATCCTAATTATGCTGCTAAATAACCTAAGGTATTTGCCACATGATACCCATGCGCAATATTTCAAGTGTGAGTGCGAGGGTGGTGTAGGTGTTTCCCACTTTTTTTTCAAGGAATGGTAGAGTTTATAAAGGGATGTGAATCTATGGTAAAAATTCAATAATCAAAGTTTGTTGCTTTACATAAGGGAAAACAAACCCATAAAGAGAAGGTGCACAACAGCAAATCATGGAGTTTTTATGGCTCAACATACTAATAACTTCATAGAACATACATTTTGTTGCCTATAGTTTTGATAAAAAATGTGACCCAATTTATTCCAACTCTAATTTGGAAGGTCATTTAATAAAATTTCCAAAATGCCTATCCCATATCATAATTTCAAGATAAAACATTGAAAGATCACTTGCAGGAGACCTTTATGGAGTTGAAGGTGGGGAATTCAAATGAAAAAAAGAAAAAGAAAAGGTGATTGTACAATGTGATGTGGTATTAGAATGTTTGAAAATTTTAGATGGACAAATTGTAAAAAATGTATTAAATTCCTTACAAAGTTTCATTGATGACATTTAATGTCCACCCCATCTCCTAGTTCTTTTGATTCAAATGGACCTATGATCAATGCAACTACCTTTAATTTTAATGATATGCCTATGTTTGTGCTTGATGTTCCACTTAAAAAGGTGACCAAAAGTGAAATGTGGACAATGTAATCCAAACTCATGGCAAGCATTGCAACCCACTTCTCTTCCACTTTTGCTGTTTATGATGCCTTCCTACTAGGCAAGATGGACATCAACCATCGGAGAAAAAGCAAGGTAAAAACAAATGACTTGAAGATCGGTAGAGAACTATAAATAATATTAAAAGAAGAATTTAGGTTTGAGGTTAGGGAGATGTTGAACATGTAGCAAGAAATATCCTACCCATCCATGTTCAATTGGGTTAGGATTGTATTATCAAATGACCTCATATGTGAGACCCATGTGTTTTTTATGTAAACATTTAGGGTTAATAATTCTAGCTCAAAACAACTATGTAAAGTTTGGTTTTATGGAATCAAACCTCTTCATGAGGTGTCTTCATTTTTTCTCAAGTTTATCAATTCCCCACTCTACATACACCTTAAACCTTGCATGCATCTTATTGTAAATTCAAATCACACAATGGTCTCCACGTGATAGTGGTTATTGTTTCATTATCCTTTGCATAATAAATGTCTCCTTCCCCATGTATCCTAAATTTAAGGTATTCATGGATAAAATGTTGATGCCACTTTCATTATATGTTCAAGTGGTGAAGGATGTTAATGTCATGGTAGGACTTAAGATAGCCCATGTTTATGTAAATGAATAGGCCATGATTTAATGGTATGTATAAATTGTCTTCCAATTATTAAATCATGTGCAATGTGCCTTGTATAATTTCCATGGTGTTTGGATCTCTACCAATGTTTCATCTATGAACCCAAAACATCATGGCAACTTCAACAATTGTCTAGCCAAGACCCCTTTTTCCTAAAGTGTGGCCAATATATCTCATTTGCAAAGTTGTGGTTAGTGCATGATGCAATGAACAAAATATAATCACATAATGAAGATTTTGATCAATTCCATACAAAGGCCTTGAACTCAGTGACATTCTTGTGCTTCAAGAATAATATGAAACAAAAAAGTTGTAATTAAGGGATCAACTTTAATGGCCTTCTTATACACTTGAGGCATGCCTTGTCATTGAATGTTCACAAATAAAAAAAAGCCTAACTCTAAAAATTAAACATGAAAAGCCTAACATTAACCTTTAAAATTAGACCCTAACCTTAACCTTAAAAAATTTAATCCTAAAAAAACTCTATCCATATCCTAAAATTAAGCCCCAAAACCATTATCTTAAAAATCACATCTTAACCCTAAAATTATAACCCTAAAAACCTTATCCAAAAATCAAACACCAAAACCCTAATCCTAAAAATTAGACCATGTAACATCTTAACCTTAACAATAAAAACCAAATCCTAAAAAATCTTAAACCTAAAAATCAAATTTAAATCTTGACTAGAAGGTTCACTTGTAGACTTAATGTGGGAGGAAATCATAAGCATTATTCAAAATGCCAATTCTTCAAACTTCATCAAAGTGAAATTGGTAGTGTTTTTGAATAGTGTTAAGGTGGATCACATCTTGGCCAACATGTCCTTAGCCCTTATATTAGGATCAACCATATATAATAATAACCTTTATTAAGCTACACAATTATAGCATGCAACTTATATTAGTCTATATAGCCCTTATAACCCCATACCCTATAGCCTCAAGCCTATAACCAACAATGCCACAAGGTAAAAAACCTATGTAGCAAAGACTAGAGGTGGGCAGCTCATAGTTAGAAATTTTTTTGTTGTTGTTAACTTTTTGGGATCCCATGCTGAGTTTTTGAATTTGGTCTCTTATTTTGAAAACTTTAAAAATAACACACAAGTGGTCAAAAACAAGACAAACAAGGCATGAAAGTGGGGGCCAACAAGACATCAATTTATGAAAAACTCTAATGTATGAATCAAATTGCTTATACATTTGTAATGGTACCCTAGTATCAGTTCCCCTATTTGCATTGAAGTTTTGGAGAGACCTACCTATATACTAATATAAAAATAAATGATACCAGATCAAACATTGGAAGGAACCTACTGGGAGGACCTTATGGAAATGAACCTATTACATAGACCTTACAAAATCCTTAAGTTTTCAGGGTTTAGGGCTTACATCAAAAGTCGTGGGTTCATTAAAGTGGGTAATGTTCAAAGGTAAGGTAGATCACCATACCTTTCATGATGTTAACTAGTTAACACAAAAATTGTACTTCATGACACAATTCATGTTATTTGAACAAAAGTGTCAAATTTCCACACATTTGTTGTATCATTAGGCTACCCTTTATGGAAATAAGAAGTAGCACAAGAAGTTTAACTTAAGGACCCCTAGTCAAAAATTTACTAGGCATGGGTGACCCCGCCCGAGAAACCCAATGCTATAAATTATGTAAATCCCACTTGTGACCAAAGTTAATATCTTGTGTCAGATGCATAAGGAAAATGCTCTCAGTCAGTTTAGTTTTCTCTTCAATTAAGGTCAGTTTTTATAGCACTGTGTTAATTTATTATTATATGCAATATGAACACCACCATTTATAATGAATGATCTTTTGTAGATATATGAACCTTGAGTTTGAAATGAATCACCACACAACAAACTTTGAGGAATCCTTTACATTTTGATTGAATTTTTGGTACATGATTTTAATAGCGTTTAGGAATTTAGATTTTGTGTGGGTATTGTGATGATTAATGGGTTTACAAAAAAAAATTTGGTGGGGGAAAGGGTATTAAAAAAAAAGTGATTTATTCACCCTCAATTCGATTTATAGGTTTGAATAGATGTTTGCAAACTTTAAAAGAAGAAAAATCACCCGTAGATAGGATTTTTCAAATTGCAAGAGACATACTTTCAGCCATTGGATAGGTTACATGAAAATGGTTAATAAGGAGGCTTTATGTCAACTGTCCCTTTGACGTTCCTTTCTTTTGCAATGTTCTAATGTGCTTGAAATTTGTATTTACAACATATAATAAAAATGTTGTGGTGGTGCAAAAAATACCACATGATTCTAAACAAGGAAAATTAACCCTAAATTACACCCATTCATTATGTAACCTAATTTATAGACTTTTGGCACCTACCATCTTCTATCTATCAATTGGATGACAATTAGGAATACTATCGTTTTTGACGATATCAACTTGTTGAATCTTGACCTAAGAGATAATATCATATTGTAAGCGACTTTGTATGCAACTTGCAATATTTGAATTTCCAATTAAATTTTTGAGTGAAATAGAATTGTTGGTAGACAAATGGAAAATGTTGAAATGCAAGGGTACACCTCGCATAAACGGCCATATTTCTGGAGTGCCACAATGTTTTTACCGGTGTTACTTCACACAAAAAAAGGGCAAAGGAAAACTCCGAAAATCCCATACTGGTCATTGAGCACCCAAGTAGGTACTACTTACCTAATAATTTAAAAAACTAAGGTGTGTGCAACCAAAGGACATGACTCAAAAGTGAGTGTAGACTCTTTCACTCTTTTACAATAATTTGTGGGTAAGAGTTGTGATAAATGAGTTGTTACCAATAAATCAAAGGGTACTAATATGAGGTTACTACCAATTGGCAAGTTATGATAAAAATAAGTTGTTATCAATAATCATATCATGTTACTACTATTGAGTATGTTGTGATAAATAAAAGTTGGTACCAATAATCATATCATGTTACTCTTGGGTATGTTGTGATAAATAAAAGTTGTTCTCAATAATCATATCATGTTACTCTTGGGTATGTTGTGATAAATAAAAGTTGGTACCAATAATCATATCATGTTACTAGCTAGTGGGCAAAGTTGGTATCAATAATCAAATCATGTTACTATTGGGTATGTTGTGATATAAATAAAAGTTGGTACCAATAATCATATCAATGTTACTAGCTAGTGGGCAAAAAAATTGTGATAAATTAGTCATTATCAATAAACATATAGTAGGTAGTACCGAGTTAACTCAATTGTCCTTGCCATTCATACGCCTTAGTTTTGTCATTCTTTTTTGTTCTAGTTCTTCTATTGTGCACTCTTTCCCTTTGTTGGGCTCTGCCCCCACAGGGCCAGGGACTATCACATTGGATCCAACTTTTGAAAGTTTTACCTTAACAGAACCAGTTTCACATTAGGTGAACCAGTTTCTTTCTTGAAAGTGTTTAGACTGTTTAGATTGGAATGGATTGTTTTGGTGTTCAGAGTGTGGACACAAGTAGTTAGATGTAGAACATCTTATCTATTGGCCAGGCCAGTGTGTTTGTGATGCCTTGTTTCCTTTGCGGTTTTTTAATGTTTATTTGGGGAGGTTTTCTTAGACTTGAAATTGTTTGAAAAAAATTCCCCCTGTTCTTGGGTTCATTATGCCTAAAGAACGTTTGGAGCAGTGTAATGTGAGGGGGTTCTTATGCTTTACTTTGTGAGAAGAGTAAGAGGGATCTCACACCTACAAGTAGGCATAATTTCACTCCCACTCTTAAGGAGTAGGCATAGGATCCATCCTACAAAAGAGGAAGGATATTCATGCATATATAAAGAGCCCTCCAAATACACTTAGGAAACATCTCCTAGTGCTTTAAGGCATCAAAAGTTTTATTGGGAAGGTTAGGGTTGTCATGTACTTTTCCTAACTGAAGTCAGGGTACATAGGCCCATGTGCTTTACATTGAAGGTTTTCTTAAGTTCAGGTGAGCACATGGTGTTAAGTGTAAAGCACATGGGCTTAAGTGTAAGCAGCACATGGGTGTGTAGTGTCTACCTTGTCTTCTTGATTATTGACTTGCACCCTGCAACTCTCTAGGTCAAGATGTAAAGCACCCACAAAAAAATTCTAGTGTATTTGGATGGCACATTATTGAGTGGAATTTTTCCTTAGCAAAGGGGGCAGATGTTTGATTTTTTTAAATGCCTCACCCCCTTTCTTTTGGGTTTTTTCCCTCCCATGATATCATGTGAAAAAAAAATTCCTTTTAAAACTTTATGTTGCATAATAGCCATCGAGTGGGTGGGGTTCACTTACGGTGGATACCTTATTATTTATGTGTATGGGTATGATTTGGAGGGCACCTTTCTACCCTTAAATACCCCTCTTCTTACAAAAGAGGATTGATTTTAGGTTTAGCATCGAGAATCGGGAATGATCTTATACATGCTTATAGGTGTGTAAGGTCACACTCTCCTAAATGTGTAGGGTAAGGGATCCCTTGAAGGGTTTCATGGGTTTGAGCCCTCGTGAAGGCCCAAACAAGTCCCTTATCCTTCATGGGTATGATTTGGAGGGCACCTTTCTACCCTTAAATACCCCTCCTCCTACGAAAGAGAGGATTGATTTTAGGTTTAGCATCGAGAATCGGGAATGATCTTATACATGCTTATAGGTGTGTAAGGTCACACTCTCCTAAATGTGTAGGGTAAGGGGATCCCTTGAAGGGCTTCACGGGTTTGAGCCCTTGTGAAGCCCCAAACAAGTCCCTTATCCTTCATAAAGAAGGGTGTCTAAATTCCACTCTGCTAGCCTGGGGAGTGCAATATACTCTTGCAAATGGATGCTGCTAGATCTTCAGGCCAGTTTATGAGAGTAAGCCCACTCAAAATGCAATGGATTTTATGCAATAGATTTTTTTTCAAAATTATTTATAATAGGGTGTAAGATCCCTCTCTCTCTCTCTCTCTCTCTCTCTCTCTTATGGCTTTGTGATTTATGTATGTTTTGGGCTTATAATAAGCTTTGTCTTGTGCTTTATGGTGCTTAAGGCCCATTCATGTGGGGATACTACCAAAATGTGGGGCTGGACTTGGCTACCAACTAATCGTAGGCCCCTTATTTTGGGAATATGGCCTTTAGGTGTTACCCTATGCAAAAAAGTACCATTAAATGAAATGAAATAGTAAATGAGTGATTGTGAGGATTTTCCTCATGGTGGATTTGTGGATGAAATATGCCTTCATATTTCAATTTTGGTAAATTACGTGCATCTAGATGGGACTTAATGGCAAGAGATCAAGTTCAACCACATTTTGTTGAAATCTCATTTTTTTCAAATAGCAAAGTGCAACAACAAAATCCTTAAGGACAAATGATGCCAACTAGTAACCGTTTAACAAAAAAAAATCATATCAACAGCCAACACAACAAGGACCTCCTTCCTATTTGCAAAACACCAAGCCAATACTAAGTACCTTCAATAACTAATGAGCAAACCAAAAAAGGATTAAAAATTAACATACATGTTAAATTACATATACTGAATCTTGATAGATGTATTTTATTTTAATAATTTAATTCAATATTTATCGATATATATATATATATATATATATAAGACACATGGGTTGAAGCAATTGTGTGTTAAATAGTTGAGTTCAAGAAATTTTCAAAGATTTAAATAGACTATAATTATTTACAAATGTTTCAATTACAATATGTATCTTTTGTTGTTTCTAAAGCATGCAAATGTGAATGTTGATTATCATAGATAGTGTGACTTTTATTTGAGAGAATGAAATTTTAATGGATGTGGGCATAAAAGTTTGATGAAACATCACTTTCATTGATTGCTTGCAATCTCTTATGAATTGTATGAAAGTTTATATATTATTTGTTTGATTTTAATATTCTTCACAAGAACATCTCACATTTTGGGTTTTTTTCCTAAAGGGGGCGCCTAACAAACCATGTTGGCTTACGAAAGTTGATAAGAGCAACAAAAGTATGTTATGTTGATGTTTGAGACCCAATCCAATCATAATAAAAGTGGATTACAATATATTGGTGTAGAGGAATATGGATCAAATCTTTGTTGGGGATGCATGGCTATATTTTTTCTTTGAATTTTTTTTAAAAAAAGTATTTGAAAATACTTGTAATGGGAAAAATTGATGTCATGACAATTTCAAAATTGTTGCACATGAAAGAAATAGAAAAATCCCTTTGTAATTAATGGCATCATATGTTGTGTATTAATGTGTGTATATAGGGAAAGTGTTTCACATATATTAAATGTCATTAATTAATGCTTATATTTTCAATTTGCTAAGCAGTTGAAATGACAATCATCCATAAGATGGTTTAGTGAAATTTGCTCCCTCCCCCTCCACCCCCCGCCACCCCCTCCCCTCCACCTCCCACTCCTCACCAAACACCCCAGAACTA
>Ga0116227_10005231_pt1 | contig 27568 bp, 20 predicted proteins | sample S1TSphgellanicum_FD_89693 | JGI IMG/M metagenome (GOLD analysis project Ga0116227, IMG submission 89693) | Host-associated microbial communities from peat moss isolated from Minnesota, USA - S1T2_Fb - Sphagnum magellanicum MG | ecosystem: Host-associated > Plants > Peat moss > Unclassified...
GATCGAGGCCGCCGAAATCTTCGGCCACGGCGTCGCACATGCGCTTGAGGACCTCCGACTTGCGAACGTCGACGGCGTACCCGCGCGCCTTGCAGCCCGTTTCGCGCTCGATCGCGCCCGCCGTGGCGCCGGCCTCTTCACCGTCGAGATCGAAGATCGCGATGGCCGACCCCGCGCGCGCGAGTTCGAGCGCGGCGGCCGCTCCGATGCCGCGGCTTCCGCCCGTCACGACGCTGACGCGTCCCGTCAAATCGATGAAATCCGCCGCCACTAAGCCGCCAGCCTCTCGCGAAAGTACTCGACCGTCTTGCGCATGCCGTCGATCAGCTCCGTGGAGGGCGTCCAGCCGAGGTCGTGCGCGGCCAACGCCGCGTCGAATTGTGCGTCGCGCAGGTCGCCAGGCCGTTTCGGCAGACGCTCGACGGGCGCTTCGAAACCGGTGACGTCGACCAGCGCGCGGTAGATCTCGTTGACGCTCGTCTTGCGACCGGTTCCGATCACATAGGCTCCGCCGCTGCCGCGCTCGAGCGCGCGCAGGTTCGCGTCCGCGACGTCGCCGACGTAGACGTAGTCGCGCGTTTGCTCGCCGTCCCAATGGATCTTGATGCCCTGGCGCGCGAGAAAGCGGCCGATGAAAATCGAGATCACGCCCGCTTCCCCATTGGGGTCTTGACGCGGCCCGTAGACGTTGCCGTAGCGCAGCGACGTGAAGTCCAGCCCGTGTTGCTGCTGATAGAACCGCAGATAACTTTCGGCGACCATCTTCGTGATCGCGTATGGCGACTCCGGACGCTGCGGCGTCGCTTCGGTAATCGGCAGCGTCTTCGGTTCGCCGAAAGTCGCACCGCTCGAAGCGAAGATCACTTTCTTCACGCCCGCGCGCACGCAATTCTCCAGCGTATTGATCAGCCCGAGCACGTTGACTTGTGCGTCTAGCGCGGGATCGCGCACGCTGATCGCGACGCTGTGCTGCGCGGCGTGATGGCTCACGATCTCCGGCGCGAAGTCGCGAAACACGCGCTCGAGTGCTTGATCGCGGATGTCCGTGTGCACGAAGGAAGCCCGCTCCGGGATGTTCTCGCGCCGCCCGCCGCCGTGCGCCCAGAGGCTGTCGACGACGACGACCTCGTGCCCGGCAGCCATGTACGCATCGGCGATGTGCGATCCGATGAAGCCGGCGCCGCCGGTGATGATGATCCGCATGAAACTCCTTGGCGGTGCGAGTCAACGTCGCGATGTGCCACGCGTGAACCGCGCGTACCTCGTTCCGCTCGCCCTGGCATTCCTATCCGGCATTGTGAGCGACGCCTACGACGCTAGCCTGCCGGTGCTCGGCGTGGGTCTCGCCCTCGCGCTCGTCACGCGAACCGTGCCCGGGGTCGTTCGTGCGCACGTACTCGCGGCCCTAGCGCTCGGAATCGCTGATGCTCGCGCGTTCACGCACGCGCCGGCCGCGCAAGGCGACGCGCATTTCCAGCGGTTTGCCGCGACCGTCGTCGACGTGAGGGCGACCGACACAGTCACCTCCCAAGCAAGCGTGCGCCTTGTCGACGGCAGTCTCGCGTCGGTGACGCTCGGCGCTACGCCGCGCGTCGGCGAGCGGCTAGTCTTACGCGGCAAGCGCGCTGCGTTCGACGTGGCCCGCAACCCCGGCGAGCCTTCGCAACGCGACCTTGAAGCGGAACGCGGCCTGACGTGGCGGATCGTGCACCCCGACGTGCTCGCGCGCTACGCGCCTGACCCGCGCGATGCGACACTCTGGATTCCGCGCGCGCGAGCGTGGGCGTCCGCACGCCTCCACGCCGCCGTGCCCGAGCCCGGCGCAACGATCCTCGCGGGCGCGATGTGGGGCGAGCGCGGCGCGTTGCCGCCCGATTTGCGCGAAGAATTTCAGGAAACGGGAACCGTCCACGTGCTGGTGACGGCCGGCCTGCATTTGGGCGTCGTCGCGGCGCTGGCGCTGACACTTCTGAAAGGATTTCGCGCGGGGCGAATCGGCGCGGCGTTGGGCACGATCGCGATCGTGTGGGCCTATGCCGCCTTTAGCGGCGCGCATCTGCCCTCGATGCGCGCGGCGACGATGCTGACGTTCGCGCTCCTGGCCTACGCGGCCGGTCGCGAAGCCTTGTCGTGGAACGCACTGGCGGCCGCCGCGATCGTAGTCGCGGCGACGCGTCCCGCATCGGTCGTAAGCGTGTCCTTCGGACTCTCCTTCTCCTGTGTGGCTTCGATTTTCGCATTCGCGCCGGCGTTCGCGCGCGGTTTGCGAGGCTGCGGCCTGCCGCATCTCGCAAGCGAAACGCTCGCGGTGACCTTCGCGACCCAACTCGGAACGTGGCCCTTGACCGCCGCGGCCTTTCTCGTGCTCGCGCCCTACGCGCCGCTCGCGAACGCCGCGGTCGTGCCCGTGGTCGGCGTCGCGATGCTCGCCGGATTCGCCACCTTGGCCGCGACGCCGGTCCCGCCGCTAGCCACGCTGTGTGCGAACGTCGACGTTTCACTGCTGGACTGGATCGAGAGCGCGGTGCGCGCCGTTGCAAGTCTGCCCGGCGCGCACATGGTCGCGACGCCGCCGCCCACCTGGACGATCGCGGTCTACGACGTCGCGCTCGCTCTCGCGGCACGCGCGATCGCGCGCGACCGCGCGGCGCTCGGCTCCGTGCTGATCGTCGTCGCAAGTGCGCTCTGCCTGTGGCCGCCGCGCTTCGAACCGCACGATCTGCGCATAACCGCGATCGACGTCGGACAGGCCGACTCGCTTTTGATACAGACGCCGCGCGGTCATGCATTCCTCGTCGACGCCGGTGGCCGGCTGGAACGCGGACCCGGCCTCGGCGGCGACTCGAGCGCGGAAGAGATCGGCACGCGGATCGTCGGGCCGTTTCTCATTCGCTCCGGCATCCATCACCTCGACGCCGTGTTGCTCTCGCACCCGCACGGCGACCACGCAGGCGGCGTCGCGCCCGTGCTGCGCATGCTCGGCGCAAACGGATTTGCGGACAGCGGGCAGTCGTATCCAGGGCACGCGTACCACGATGCGCTCGAGGTCGCGCGCGAGGAGCACATTCCAATTTTGGAGCCGCGCGGCGGGGACGTCTGGCGCACGGACGACGGAGTGACGTTCCGCTTTTATGGCCCGACGTTGCCGTATATCACGGGATCGCGGAGCGATATTAATAGTAATTCGCTGGTCTTTCGATTGGAGTACGGGCGCTTCCGCATGCTCTTCATGGGCGACGCGGGGCGAGAAACGGAAGAACGCCTATTAGCGGACGGCGACGATTTGCGCGCCGGCGTACTCAAGGTCGGGCATCACGGCTCGGCGTACGGCACGACGCCGGTATTCTTACGCGCCGTCGCACCGCGCGACGCGATCATCTCCGTGGGGAGAAACAACCTGTTCGGCCACCCAGCGCCCTCGACGCTCGATTCCCTCCGAGCCGACGGCGTCACGATTCACCGCACCGACCGTGACGGCGCCGTAATCGTTGAAAGCGACGGCGACGGATTTCGCACTACGAACTATCTCTGAGAAACGGCGCGCGTAAGCCGACTAGACCGCGCGATCGGGGAGCTGGCGGGATGGGAGATCAAGAAATCGTATAACGCGGGCGGCCACCCGAAGGTTCTGACACAGATCGAGCGGACGTCCACCTTTCCATCGTTCCGCAGGGCCATGGACCGTTAATGGAAGTCGTGGCGGTCTAGCTGGCATTGCAACGAAACCCGGCTGCCTCTCGAAGCGCGTGAGAAAAAATGTCGCCGCACCGACGGTGAGGGGCTAAACCGGTCGCGAGCAGTCACGCGAAGCGGAGGGCGGGCGGCCACCACCCGGTGTGACCGGTCCGCCCGCGCTTCGCCGTCCGCGAAGTCGACCGATTTAGTATGCGTCGACCAGCGGCGCACCGATGTAGCTGCCGATTCCGGTTGCGAGATCGAACCCGGTCGCGGCGGTGTAGCCTTTGAAGACCGCGATGTCTTCGGCGCAGGCCGGCACGCCGTTATTGCCGCTGGTGACATCGTGGAAATACGACGCGTGTGTCGACGACGCGGCCAGCGCGTACAGGCGCACGTGCGGATCGACGACCTTCGTATAGCTGGCTTTCTTCTGCTCGATGATCGCGAGCAAGCCGGCCCACTGCGGTGCCGCTTCGCTCGTTCCGCCATTACCGCCTTGAATGTCTCCCGGGGTCTGGAAGATGAAGAGACCGTCGTTGACGTCGTCGGAAAGGAGGGAAACGTCGGGCACGTCGCGCCGGCCGTCCTTCGGCGTCAGCGCCGTCTGATACGTCGGCTTGGTGTAGACGATGCTCTTCCCGCCGCCCCCGGCGCCGTTGGAACTGAGCCCGTCGGTCCCGCTGCAATTTCCGTATTCCCAAACGGTCTCTGAATCGTACTTCGTGATGGCGCCCTTCGAATTGATCGTCGCGTGGACATTCGTGCCGCCGACGCTGATCACGTACGGCGACGAGCCGGGGAAATCGACCGAGTTCGCCTTCGTCGTGTCGTCCTCGCAGTCGTCGACGCCGTTATCGCCGGCGGCGGAGAACCACCACTGGCCTTCGGCCACGGCCTGTTTGAAGTACCCGTTATCGAGCGTGAGTTCGGAAGACTCGGTGTCCTGTTCGCAGCCGCCCCAACTCGTGGTCACGACGTGCGTCGTCTTGCCGAGCGTATCGACGATATATTTATAGACATCGTCGAATTCAGTATTGGCCGGCGTGTTAGCCACGACTTGGTGGAACGTCGCGTTCCGCGCCGTCGCGGTCGCCCAGTCTACGTCGAGCGTCGATTCCCCGTTGTCGCAGCCCGAGCCGCAACTGCTCGAGAGCGCGCCGTCGATCCCCGTCGATACGAGTTGAGCAGCGGCCAGGCCAAAATATTTCTGGAACTTGGCGAGATCGCTCGCCGACGCCGCGCCCGACGTCGCGTTGGCGATCGTAATGCCCTTCCCCGTCAAGCCGGCAGTGTAGAGCGGTCCCAGGTCGTAGGCGACCGCGACGTCGCCCGGCGACCAACTGAAATAACCGCCGCCCGTCGTGAATTGCGGACGAACGTGCCGGTGCGAGTGCAAGACGTGGTAATTGTCGAGCCCAGTCACAACTTCGGCATGCAACGCGGCCGGAATCACGGGCGTGAAACGCGCCGCGTAGAAGGCGCGGCCGCGCTCGACGTGCTGATCGATGGGTGTGTGGAAAAAGGCCGAGACAGCCGCCGCGGGCGCGGTGGCGACGATGTCGCGCCGATTGTTGGCGAGATCGACGATCGTAAATCCGTTTGCCCGCAACGTCGCGATCGCGTTCGCATAAAGCGCGGGATCGGCACCGAAGTAACGCCCGAATTCCTCGGGCGTCAAATAGTGACCGTAGGCCGCCGAGCCGGGGGTACTTTGAAGCTCGATGAGGCGATCCAGTTCGTCCTCGTGCAGGCCCGGCAACAACACGTGAACCTCGATCGGCGCGTGCGCCGGAACCGGGCCCAATATGCGGCCGTGCATCGCCTCCGGCGTGACGCTGCGGGCTACCGGCGCGGCGGGCGCCCAGGCCGCGCCGAGCAGCAATGTGCCCGCGGCAAGCGCAAACGCGCCGTCGAGGAACTTCATAATAAGAGGTGACCTTTCGTTAGTCGGGACGGCTTCTTTTCTACGGAGGACGCCGTTCCCATGCAGCACGAGCGCGCACGTCAACGTTTCGGCCCGCGGTCGGGCTTCGCGGCGTCGGAATCACGCGGCCGAGTGGCGGCCGTCAGCAGCGTTCCATGGGGAAACAACCCGTCGTACAGGGTCGGCATCGGCTCGTAAGGCCGATCGAGAGCGCGAGCGAGACCCGCCCGCACGAGGTTCGTCAAGAGTCAAAGCATCCATCAGGAGTTCGCGCGAACGATACCGCCCTCCGTCTAAGCGGCAAGGCGACCGGCCGACTTCGATGAACCTTGTTTCACGCCCGCTTGGATCGCGCACCTCCAATAAGTGAAGTCCATCACTCGTCAATGGCTCTGATCAAGCTACGGGGCGTCCCACTCCTCTGGCCGGACGGGATAACGCAACATGTTTCGCCGGTAGACCGTTACGCGCCGGGAAACGCCTTCCAAATAGACGAGATCGTATAACGGCACGAGCGGGACCTCGTCGTGAATCACGCGCGTGATAGCCGCAAAATCGCGGTTGCGCCGCACGTCGGTCGCCGCACGCAGTTGGTCGGCGAACAGCGACTCCAATCGCGGCGAACAGTAGCGCGCGTAGTTCGTGCCGCCATCCTGGGCTTGGTCGCAGAGTAGATTCAGCGACTGTTCGGGATCGGAGCCGCCGATCAACGCCGCGGGCGTAAGCGCGAACTGCCCGGTGCGCAGCGGTCCCGCGGGCGAGCTGAAGAGATTCGCGGGAAACGCCTTGATCGTTACCTCGGCGCCGAGCAGTGCCAGCTGTTCCTGCGCCAGCACAGCAATGCGGGGGAGGTCGGCAAACCCGGATTCGAACGCCAAGAGGAACGCGAGTGGGCGTTCATCCTTGAAGCGCGCGTTGCCGCGCACTCGCCAGCCGGCCGCATCGAGTTCGCGCTTGGCCAGGGTGAGGTCGTGCGGGTACGGCGGAGGCGGCGGTTCGAGCCACGTCACCACCGGCGCCGGGAAGACCGAGTGCGCCGCGGGGTAGACGCCATGCCAGGCCTTCGCGAGCGCCCTTGGATCGAGCGCGTAGGCGATCGCGCGGCGCACGTGCAGGTCGTTCGTCGGGGAGGCGGCAGTTTGCAGATACAACGCGCGCAAGCCGTTTTCGGGCGTCCGCACGACGCGCAGGTCCGGCGTGGCCTCGGCTTCGCGGACGTTATCGGGATCGAGCGCGGCGGCGTCGACGTCGTGGGTTCGTAGCGCGTTGAACGCGGCCGTTTGGTCCGGGATGATCCGGACGACGATCCGCAACAGCTTGGGCCGGGGCCGGAAATACGGGTTAGGCGCGAGCTCGATGCGTTCGCCGCGGTGCCAGGCGACGACGTGAAACGGGCCGCTGCCGAACGCTCGTTGCTCCCACGGCGAGCCCGTGACGTGCGTGCTCGCGAACGCGTGCGCGGGCAGGATGCCGTACGCGAAGTCGGCCTGCGCGAATAAGACGTGGACGGCCGCGCTCCATGGAGCGCGCAAGCGCACGATCACGGTATGCGCGTCCGGCGTCGTCAACGAGGCGACCCGCCGGTAGGCGTCGCCGACCGCGGCGTTGGCCGGATCGAGAATCGCGCGATAGGTGAAGCCCACGTCGGCCGACGTCAGCGGGACCCCGTCCGCGAAGCGGACGTCACGCCGCAAGTGGTACACGATGCGCGTCCCGTCCGCCGAGAGGTCGCCGTTCGCCCGCGACGGGACCCGCGTTACGAGGATCGGGATGAAATGGTTGCGCTCGTCGAGGCCGACCAGGGTCTGACACCACAACTGGTCGAGGGCGATCTGGTTCTGGTCGAAGGCGACCAGGGGGCTCAGCGACGTCGGATCGATCGCGAGCGCCAACCGGAGGTCGTGGTCCCGCGGCTGCGCGCGTGCACAGCCGGCCAGAATCGTCAAGAAGGTCAGGACTCCAGCTAGCCTGCGCCGCGTCATGGCGCAGCAGCGTTCGCGTCCCAGGACGATTCACATGCGGCCACGACGTCAGCCAACCGACTCCTAAAGAAATAGTTGACAAGCTGCGGGCGACCCGCTATCTTGCAACTATATTTTTAAGAGTATGGCATCCGAGCTCGCTTCGGCGCGAGCGCGCGCGGCTTCGCTTGGAACAAAGCGATTCGAACCGCCGTACACCGGTGCGTCCCGCGAGAGGTTCGTGACATGGTCAACATGAGACAAGGCCGCCGGCGGCCGGCGTCGATGCTGCTGGTCGCCGTGATTGCCGGAGCGACCTGGCTATTGGGCGGAGGTCGGGCGCTCGCACTCGATACGACGGTCGGCACCCTGACCGTGACGAACGTGACGATTCCGCCTCCGCTCGATCCGAAAGCCGGACCGGCGGCCTGGAAGGACGCGACGCCCGTCACCTTGGGCTGGGACGTGCAACATCAAACGCCCGCCTCCGAAGCGGCGACCGCGCGGCTCGAGAGTGACGGCAAGTTCGCCTACGTGCGGTTCGACGTAAAGCAACGCGAAGCGCTGTTGCAAGCCCAGCACACCAACAACGTGGGCGACGGCACGGACGACGAGGTCTGGATCGACCTCTGGCCGAGCGGCAATAAGGGTTTTTACTATCAATTCGCGGCCACGTCGAACGGGACGCACTACCAATACTCGTCGGAGAACACGGCCTACGCGCCGACCTGGGAATCGCAGGGCGCGACGTTCGACGGCGGCTTTACCGTAACGATGAAGATCCCGCTCGACGTGATGCGCGGCACGGGTGGCGGCGCCGATTGGAAAGTGCAATTCGTCCGCATCGTTCGCTCGACCGGCGAACGTCAGATCTGGTCCTACGCTCGCGCGCAAAGCAACGGCGACGATGTGACCTTCGCCGGGTCGCTGAACGGCATGGTCGCGGCGGCGGCGGCGCGACCCAAACCCCGCATCGGCGTCTACACGCTCGGGGAAGCGGGCTCGGCCAAGTCCGGCCTGTCGACATCGCGCGTCGGCGCCGACCTCTCGATTCCGATCACGCAAACGGCGTCGCTCTTCGCGACGATCCATCCCGACTCGTCCAACGTCGAGATCGACCAGGCGACGATCTCGCCGACCGCGTTCGCGCGCTTCTACACCGAGGTTCGACCGTTCTTCACGCAAGCAGGCAACTATTTCGATAACTTCGACTGCGACGCGTGCCCCAATCTCGCCAATCTCTACACGCCCAACATTCCGACACCGCGCGACGGTTACGCGGTCGCGGGGCACCAGGGCCAATTTCAATTCGCCGGCTTCGATTCGGTCGGCGACGGGCGCACCGACGCCGCCGAATCGCTCGGTTATACGAGCCCGGACAACCACTGGCGGTACTTTATGGAACGCATCTCAGCGAACTGCGACCTGCCGGGAACGCAGAACTGCCAATTCGGCACGCCGCTGGTTCACGACAATACCTTCGCCAATGGGATCTCCTACAGCGACGGCAAGCACATCGACACCTACTTCGATTACGGCAGCGATAGCGGGAACCAAGTGCTGATTCCGAACCAAGCGCAGCGCTACGATACGGGCTTCTATCTCTATAACCCGACCGAGGGCATCTCGTTCTCCACGCGCAAAGTGGGCCTGTACTATAATCCCGCCGACGGCTTGATCCAGCACCCGGACATCGCGGGCTATGCCGTCTACGGCGTCAAGATCTGGACGCTCGGCGCGAACTCCAAAGTCAACAGCTTGGGGGTCGCGACGTTCGAAGACCGCTACCACGACATGTTCGGGCCCCTCGACCAAACCGATAACACGGTGATCCTCGACGCCTTGCTCAAGGACCGTATCGATATCCAGGGCACGATCGGTTCCAGTTACTTGTTGCAAAACTTCGACTGCACCGGCACGGCGTGCGTCTTTTCGCCGATCTCGCAGAACGGCGTCGGGGTCACCTGGCACAGCGGCACGGTCAATAACCCCGGGAACTTTCCCAACCATGGGTCGTCATCGACGCCGACGTCGTTGACGTACAACACCGGCCGGTTCGGCCCGGGGCGGCTGGACTCGTGGACGCGCGGCACGACGATGACGGCCGGCCCGCGGGGCACCGTCTCGCTCGAGGCCGACAGCACCCGCCAGTTTCTCGACGCCGGCGGCATCAATACCCAGTGGCTCGAACGCTTGGGCTACACGTACTCGCCGACGGCGGACTCTTCGTTCGGCGTCGGCGTGCGCCGCATCGTCGGCACGCCGCCGGTGGTCTTCAACGCGTCGCCGGTCAGTTGCACGACCGTCGTGACCCTACCGCAACCCGGTACGTCGGCTCCGTGCACCGGCGCTTGGAACCTCTCGTTCTCGTATCACCATCGCTCGCCGCACGACGAACTGTACTTCGCCTACGGTGACGCCAGCTTGCTTTCGACGACACCGGCCTTCATCGTCAAGTTCATCCACTACTTCGGTGCCGAAAAGGGCACGTAGCCTCCGCGCCGCGCTCTTCGCGGGATCTTCACTCGGGACGTGTATGTTCCGAGATGAATGAATCGGGTGCTCGGGCGGCTGCTGGTCGCCGTTGATGAATCGCAGACCGCCGATCGCGCGGTGGCGCTCAGCCTCGCACTCGCCGCGCGCCACGGCAGCGAACTGGTTTTTTGTACGGCCGTCAATCACGCCGCGATCATCGCGGAGAGCGCGGTGCCCCAGGGCAGCCTCGATCCCACGTCCATCCTAGACGGCCTCGACGACGCCGCGCGCGCGCTGCTGGAAGCATTCACGCAGCGCGCGCAAGCCGCGGGAGTCGCGGCGACGTTCGTTCTCCTGGACGGCCAGCCCGCCGGCGCCATCGTGACCGAGGCCAGGCTCGCTTCGGTCGATGCCATCGTGATGGGGACCCAAGGCAAGAACGGGTTTGAGCGCATCTTCCTCGGCAGCACGGCGGAAGGCGTGCTGCAGCGCGCGCGCGTTCCGACGATCGTCGTCCACCCGGACGACGAGGGCGCGACGCGCCCCTTCGCCCGCGTTTTCGTCGCGCTCGACGATTCCGAACCGGCCGTCGCGGCGTTCGCGTTTTCGCTCGCTCGGGCGGAAAATGCGCGCGTCACCCTCGCGCATGTGGTCAGCGAACCGAACGAACGGGCAGCGGCCGGCGTCCGGCTGCAGCTGGTCGCCGGCTCGGTGGCCTCAGCCGGCGTCGAAACCGAGACGCTTGTCGTGGAAGGCGACCCGGTCGCGGAATTGCTCCGAGCGGCCGGCGCGTGGGACGCCGACGTCATCGTCGTCGGAACCCACGCGCGGCGTGGCCTGGAGCGCTGGTTCCTCGGCAGCATCGCCGCCGGAATCGTGCGCGGCGGCCGGCTGCCCGCGATCGTCGTTCAGCGCGCTCGCCCCCAAGATGGCCGCGGCCACGAGTAACGCCGCGCCGCAAAACCATGGTGCGCCGACCAGCGGATATTCGCCGCGCGCGCTGACCAACGCGAAGAGCAACGTGAAGAACGGAGGACCGACGACCGTCGCGATGCTGCGCATGCTGCCGATCGCGCCTTGCAGTTCGCCCTGTTCCGAAGCCGAGACGTGCCGCGACATCGCCGATTGAATCGGCGCGCCGGCCATCGCCCACAGTCCCGTCAACGGCAGCGCGAGCAGAAAGGTCTGCCCGGTTAGCGCGAAGGCGTAGATGAGAAAGCCGGCCGTTCCCAGCCCGAAACCCGTCACGACGATCGCCCGCGCTCCGAAACGGACGACCAGCTTGCCCACGATCATGGCCGATGCGACCGACAGCGCGCCGAAGATGCCCAGCGCCAAACCGTTGGCGCGCGCCGACCAAGTGAACCGGTAGATCGTGTAGAGCACGAACACGCTGAACGACTGCACCGCGAGGTTGCTACAGAAAAGGCTGCACACCAAACGAAAGAGTTCGCGATGACGCCGTACGAGTTGCAGCGAGCCGAGCGGATTGGCCCGCTTCCAATTGAATTCGCGTTGCCGCCGCTCCGGCGGGAGCGATTCGGGTAGCACGAAAAACCCGTACGCCGCGCTGACCAGCATCAGTATCCCCGCGGCAAAGAACGGCACGCGTAGCCCGAACCCGGCCAGCAACCCGCCGGCCGCGGGGCCAAGCGCGAAGCCTAAGCCGAAAGCGGCGCCCGCCATCCCGTACGCGGCGGCGCGCCGCTCGGGGACCGTGACGTCAGCGATGTAAGCGGCGGCGCACGTGGCGCTGCCCGCCGTCACGCCGGAGAGGATGCGCCCGGCGAACAGCCACCAGAGGTTGGGAGCGAGCGCCAGAATGCCGAAATCGATCGCCGCGCCGAGGTTCGAGAGCAGGATGATGGGACGCCGGCCGTAGCGGTCCGAGAGTAGCCCGAGCACCGGTGACGCGAACAACTGCACGAGCGCGAACGCGGTAGCGAAGCCTCCCAGGATCGCCGACGCGCGATCGACCTGGCCGCCCGTGAAATTGACGATGAGGTTCGGAAAGACCGGTGACACCATGCCGATGACGAGCCAGTCCAGCAGCATCGTCACGAAGATGAACGTGACCGCGGCGGACCGGCCCCGCGGCGCCTCGACGCTCGCCTCGGCCATTACAGCGTTTCCAGCCAGCGCGCGACCGCGAGCCCGACGCGCGTGTCGTCGCCGGTCGCGCACAAGTCGAGCAAGAAGCCGCGGAATCCGGCCAGCACGATCGTGGCGCGAACGCGCGCGTTGCTCGGACTCAGGCCTCCGCGCACGTACGCGGGCTCCAGAGCGTCGAGCCAATTCGTGATCGCGCCGGGGAAGAATTTCGGAAAGCGCCCGGGGTCGACCAGCGCGAGCCCATAGACTTCGAAAAATAAGCGGAAGAGCGGCCGCGACTCCGCAGCGCCGATGACGCGCCAGACTTCGGCGCAGACTTCGAACGGCGTCGCCTCCGCGCGCGTGCGCAACGATTCGAACAGACGGCGTTGGCGATCGCCGGCATGTCTGAGAATCTCAACCGTCAGTTCTTCCTTGGAGCGAAAATGGTACAGCAACAAAGCAGGGCTGACGCCCAACTCTTTGGCAAGCGGGCGCAGCGACAGCGACGCGACGCCGTTGGTGAAGGCGTACGAGACGATCTTATCGAGCAATTGCGAGCGATTCGCCTGATCGGCCTTTCGCGTCACGCCGCTACGATAACATACCCTGAACGGTCGTTCAAGTCACCCCGCGGGCGGAGCGCACGGCGACGTAAACGGTCGCCGCCGGCACGGCGCGGACGGCACGACGGAACGCGGCGGCGCGGCCACCGCCGACGGTGACGAAGAAATCGCCGAACTCGGCCAATTCTTCACGCAGGTGGAGGCACAAACGCGAGTCGTCGATCTCGTTCTTGCGACGGCGCCGGTCGAGCACGAGCACGAAGGCGGGTGCGGGGTCAGAACTTGGGATCGTACGCCGCGCGAGGAGCGCCAACTCGATCGACGCATAACTCGCCAATACGCGAGCGATGCCGGCCACGGTCACGTCGTCGAGGCCGTGTGGCGCGAAGCGCTCGTCCGCGCGGCACGTCGCACGCCGCGCCCGGTCGGCGTCGAGCTCGCCGAGTCGCGCGACCGCCCGATCGGCGAGGCGCTCCGCTTCTTGAACGCGGCCTAATTTCACGAGCAACTCGATCGCGCACTCCATTGCCGGCACGACGGCGTCGGCGTCGCGCTCGGCCGCGCGCTCGAGCCAGGGGAGGGCTTCGGGGTCGCCCCGGTCGGCCAACACCGCGCCGATATGGTAGTGGGCTACGGCATCGAACGGGTCGCGCGCCAGCAACGCCCGTGCCAGGGTGTCGACGTCGGCCCGTTCGACCGCGTGCGCGAGGCTCACGCGTTCGCGCGCTTCTTCAAGCGACAGGCTACTCGCGCGCGCGTCGAGTACGGCGAGCCGCCGCTGCCGCGCCTCGCGCTCGCGGCGAGCCGTGATCCAGGCGGGGCGATGGTCGGTCGCCCAGCGCGCGCCAAGGTCCGCGGCGACCTGCGCGCGGCCGGCGCCGAGGTAGGCACGAGCCGCGGATCCCGTTTCGCGAAGCGCGCCGGCAGCGAGGGGCGCGAGCGCGTCGTCCGGCGGGGCCTCGAGCGCGCGCAGCCGCTCGGCCAGCGAGGGATGGGTATCGCCGCTCCGCGAGACGACGGCCAGCGCCTTATGCAACAACGGTGCGGCATCCGCGAGCGGGCGCGCCGCGACCTCGGCGATCCGCTCGTAGACGTCGACGGGCGGCGCCGGGTTCGTCTCGACGTCGACCGCCAGCGGTTCCCAAAAGTCGCGGTCGATGCGCTGGTCCTGCACGTTGACCGCCACCAGTGCGCTCGCGAAGACGGCGCTTCCGACGTGAGCCGCGGCCGCACGATCCGCGTCGGTTTCCACGCCGCGCGCCGCGACGCACGAGTAGGCGTCGAAGTAACGCACGAAGCGCCGGTAAAACGGACCGACGGCTCGCACCAGCAGATCGGACTGTTCGCTCGAGCGTCCCGCGAGTTTTTCCATCGTCAGCCGCATCGCGTAGATCTGGGTTGAGGTCGCACCACTGCCGCTCGCCAAATGACCGAATTCGTGTGCGAGCACGGCGACGAACTGTTCGGGGGACAAGGAATCCATCAGCGGTAAACCGACGGTCAGAAAGATCCGGCGCTTTCGCCAGAAGCCCCAGAAACCACGAGGCGGCTGCGGCGCGACCGCCGCGTTGAACGAGCCGTCGAGATAGACGGCGTCCGGCGGCGCGCAGCGTTGCGCGCGGCCCAGGCGTTCCAGGAGGGCGAAGAGGTCGGGAAAAGCATGCGCCTCCAGGCGTTCCCCGGCCGGCGCCGGCCAGCGAAAGGCGGCCGCGCGGCCGGCCAGGTAGAGCGAAACGAGCAGCAGCACGAAGACCTTGGCGCAGACGACCCGCGAATCCGACGGTGCAAAGGCAAGCGCCACCGACACGAGGGCGAACGACGCGACGAACAGCACGAACGGAAAGGCGACGCCGATCCAGCCCAGGAGCCACGTCCGCCGCAGGTAGTTCGCATACCCACGCTCCGCCGACTCCACTTCAATGCGGCGTACGAGTCGGCCGAATTGCTCTTCAGTCACGATCTCCCCGATGGCCACAGCCATATCGCGAGCGCGCATGGGCCGCGAGCCGCAACTCATCCCAGAGCCTCGGCGAACGACCTGCTTGTACGATAGGCGGGGAGCCGTCCTCGAAACGTCCCCGAAGCGTCCCGGACCTCGTTCGACGCTTCGTGAGGGCGTTCGGGTGCCTCTGGGAGCGTCTAGGCGGTTAGAAAACGCTCGATCGACGTCGCCAGCGCGACCGGCGTCTCGTCCATCGGATAGTGCCCGGCATTGGCGAAGACGTCCAGTTCGGCGTTGGGATACCACTGCATCCAGGTCGCGCGCATCGTGTCGGGCCCGAGCGCCGCGTCGTGCTCGCCGGCGATCACCTTGACCGGCACCGGGTTGCCGGCGATGGCCGCTTGCAGATCCGTCTTGACCCAGGCATCGAGGTAGGCGGCGAACGCGTCGCGGCTCGACACCGCGAGCGACGTCCGCACCATCGCGTCGAGCCAGACGCCCGTCAATCGGTTTCCGGTCGTGAAATCGATGATCGCGCGTCGGTTGCCGGGCTCGCCGGCCGCCCCCGAAAAGAGCGCCCAGCCGGCTTCATCCATCGGCACGGCCGAAGCCGGAACCGGCGTGATGCCGACCAGCTTCTCCACCCGTCCCGGCGCATCGAGCAACACCCGTTGGATCGCCTTCCCGCCCATCGAATGCCCGACCAACGAGAACCGCTCCCAACCGAGCTCATCGGCCACGCCGAGCGCGTCGGCGGCGATCTCATCGATCGTGTACGAACCTTTCAGTTCCTTAGCTTCGCCGTACCCGCGGTAATCCATAAACGCATACGAAAACGCCGCACTATCGAGATACGGCCACACCGCCGCATACGCGTTCCGGTCTCCGAACCACCCGTGAAGCGCAATCACTTTACGATCGCCTGAACCGATGACCTTATACGGATTAGCCATTCCTCACCCTTCGCTTCCCAGCCGCGTCGTGCCCTTCGTGCTCTGAAGTCTACCGGTTCCACTCTTGGCGACGGCGTCGGCTGCGTCGCACGGACCCGGCGGGGCCGTCGCCAAAAGGGTCGGCGGTTTCAAGACTTACGGCTTCGGGATGCCGCCGTGGGCGAAATAGGATTTGCGGTCGAAGTACCAGTCGGGGAGCGAGTCGGGATAGGTGAAGGCGCTGAGGTCGTAGCTGAAGTCGGCGCCGATTTTGATTAGGAAGAGTTGGGCCTTGCCGTAGCCGGTGACGAGGCGAAGCGTTTGTTCGGTTTGCGATTCGTCGTAGGAGGCGGTGAAGACGATGCGAACGAGGTGCGCGCTCGCGGTGGCTTCGCCGCGCAGGCCGACGACGCCGTCGGTGGCGGGGTCGATCCAGAGGTCGCGTAGGATGTGTTTGTCGGGATCGCGGTAAGGGCGAAGGGTGAGGTGGACGACGGGTTTTCCGTCGAGCGTTTCGTTGCCGGCGAAGGCGACGGCGTAGGGGCGCGAGCGGACGGTGATCGCGCCGATCGTTTTGGGGCCGGCGGCGTCGCTCGGCTCTGGGGTCGGGACGTCGAGCGGGAGCGCGCTGCCGCCGACGCCGTGGCGTTGCGGGATGAAGGTGAAGGCGTAGCCGGGCGAGAGGCAGCGGCTCTCAAAGTCGGGTGGGTCGGGGCGATCGCGCGCGTCTAGCGCGACGCCGACGATCGTGCAACGGCCGTCGCTTTCGCGGTACCAGACGTCGTCCTTCCATTCTTGGACGCGGCCTTTGCGCGTCGCGACGCCGTGCGCCAAGTAGGTGGCGAACGGCGGCAGCGGGAGCGCGCGCCAGCGGTCGAAGGCCGCGTCGTAAAGCGCGTTCGCCGTCGCCGGTGGCGCGGGTAATGCGGACGACGACGGCGACTGCGGAGCCGACGGCAAGGGCGACTGCGGCATTGGCGACGCAGGCAGCGCGACTAGCGCCGCCGCGAGGGCGGCGTGCCTCACTTCACGGTCCCTCGACGACGCGGACGAAGTTTTCGGGATGAATGTAGGACGCGAAGGCGGCCATGATCGCCGGCGCGTCGGTTGCGAGATACTGGCGAACGTCGAGGTCCGGCTGGTCGAGCGGCAATCCGTTCGACGAGTCGTCGAGCAGCGACGAGCCGATCGAACTCTCGGACGAATTTGCAATAACGGTGCGCCGCACGAGCGAGGCCTTGACGAGCGCGAGTTCGAACGCGCCGACCGGCTCCGTTTTCATCTTGCCGATCTCGGCGTCGATCTGCGCAGAGATGCGCTCTTCGTTCGCCGGGAGACACGCGAAGAACACCGAGAACTGCGAACGCGTTTTCCCGGTCGTCAGCTGCGAGCCGATCGAGTAAACGAGTCCCGCGTTTTGACGCAAATCGCGGAAGAGGCGGCTCTGCTCGGGGCCGCCCGAGCCGCCGCCGAGGATCGCGTTGCCCAATTGCAGCGGGTACATGTCGGGCGCGGTCCGGCCGAGCGGCACCGTCTGCAAAAACGTCGCATCGGACTGGCCCATCGCGGGAATCGTCAAACTCACTTCGCCCGGATCGTTGAGCGGCACCGCGGGCAGATCGAGCGACGGCACGTCGTCGGCACCGGCTCGCCAGCCCGCGAACGCGCTGCCGACGGCGTCTTGCGCTTGCTGCGCCGTCACGTTACCGATCACGACGATCGTCGCGAGATCGGGCCGGATCGTCTTGGTGTAGTAGTCGCGCACGTCGTCCAGCGTGAGGTCGCGGATGTCGGCGGGCGTCGGCTCGCGCAGTTCGGGATCGCTCGGCGGCAGCAGTTTGCGGTCGGCGCGCCGCATCGCGACCGTGTTGGAACCGTTGAGCGAGGTTTCGAGTTCCTCGATCGCGCGGCGCTGCGCGAGTTCGAAGGTCGGCTGGTCGAAGCGCGGCTGCAATTCGTTCTCCGCCAGCAGCGCGACCGCGCGGTCGAACGTACCCGAAGTCGTTTGCAAGCCGAAGCCGCTGCCGCCGCCGACCTCGGAATCGATGTCGTCCTGCGCCCGCTCGAAGGCCACCCGGTCGCGATTCTTCGTGCCGTACGCGAACATCCCGGCCAGCACCGATGAGACGCCTTCCTTGCCGAGTGGTTCCTGAATCGACGGGTTGGAGCGCACGTTTCCGAACAGGAAAACCGAATTCGAAATCGTCTCGGGCACCACGATCAGGGTGATGCCGCTCGGCAGTTTGGTCTGCACCGGCGCGAGTCGCGAAGGCGTCGCCGCGACGTGGTCGACCAGCGCTTGGGCCCAGTCGGGCAAATGCGTGGTGGCGGGCTTGACTTCGAGCGGCTTCTCGCCGACCTGTTGCGGCGCCGACGGTGCGGCATTCTGCGAGGCGCCAGGTGACGGGGTCAGCGCGCCGACGATCGCATGATGCGGGTCGAGATAGCGTTTCGCGACGTGGTTGACTTCGGCGAGCGTGACTTTGGCCAGGAGCTCCTGTTCGCGCACGATCGACGGTTCGTCGTCGAGCGCGATCGTCGTGGCCCAGTCCGAAGCCAGCGATTCGATCGAATTTCGGCTCTCTTCCTGATCGGAAATGAGGCGCCGCTTCGTCGATTCAAACAGCTCCTGGGGAACGCCGTGTTGCGCGTAGTCGGCCAAGATCGCTTCGAGGCGTTTGGTCATGGCGCCGGGGTCGGCGCCCGGCGCGAGGGCCGCGGTCGCGAACCCCATCTGTCCCTCGGGCACGTAGGGCAACGAAAACCACTCGCCATCAAGCGCTTCTCCCATGTCGGCGAGCGCATGAAGCGAGCCGCGCTGCGCGTTCAAGACGCCTTGCAGAACGAACGAGGCCAAGAAATCCGGACTGTCGACGCCCGGCATCCGGTAGCCGACCAGCGCCAGCGGGTACACGAGGGTCGAGGTGCGCTGCACGATCGTGCGTTCCAGCGGCGCGAGTCGCGCTATTTCGTGCACGGGAACGGGCCGCGCCGGAAGCGACTCGAAGCGCGCGCGAATTTGCGCCAGCGCGATGGCCGGATCGACGTCGCCGGCCACGACGAGCACGGCGTTGTTAGGAGCGTACCAGCGCTGCCAGAAAGCCTTGAGCCTCGGACCCGTCAGTTTGTCGAAGGCCGCGCGCGTGCCGACGCCGTCATGCGCGTACGGCGTACCGGCGAACGCCAAGGCTCGCGCGCGATCGAAGAAATCGTTCCCCGGCGCGGTTTCGTCGTGCAGCACTTCCTGTTCGATCGCGCCGCGCTCGTCTTCCCATTCCGATTGCGCGTCGAGAACGTCGCGCATGCGGTCGGCTTCCACGTGCAGCACCGCGTCGAGATCGCTCGCCGGCACGGTGAATTCGAATTGCGTCAACGTCTCGGTCGTCGACGCGTTGAACGCGCCGCCCAGCGCGGTCGCGAGCGTACCGAGTTCGCCCGTCGAGAGATTTTTCGTGCCGCGGAACATCATGTGTTCCTGCGCGTGGGCCATGCCGGGCACCGTGGCGGGATCGTCGCGCGAACCGACCAGATACGTCATGTCCGTCGAGACAACCGGCGCGAGCGTGTTGCGGACGATTACGATGCGCAACCCGTTGGCGAGGGTCGCCTTCACGACGTCGTTACCGTCGGCGGGCAGAGCGGATGCGGGAAGGACCAACGACGCCGCGCTCGCGGTCAGCAGCAGCGCCAAGCGCAGCGGAAAGCATTTCACTCTCGCCAGATTGCGAACGCCGCGCCTTCGCTCCTCGCGCCGCGCGCCCGCACGCCGGGAAAAGCGTTCATTCCAGCGCCCAACCGTAGGCCAGCAGCGGCTTCGCGTCGCGCGCGAGCGCGACGATGCGGTCGACGAGCTCGCGCGTCCGCAGGTCGCCGTCGGCGAGCTTGCGGTCGGCGCAGAACGAACGCAAGCGGAAGTACGGAGCGAGTTCCGCATGCGCGTGGGCTTCGAAACCGCGCGGCATCCGGACCAGCGCATCCTCGGACGATTCGGGACCCTCGATCTCGAGGCCGCGCGCGGCCAGGGCCCGCACGACGCGCGCGAAACCCGCGGGCCGGGCGGCCATCCGCTCGCGCCAGCGCTGCAGCATCGACCGCTCGATGCGGTAGAACGCGACCGACAGGAACGAACCGCCCGGCGCCACGTGCACGTAGATGCCGCCCGGGGTCGTCCGTCCACCGTCGTACGAAAGATAGGCGCTCACATGCGTCTTGTAGGGGCTCTTGTCCGCGCTGAAGCGCACGTCGCGGTAGATGCGGAACATCGAACGTTTGCGGTCGCCGCCGATCGGAATCTTGGCACGCGCGAGCGCTGCCGACGCATCGTCGACGAGCGCCGCCATCGGCGCGAGCAGCTCGTTTTGGAACCGCGTCTTGCGCGGCGCGAACCAGGCGCGGTCGTTATGCTTCGCGAGCTGCTCGAGCAGGCGCAACGCGCCGGGTTCGAATCCGTCGAACGATGGTTGCTTCGCCATGGTCGCGCAGCTTCGCGTCGAACCGCATCGGCCATGCCCGACGACGACCGGCACCTGGTGTACTCGACCGACGGTTCGCTGCCGCTCCCCGGGCCCCGACGCGCGGCGCCCATGTCCAAAGCGCCCGGCGCCAAGGCCGTGCTGCCCGACGACGGCGTCATCCGCGTCGGTTGCGAACGGCGGCGCGGCGGTTCGGTGACGCTGGTTTACGGGCTGGCGCCGGGCGAAGTGAGCGCCGTGGCAACCGAACTCAAACGCCTGTGCGGAACCGGCGGCACCGCCAAGGATGGACTCGTCGCCTTACAGGGTGATAAACGCGACGCCGTCCTCGCGTACTTCGCCCAGCGCAAGCGCCGGACCAAGCGCATGGGCGGCTGAAGCGATGACGTTCGCGGTGTTCGCTCTCTGGTCGCTGCAGTCCACGGCGACGCCGAGCCCGGCGCCGTCTAGTCAGCCTGCACCGAGCCACGTCGAGGGGAGCCAAGTCGAGGGGGCGTTGATCCGGAATTCCGGCTCGACCAACACGCTACCGTACACGATCTCGGTCAAGCCCGACGGGAGCGCGGTCGTCACGCTCGGTTCGAGCGCACCCGAAGACCGCCGCCTGCCGCTCGATCAAACGGAGGCCCTATTCGCGGAACTGCGGGCGGCCATGCCGCTCGATGCGCTCACGCACGGCCACTGCATGCGCAGCGCCTCGTTCGGGACGACGACGACGGTGACGTTCGGGGGCGCGGCGACGCCCGATCTCGGCTGCGCGCCTGACCCGGCAGCGCACGACCTGGCCGGCACCGTGGCCAAAATCGTGAGCGAACTCCGGCTCTCGCTCATGCGGATCCATGCCCCGCCGGCGCCTCCGTAATCGCGAGCGCTTGGTGCCGGAAAAAAAGTGAGCGGCCCAACGCGAAAGTGACCCGTGACCGGCCGATACGTGGTACAGGATGATCGATCGAGTTGACCGGGCCGGCGGTCTACGCAGGCGTCCTTTGGCGCTACCGTCGACCCATGTGCCGGCGCCGATCGCCGCTCGCGCCGGCTCCGTGCTCTCGATCCCGCTCGGTGAGATCGCCGGTGCCCTGCACGCGATCGCCCTCGACGAAAAGACCCGCTGCGCCACCTACGAATTGCTGGTCGCGAACGAAACGCCGAACCCGCTGGCGACCTTCGCTTACGCCTCCGAAACGCCAAGGCTCGGGAACCTCATCACGTGGAACGCGATCGTCGTTCCGCCGTACTCGGCGATTGCAATCACGGTCGACGTCGCGCTGCCGCGGCGCGGCAGCGCGCCACGCGTCGTCGCCGAATTGCACGGCGAGGAAGCCCAGCTAACGCTGGACGCCGATCCGCCGAACCGGCACGCGCGTGGCCTCGCTCGGCGCGCCACGCTCTTGGCCTCAGCGCTCTTTTTGTTGGCGCTCGGCGGCGCATCGGTGGCCGGCACCAAAACGCAAGTCTTCGCGCTCGGCGCGCCCGAGACGGTGCGCGCCGGCTCACCGTTCAGTGTGGCATACGCGCTCGGCCATGCGACCGACGCCGAATATAGCGTCGAGACGCCCGACGGCATGCAAGTGCGCCGCGGCAAGCTCGAGCCGGGTTCGGGCGCGTTCACCTTGCGTTTGCCGACGGCACCGCTCTCGAGCGGCTACGATGTCAGCATCATGGCCCACGGCCGGTTTGGGAGCGACGCGCGCACGACGCACGTCGTGGCGCTGGGCACCGAAACGAAACCGGCCGGCCGGCCCGCGCCGGTCGCCCGGCTCGACGACGTGGCGCTCGAGAACGATTCGGTCAAAGGCGGCGACCCGATCGCCATCGATTATCGCGCGAATTCGCGCACCGGTTCCGTCCGTTTGATCGACGAACTCGGAACGGTCCGCGCGGAAGCTCTGCTGCGCTCCGACGGCCGCTCGGTTCTGGTCGCGCCGTACGTCGACGCCGATCAGGATTTTCGCGTCGTGATCGACGTCGAGCACGGTTCCGGCCACGCGCAAGCCGAAGTGCCGGTCCGCGTCTTACGTAGCTTGCCGGATTCGGTCGCGCGATCAGACGCGCCGCGCACCGGCGCCGGCGTGCCCGTCGTCGTCGGCGAGAACGCGCAGCCGGGCAACTCGGCCACCGTCGACGCGTCAGCGGACAACGCGCCCTTCGCCGTCGCGCCGGTCCAAGCGGCGGGTCAATCGATCGTGGTCGCGATCGTACGTCACGAACCCGATCTGCACGTCGCGCTGATGGGCTCGTCAGGAACCGAGCTCGTCGGCCAAGACGTCGCTGCCGACGAAACGAGCATCGCGCTGGCGGCCCCCGAGCACCCGCCGACTGGGCGCATGGCCATCGTGGCCACCTTCACGAAGGGCTTTGGTCAAGAGACCGTCATCCGGCCGATCACGCTGACCACGCGCTGACGGCCGGCCGACCGCGCGCGTCCTCTGCGATGTCCACCACGCCGCCGGCGCCGATTCCGCGACTCGCACCTTCGACCGTAGAGCGGGAGCGGATCACCAGGTGGTTCGAGCGCCACGCGGAGCTGCCGTTGCGCTATCTCTTCGGTTCGCCCGGAACGGGGAAGACCACGGCGCTCGTCCGCTACCTACAGACCTTGGACCGCGCCGGGTACGTCACGCTCAAGCACGACGAATCGCTGCAGTCATTTCGCGGCCGATTGGCGCGGACGTTCGGCATCGACTACGTGCCGGCGTCGTTTGAATCGCTCGTGGCGGCGGTCGCGACGTTGGCGCCGCGGCAGATCGCGCTCGACGATTTGGACCGCGCCATTCCCGAGACGCTCGAAGAGATCGGCGACTTGGTCGTCGCCGCGCCGGCCGGCATCTCGTTCATCTGCGCGGCGCGCGCGCGAACGTCGCTCGACGCGACGCGACTCGTCGCATCGGGCTTGGCCGCCGTGATCGACGGACCCGGCCTCGCCTTCGACGCCGCCGACATCGGTCAACTGGCGGCCCGGGCGAAGGTCCGCGCGTCCCCCTCGGACGTCGTGCAGCTGCTGGAGCAAACCGAAGGTTGGCCTCTGGTCGCCAGCTGGGCGATCCGCGAGGCTGCCAAGAATCGCCGCTCGCTGGCCGACGCCTACGAGCGCTGGCGCGACGCCAACGCGCGGAGCTTTCAGGAACTGCTGGACGAAGAACTGCGGACGGCCGGCGACACCTACCGGCGGATGTTCCACGGTGCGCTGCGCAACACGACCGCACCCGATCAGGCCGAGCGCTTGCGCGCGCTCGAAGCACGCGGGCTCTTCACCGTTTACGTCGACGGCGCGTACCGCACGTACCGGGTCGCCCGGCAATTCGACCCGACCGCCCCGTCGACGGCGCCGGCGCCGCTGCAACCCGCGAAGCTGTTGGCCGTGAGGATGTTCGGGCGCTTCGAGGCCGAGATCGACGGCCGGCGCATCGAGTGGATCCGTCGCCGCGAAGCGCAGATCTTCAAGTACGTGCTCCTGCGGCCCAGCGGCACCGTCAGCCGCGAGGAATTACTCGACGTCTTCTGGCCCGGCGCGCACCAGAGCCACGCGACGCAGAGTTTGCGCACGGCGTCGAGCAACATTCGCAAGGCGCTAGCCGCGATCGTCGGCTATGCGAACGTCGAACGCTACTATTCTTCGCGCGGCGACATTTCCATCAACCTCGAGAACGCGGCCATCGACGTGCGCCGCTTCACCGCTCACGTAGCCGATGGCGACGCGGAGCGCGAACGCGGCCGGATCCAAGAAGCCTTCGCCCACTATCGCGCCGCGGAATCGCTCTACGGCGGCGAACTGCTGATGGGCGAATATCCCGAGCCCTGGTACGCACCGCGCGCCGAAATGTTCAAGTCCTTATACATCGCCGTCCTCGAGCGCATCGGCGAATACCTCTACGACGCGGGCCGAACCAACGAGGCGCACGAGTACGCGGAGCGCGCGCGCCGGGCCGGCCTCCCATCAACCACGTCCGGTGAGTCCGGAACGCAGCCATAAGCGGTACGTCTTGTCCGCGTAAACGGCGTGCCAGCCGCGCTCGAGCGCCAACGCTTGGTCCAGCGGCGCCCCCGACTTGACCACGACGGCGTCGACGTCGCGCCGGTCTAAGGTCGCGCGCCACTTCCCGCTCACCCGGACGACGGCCGCGAAATCGTCCCAGACCGCGGGCGGGTACGGGTCGGCGCGACCGTCGAGGAAGACGCGAACGCGCGGCGCGCCGACGACGAGGCCGCACCAGGCGAAATCGGCGCAGAGCAGCCGATGCTCGCCCGGCAGTTTTTGCAACGCCGCGAGCGGCGCGTCGGCGAGCCCCGTCCGCGGCGGCGCGGTCCGCACGAGGCCGACGGCCACGGCCAGCGCCAACGCCAGGCTAACCGCCGGCAGCGCGACCGCCGCTATGCGGTCGGCGCGCGTCGGCGCGACCGGCGGCGAAGCGGCGAAGAATGCGACCCGCCGTGAGAGCGCGGGAGCCACGAGCGGCAGCGCGACGAGGCCGAACAAGCCGACGTTGCGCGCGGCCGAAAGCAGCAAGAACGCGAACGCCGCTAAGATTAGCAGGTCGCTCCAGCGTCCGTCGCGCCGCACGCCGTAGATCGTGCCCAACAACAGCAACGGCAGCGCGCCGAAAGCAAACGACGTATCGTCGAGATCGGTGACCTTCCACTCGGAGATGTAGGCCTTGATCGGGTTGCCGAAGAGCGAGAGCGCGTACGCCGGCAGGTGCCACCCGAACGGATTGCAGCAGATCGCGACGAGCGCGCCGCCGGTCAGCCACGCGGCGCGCCGCGAGCGCGGTCCGAAGCCGTGCTCCTCGAGAACGACGCCGAACAGATAAATTCCAGCTAATACCGGCGCCAGCACGGCGCTGGCGTGGAGGTTGGACCAGAGCGCGGCCAGCGGCAGCGCCGCGAAGCACCACGGACTTTCCCATTCCAGCGCCCAGACGAACGCGGCGACCAGCGGCCAGGCAACGACCTGCGCGCGCACTCCGAACGACTCGAAGAGCGCGAAGCCCGCAAACGCCGTACAGAGGGCGACGGCACGCGGCGACGCGCCGCGGCACTCGGCATGCCGGGCCGCGATCGCGAGCGCCGCCACGGCCGCGAGCGCGACCCCGCCGGCGAACAAAAACCAGGCGGGTCCGCCGCGCGCGGCGTTGGCCGCCAGGGCAAACGCCCACTCCTGTGGGACCCACGCGGCGCCCGGCGCGCTGAAGGTCTCGCTGCCCAGCGTGCGGGGAATCGCGTGACCGCGCGCGATCGACGCGCCGAGCCACCGTTGCCACGCGAGATCGCCATCGCCGGCGGGAAAGGCGATCGCGGTCGAGGCGAAGCGCGCGGCGAAGATGCCGATGACGAGCCAGGCGTACTTCACGGTTGCCTCACGAAGAGCGCCAGCGTCTCCGTTTCGCCGGCGAGCCGCCAACCGGGACGCGCGCCCAGCAACGTCGCGAAGGCTCGGTCGCGCCGCACCAGGAGTGCGTCGATGCGCTCCGTCCGCAGCCAACGTCGCCAATCGCCCTTGAGCGAGCCCAGATTGCGCGCCGCGACGAGCACCGCCGGCGGCAACGCCTCGATTCGGCCGTCGGCATAGACGCGCAGGTGCGGCCCGCCGGAGGCCAGGGCGATGCTGCACCAGTCGAGGGCCGCACAGGCCAGCCGGTGATCCCGGCCGTCGGCAGCGAGCGCTTGGGCGAGCACGGCCGCTTCGGCCGGTACCGGCCGGCGCACCAGCCCCGCGGCACCGGCGGCCGCGCAGGCCAGGCACGCCGCCGCGATGGCCGTACGCACGCCCGCGGCCCGCGCCGGAGCGGCGGCAGGCGAAGCCAAGTCCAGCGCGTCCGCCGCCGACGCGGCCAACAACGGCGCGATCAGAACGCCGAACACCGCGAGATACGACCCGTTGGCGAGGGCCAAGAGCGTCGCGCCGGTCCAGAGCAACGCATCGCCGGGCCGCAAGCGCCCCGCCCCGACCGCGAGCGCCGCTAACATCGCCAGCGTGAAACCGGCACGATACGCGAAGGCCGACACGTCGGCCGGATGGTACGGCACCAAACCATCGAGCCCGCGGTCGATCCGCAGCGCCTCGCCCGCGAGCGCCGGAAACGTCCAGCCCGCGGGCGTCGCCAAGGTCGCCAGCGCCGTCGCTCCCAAGCCGAGCGCCGCCCAGCGCCGCTCGGGAACCGGCCGCCGGTCGAGGTATGCGCCGAGCGCCGCGAGCGCCGCCAGGGCCGGCGCGAAGAGACCTTCCGGTGAGGCATTGCACCACACGACCGCGAGCAGCGTGGCGGCGAGCACCCCGCGGGCGCTCGGGCGTTCGAGCAGCAGGTAAAGCCCCGCCGCGAACGCAGCGTTTTCGATGCCGCCCCCGCCGCGCAGCGCATCCGCCGCGCAGAGCGCCGCAAGCGCCGCCGCGCCCAGCGCCGCGAGCGGCGGCGCCCGGCGACGCGCGCGCGCCTCGACGAGCGCGAGGGTGAGGAGGGCCGCCGCGCAGGTTGCGAAGGTCGCCGCGGGCACTCCGGCGAGCCCCTCGAGCCAGCTAGCGATTCCACCGAGCCAGCCGAGCGCGCCGTCCCAAGCGCCGGGCGCGCCGAAGACGGCGGGGCCGAGAACCAGCGGGAGGCGCCCCTCACGTATGATGCGCGCACCGGCTTCCCGGGCGACGATCCAGACGCCCGGGTCGGGCGCGCGCAGCGCGATCGCCGCAACCGTCACGAGGGCTAACGTGGCCCGCGCGGCCCAGACCGTTGCCTCGCCGCTCCCCGCCCCGGCGGCCGTGGCGCTCGCGGACGCGGAAGCAACGGGCGCGCTCACGGAAATCTGCGAGGCATCATTCCATGACGAGCCGGTCACCGACCAGGACGTCGCGGCCGGCGTCCCCGTCCGCGCCGAGTTCTACCACGGTCACGGCATTGCGGCAGGTCACGGCCAGCCGGTTCGGCGGCACGGCGCTCGCGATCTTGAGGACGCAGTTGTTCTTGTCGAGGAAGTAGAGATCGATCGTCGCCCGCATGCCGATCGTGTGAACCGCGCCGCAGCGATCGATCCACAGACCCTCGTCGGGCGCGACGGTCGGACGCGGCAACAACCCGACGCCGCGCGACCAGGGCGTCGTGGCGCGCACCACCCGCGTGGCCAACACCTTGCCGTTGGTCGAGTTACGCAAGACGAAATTCTTCGCGATCACGTGAACATCGGAACGGTCAAGCCGAGCATGATTGCCCCGGCCAAATAAGGCGCGAATGCGATCGGTTCCGATCGGCGTTTGCGGACGACCGCGACGCACACCGCGGCGAAGCAGGCCCCCGCGAACGCCAAAATCGCCGCTTCGAGCGGGAGGACCGCAGCACCGAGCGTCGCCAGTTTTACGTCGCCCCAGCCCATGCCGCGCCCCTTCGAGAACAGTGCCGCCGCGGCGAACGGGACGAACACGACGGCCGCGGAAACCGGCGGTCCGAACTGGCGGGTCAGCACCGCGACGCCCAAGACCAGGCCCAGGGGAATCAGCGTGAAGTAGTCCGGCACGATGCCGCAGCGCACGTCGCTATACCAGGC